>Ga0070741_10003843_pt1 | contig 36145 bp, 36 predicted proteins | sample Coa_R1_4_FD_66440 | JGI IMG/M metagenome (GOLD analysis project Ga0070741, IMG submission 66440) | Surface soil microbial communities from Centralia Pennsylvania, which are recovering from an underground coalmine fire - Coalmine... | ecosystem: Environmental > Terrestrial > Soil > Unclassified ... | reverse complement strand
CTGTCGCCGTCCTCCTCTGACGCCCGGCGATAGCATGAGAGCGTGTTCACTGGCCGAATTATTTTTGCTTTCGTACTAGCATCCGCGGCAGTCAATGCGGAGATACACTCGCTTACTCTCAAACAGGCTCTAGAGCTTGCCGCGCGCCAGAACCCTGACGTCACTCTTGCGCGTCTCGATCAGCAGCGCGCCGAACAAGGCATCAACGTTGCTCTCGACCCTTTTCGTCCAAAGGTGTATGCGGGCAGCGGCCTGGCTTATACATATGGCTATCCGAATTCCATCGAAGGTAACGCACCCAGCATCTTTGAGGTTCGCACCGACATGTCGATCTATAACCGCGCGCAGAGTTATACCTTGGCCTCGGCGCGCGAAACTGCCAGGGGGATGCAATCTGGTGCGCAAGCCAAAGCGGAAGACGTGGCTTATCAGGCAGCCGATCTATTCCTCACCGCAAGCGAATTGGAGCATGATGACGCGCAACTCACAGCGCAATTGCCCAGTCTGCAAAAGGTTGTTGAGGTAATGGGTGCTTCCGTGAACGAAGGTTCCGAATTGCCCGTTGAGCTGACCCGCGCTCGCGTCAACCTGCAGAGCGCTCAAGTCCGCCTTGATTCGGGCAAGCTCGATAGCGATTACTACGAAATGATGCTCGCAATTGCCCTTGGCTATCCGGCCACGGATCGCGTCAAACCGGTCGACTCGGAGAACACGGATCTTCTCATCCCCGCGAGTGAAAACGATGCGGCCGATTCCGCTCTCCGCAATAATCGCGAACTGCGGCATATGCAATCTGATGTCTTAGCCAAGCAGCTTGACCTGCGCTCCTACCGTGCCGCCCGGCTGCCCAAAGTGGATCTGGTGGCACAGTATTCGTTGTTTGCCAAGTACAACTATGAGCAATATTTTCAGAAATTTCGCCGCAATAATTTCCAGCTTGGCGCTTCTGTGACGCTGCCCATCTTTGTAGGAACTGCAGTCAAAGGTTACGCTGCGCAGGCGCTCACCGACATGCAAAAAATCCGCATCCAGATGGACCAAGTGCGCAATCGAATTATCAGTGAAACTCGACGCAGCTATGAGCAGTGGCAGAAGTCGGAAAAGCTGCGCGATCTTGCCCGCGCGCAGCTCGACCTGGCCCGTCAGGACCTTACGGTTCTCTTGGCTCAAAATGGCGAAGGACGCGTGCCGCTAAGCCGTGTGGAGCAGGCACGGCTCGAAGAAAGCAACCGCTGGATCGCGATGTATGATGCCGAAACGCAAGTCACGCGTGCGAAGATCGCCATCCTGCGTCAAACTGGTACCTTGCTGGCCACTCTGCGCAATACTTCCGCTTCCTCTGCCCCATGACACCAGCTCAAGCTCAACCCAATTCTTCCATTGACCCATCTGCGGCTTCGCCTTTGCCTCCTGCGATCGAGATTCGTGATCTGATCAAAACATATTCTGGATTTCGCGCTGTAGACAGCCTTACCGTCACTGTGCCTCAGGGCTGTTTTTTCGGGTTTCTAGGGCCTAACGGCGCTGGAAAGACCACTACGATCAAAATGCTGATGGGCGTAGCGAAGCCCGATTCCGGAACCATGCAGGTTCTCGGTCTCCCGCTTCCTGACAAGTCGTTCGAAGTGCGAAACGAATTGGGGTTGGTACCGGACGATTCATTGCTTTTTGATTATTTGAATGGTTTAGAGTACCTCGAATTTGTTGGCCGGCTCTATGGGCTTTCTAAATCGCTTGCCAAAGAGCGGGGCCGCGAGCTGATGGATCTTTTTGAGCTCAAAGAGAACAATCGCAAGCTCATTGGTGAATACTCAAAAGGCATGCGTAAGCGCGTGGCGATGGCTGCTGCGCTCATCCATCGGCCTCGTCTTTTCCTGATGGATGAGCCTTTTGAAGGGGTCGATGCCGTAGGTGCGCGGCTCATGAAAGACATTCTGCTTGAACAGGTTCGCCATGGTGCGACCGTATTCCTGACTTCTCACGTACTTGAGGTTGTGGAGCGGCTCTGCGATCAATTGGCCATCATCAACAAGGGAAAGATTGTCGTACAAGGAACTATGGCTGAATTGCGCCAGCAGGCGGCAGCCGGTGTCAGCACCCTCGAAGACATCTTTGTCAACATTGTAGGTGCTGAGCGCTACACGGAAAAGCTCGATTGGCTGTAGCGCACGATTTCTGCCTATGTGGTCCCAAATAGCCGCGATTATCTGGGCACAATTTCGAGTAACACGCAACCACTTGCCGCGTACAAGTGTGGGAGCTGTTCTTCTCGGTCTCTTGGGCGTGATCTGGTACGGCGTATTCGTGAGCATCGCCGTCGCGCTGGCAATCGCTCTTCCTAACGCCTCACTCCAGCAGCTTCAGCAATGGCTGCCTGTGGGACTATTGGGCGTCTTTGCGTTCTGGCAGCTAGTGCCGCTGTTCACGCTCAGCGGTGGCTGGTCTCTACAGGTTAATAAGCTGCTGCCGTATCCCATTCGCGATTCGACACTGTTTGGCATCGAAGTTCTGCTTCGCATCACCACTGCGCCGGAAATGGTCATTATTCTCACTGGCGCTTTAATAGGCTTGCTACGGCACGCTGGTGTTGGCTTCACCGCATTCGCGCTGCTCCTTTTCATTCCGTTCAATTTGTTTCTTTCCCTCGCCATCCGTGAGTGGGTTCTGCAGGCATTCGCGCGTAACAAATTCCGCGAAATTTTCACGGTCCTGATTGTCAGCATCGGCATTCTTCCGCAAATCCTGACACGGACGCCGGCAGGCCGCCGCATGCTCCCTTACTTTCTCAATGCCGCTCGCAGCACAGGAACGCCGTGGCGTGAAGTTGCGGTACTCAGCTTGGGAGCCCACTCCGCCTATCTAGATCTAGCGTTAATTTTGATCTGGACCTATGTGTGCTACTGGTTCGCTCGGCGTCGGTTCCAGAAAGGTCTTCAACGCGATGAAGCTTTTCGCGCTGGCGCATCGGCCGACGCACTCGCGCCGGGCCGCACGCCAAGACGCTCTATGTTTACGGGCTTGGCCGATCTTCCCAATCGCCTCTTTAGCGATCCATTGGCTGCTTTGCTGCAGAAAGAATACCGTTCGCTTTTGCGTATGCCGCGGTTTCGCATCATGTTCGGAATGGCCTGTGTCTTTAGCGTTGTCGTATTCATTCCCATGACTCTGAGCCAGGTGAGCCACGGCAAAAATGCTTTCATGAGCAATAACTTCCTCGTTGTCACCACGCTCTATGGTCTGCTTATCCTGAGTGACGCGCTTTTGCTCAACGTTTTTGGGTTTGATCGGCGCGCTACGCAGCTTTACTATGTTTCGCCCATTCCGTTCCGCACGGTACTTATAGCCAAGAACCTGACCGCGATCACATTTGTATGTATCCAATCCATTAGCGTGCTTATCGTTGCCGCCATCGTGAGAATTGCCCTCACGCCGGTAAATGTGCTCAACGCGGTTGCGGCAGCCTGCGTTGTCGGTATCTTCTTTCTCTCCGTGGGAAATGTGACATCTGTTTCGATGCCGCGGCCATTGAACCCTTCGGAAACTTTCCGTAAATCGGCTGGCGGAAAGATGCAACTGTATTTGTTGCTCGCTGCCATGGGTATGTGTGTCCTGGTTGGTTTCGGATTTCTCGCGCGGTGGGCTCTCGACACTAACTGGGCAATGCTAGGTGTGCTCGCCGTCGAACTCATCATCGGCTACATTGTTTACCGCGTCGCGATGGATTCAGCTGTCGAAAAAGCGATCGATCGGCGGGAACAAGTTATTGACGCACTTTCGAAAGGACCTGGAGCTGCTGTGCTGGGCATCGGAATGTCGTAACCAATGCTGTTAACCGCATCAGTCTTCGCGGCGCAACTTCCCGATCTCTCTTTCGATCGCGTCACGCACCGCCTCACGCGCTTCATCGTCTTTGTATTTTTGCCGTGGCCAAAAGAACCCTTTTAATCCGTCACGGCGTCTTCGCGGAACGATATGAATGTGCAAGTGAGGAACGGTCTGGCTCACGTGATTATTGATCGCGATAAATGTTCCTTCGGCATCCACCGCGGCTTCAATGGCTTTCGCCAAAAGCTGCGTTGTGGTCAGAGTAGTCTCGTTTAAATACTGCGGCAAATCCAGCAGCGTTTCATAGTGTTCGCGCGGGCAAAGTAACACGTGGCCGGGGAATAGAGGATGATCGTCCAGAAAGGCAATTAGTTCGGAATCTTGATAAACGATAAAAGAAGGCAGATTTCCCGCAACAATTTCGCAAAACACACAATTAGGTAGGTCCATATAACTCGGTTCAGGAGATTGTTTCGGGCAAGACGGCTCGTTCACACTGGCCCACCTTGTTCAGTTCCACGTGCATGTTGCCGTTACGGTCGAACTCAAACGCCGGCACAAAATGCGCTCCCCATGTGATTTCGTCAAAGCGATATGAATAGCGCGCATGCACGGTCTGGCCGAACGTGTCGTCGAACCCCTTCATCATCACCAACACTTCCGCTTGCAATCGATTTAGATCGTCGCTGGTTTTGCCACGAAGCGGGCTGTTTTCATCAATCGGATGCACCACTGTCCAGGTGAGCGGAAAGAATAAGACCTGAGATCGTTCGAGTGTCAGATTGACGTATTTCCTACCGAGTTGTCCGCCAATTTCCTCCACTGTCATTAGAGTTAACTGCGCTTCCAGGTCGATTAGATTATTCTGCCGGCGATTCACAACTCGGAACTGAAGACTGGCTCCATCACAATAGGGCGCCACAAGCATCGTGGGACTAAAACCGATGCGCGCTGACGGGCGCGCAAATCGTCCGAACAGCAGGCCGGTTGCCAACGCGAATGCCAATAAGCCTACCAGAGCTTCAAAGGATGCCAGCGTATTCGCAGCAAGGCCGACAGGATATAAGTCTCCGTACCCCACGGTCGTCAAGGTGTGTGAACTAAAGAACATGATGTTGATGAATCGTCTCCACTCCGAAGACGCCTGTGCGCCGTACACGGAATTGGGTCCGATCATCATGTATAGGCTTGCAAAAATCGTGTTAACAACGACGTATGCGATTAAAACGATTCCTAGGAATTGAGGCAATCTCAAATTGATGAGATAAAGATATGGATGGATGTCTCGCCAGGTAAAGCCTGTCCGGTACACGTTGAACCCGCCATCTTTGTTGATGACTCGTTTCAAATTGCCCGTGTACCGCTGAGTTAGGCCTGGATCGAAGCTCGCCTTGTTCATACGAAGAGAGATGATACCGTCAGTGCTTCCGCTTCTTCGCTTTGAATTCCATAAGAGCGAGCAATCCGAACCCAAGTCCTATGACAAGACGCACGCCCACAAGCCAAAGCTTGTCGCCGGTTATCAGATGGTCGATTGCGAGAAGTCCAAAACCGATCGCGATCGCTGCGTACCACCATGCCATCCACTGAAAACGGCTGCGTCGCATGGTTTGACTCGTCTTATTCGTACCATGGGGTCATATGGCTCGAACAGAATCCACCATGCTGCCGCTAGGTACGCTGGCGCCCGATTTTCGACTGTCTGAAGTCGTGTCTGGCAAGAGCGTCGGTCTTGGTGATTTCGCCGGTAAAGATGCTTTGTTGGTCATGTTTATCTGCCGCCACTGTCCGTTCGTCAAGCATGTACAACAGGAATTGGCCCGTATCGGCCACGATTACGCCGCAAAATCTTTGGGCATCGTCGCCATCTCTTCAAACGATGCAGACGCGTTTCCGGACGACGCGCCGGGCAGCCTGCGTGAAATGGCGATCGAGCTAGGCTTCAGCTTTCCGTATTGTTTTGATGAAACCCAAAACGTCGCGAAAGCATACGATGCGGTCTGCACGCCCGACTTCTTTTTATTTGGTAAAGATCGCCGCCTTGTCTATCGCGGTCAACTCGATGATAGTCGCCCGGGAAGCGGCATCCCTGTGACTGGAAAGGACCTGCGTGGTGCAATCGACGCCGTGCTTGAATTGCGGGCCGTTTCAGATCAGCAGAAGCCGAGCGTCGGTTGCAACATCAAATGGCGCAACGGCTGAAAAAAAATTAACGGCTTCCGAATTGAAAGATAATTGAGTGCTCGCTGGGTACCGGTCGTCCATCGAGGAGCGCCGGCTCAAAGACCCAGTTTTTCGCCGCAGTCTCAGCGGCGATGACCATCGCATGCGCGGGCTTGCGGCCACTTTGCGGTTGCGCTTGCGCCCGCGTGACGTGCCCCTTTTCGTCTACGCTCACAACCACATCTATTTGTGGAGATGACGCAACCAGCGAACGCGGGAGGATCGAAATATCCGGCAGCACCTGCCGTATCGGCTTGGGCGGCCTATAGCGTTGTACTAACGTGCTCTGCACCGGATTTGTTTCCCCGCTAGGTACAGCCGTGTTAGTCGTGGGCTGCTGAGTGCGAGGCGTCGTTTCAGTCGGCAGTTTTGATGGGACTTGCGAAACGGGCCCGGCAGGCTGGTCGCCGGTGGAATTCTGGGGTGCGGAAGTCGATTGGGTTTGTTCCGTAATTTTGGGCTGCGGAGATGGAGGCGGAGGTGAATTCTGTGCGGCCGCGGCCGGCGGTATCGTGGCTGGCGTAGCCGACGAAGCCGGTAAAACGGGTGTCGTAAGCCGGCTCAGATCGAACTTCGGAATCGATTGAACTGGATTTCGTAATATTGGGGTTTCGCGCGGCGGCGCCAGGCTGTTCACCGCGATTTTTGCCGTCGGAATCGGCTGCCATACATGTGAAGTCTCAATTGGCGCCGTGTTTTTCGGTTTTGCTGTGTTGTTGCCCGACGCATTCTGCGCGGTTACATCCAGTGGTTGATTTCGGGACGTGCTGTCCAAAACCCGCAAGTTTTCCGCTACTGTCTTGCCATCCTGACTTTTTACTTCCAGACGAAAACTCACATCGTCGGAGTTGGGCCGGTAAAGCACAGCGCCATTGGCGGCCTGTGACGCATCCAGGCGAACGTCCCGGTGCTGAGATCCGTCGTCAATATGAAGAATGGCTCCTGCGGCTGCGCGCACGACGGCGTTGCGCCGGTTCCAGCTAAGCAGTACGCGATCTCCTTGGCCTTCCACGCGCATGTTTAAGCCGGTATTCGGCAAGATCGCTTGCCAGAAAGAGCCCGAATTTCCGGAGGGAAGCCCGCGCAATACCAGGACAGCGAATGTCAAGCCTGCAAAAACCGCAAACAAAATCGCAGAGGAGAACCAGGGAACATTGCCTCTTTTCGATTGAATAAGCGGCGCCAGCATGCCCGGCAACTCACCGGCGCGAATCAATGGTTTCGAACGTGAAGCTTTTGAACGCGGCGGACGCTCGTTCGGAGCAGGTCGAGATTGCCCGTGCTCCCATAGATCCCCCAGATGGCGCGGGACCCGAGGTTCGATTTCCAAATCTTCAGATTGAGCGCTCTGTGCCCTTGCCGCGCTAGCGGCGTTTCCTTCTGTCTGGGTACGTAACGTGATCTCAACCTCGCCCGAGACCGCTTGACCGATGGCCAGCCGCGAAGCTCCCCAGCGGTGTTCCTCTTCGGTCAGCAGGCCTTCTCGGGCGCGTGCGTAGAATTCGAAAATCAAATAACCCGGATCGGAACGGCGCGCAATAAGCACCACATCCGACATCCACGCGAACTGGCGGTTGTGAAAGGAAATGTCGGCTTCCTGCAGTCCGCCCACGGGCCGAAACGCGTACCAGCCGAGAACACCTAACGCAGCTAGGGCCGGATCTGTTTCTGCCGTTCTTGCCAGCGCCAGAACCGCGTCATCCAGCCGAAGTTCGCCCGCTTCGATGGCCGCAATTTCGGAATCCATCAGCGAACGGAAGGCGTGCACGACGATTATGTCGTCTTGAGAGGTCCCGAACAACAGCCCAGACACTCCGTCTGGCACGGAGCGGGCGGTCTCCAGGCGCGCGCAAAGCCGGTTGACCAACTGAGGCATTAGGCGGACGCCGGAAGCAGCGTTAGCGTTGTAGGACGTTGCCGCGGCGCTCTGATCTGCAAGACTCATGCCGAATGCTTTCTAAGGTAGCAATCTTCTACTCTACTCGTTTTATACGGCGCAAGTAATTGAAATTACCAAATGGGTCCGTCTACTTGATTCCTGGCCAATCCACCGTCAAAAAACGGAGATACACTCTATTCAACAAGAGGTTCCTGTGCGCCTGAAGGCTGTAGTCGCTCTATTTACCCCGCTAGTGCTATTTGCTCCCCTCGGGAACGCGCAAGAGGTGGTGGCAGCGCAGTCTGGAATTATCCATTACTCGGAAGGTGCTGTCTTCATCGACGGGCTTCAATTGGAGCGAAAATCTGCCACTTTCCCCCTCCTGAAGGATGGTTCTGTTTTGCAAACGCAGAAAGGGCGTGTCGAGCTGATGCTTACGCCTGGAGCGTTCCTGCGGCTTGACGAGAAGTCATCGGTCAAGATGATTGCAAGCGCCTTAACCTCCACCACTGTCGAATTCCTCAACGGTTCGGCGATACTGGACGCGCTCGCGGCGGAAGGAGACATACCGATCGCTCTGAAGTTCAGAGATGCCTCTATCAGCTTTTCAAAACCCGGTGTCTATCGCATCGATTCGGAGACGCAGGTTTTCCAATCCTACAATGGCGAAGCCGTTGTCAGTCAGCACGACAAGCAGACGCGGGTTGATTCCAGTCGGCTCTATTTCTTCGAACTTGCGACGGACACAAAGAAATTTAACGACGGCCCCGATGACGAGTTTCTCGATTGGGCGCGAAATCGCAACCAGGTAATAACAGCCGAAAATCAGGCTGCGCAAGCCGACGACGACGAAGATGCGGCAGCGGATCTCAGCGGTGCACCCTCGCTGAACTACAACTTGCCAAATGGAGGCGTTAGCGTCACGCCCGGCTTTCCAGGGGTCGGCAATACCTATCCGTACAGCGGAATTTTCTTCAACAACTACGCTGTCACGCCGTTTTGGACACTACCGCCGTTGCCCGTGCCAGCATTGATTATTCGCCGCCCTTGGCCTTATCGGGCCTTTTCTCCTACTCGGCCGCGCATCATGAACTGGAATGCACAGCATCCGTCACATCCCAGAACTTGGGCGGCCTCACCGCGCCCGGGCGGAGTTTATCCTCACACCGGGTTTCGATCTCCCGCTTTTCCCCGTCCGGCTACGACGTACTCCAGGCCTCCGAACTCGCGTCCTGTCATGACCCCGCGCGCGCCCATGGCAGGCGCGCACGTTGGTAGAAGATAGTTCTTACTTTTGAAGTCCGCCGTATCGTCGGATCCACTCTAAAAGTGGTGCCGCCGCCAATAACAGGAGCCAGGATGACGGTTCTGGCGTTGCAAGCTCCAGGTCATATATAGCCTGCAATGTACCGGGACTGACCACTCCACCGTTCCAGGAAACCGTCAACGTGTCGTCATCGAGCGTTGCCGTTGTACCTCCGTTTACGAACGAATCAGAAATTATAGTGAGACCAAGTCCGACAAACGCCGCATCGGTAAATGTCATGCTAAACGGAGTATTTCGACTGGCGGAGATGACCATATCGCTCAAAACTAGCTGCGTAGCGTTAAAATCCGCGGTGTCGGTGTTAGCAGGGAACCCTGCACCGAACTCCACATCTGGATCTGCGATTGTCACGCTTGTGTCGGAGGAATTACCGTAGCCCATCGTTGGCACAAAGCCATTGGCTGCGTCGAAGTAATTCGCAGGCAGTCCTGAAAAATTGAGAGTTCCTGTAACCGTGGTGCCCAGAAGATCGGCGCTGCAGGGCATAACACAAGCCGCCATAACGGCAGCCACTAAAGCTGCAATTCGAATTCGGGTGCGCATAAGCTCCCCTCCGAAATTTTTGAAGGTTATATAGTATAGCCCGTTCTGTTTGTCTATAGTGTCACAGCGCGGTCATTGCCCAAAACAAATTTACAAATTTTGTTAGTCAATAGGTGCGTAATAACCTAAACGCCATCGCGCCTTTACCGCTGGCAATCCCGGCGGAGGATCTATTTTGACCTCAAGTTTCCGATATTCACCGTTATGGTTGTGGTTTATCGGCGAATAGGCAAGAACATACTGGTTTCGCAGCTCAATTCCAATGCGCCGCGCGATGTTGGGTAACACCGCATAGCTGCTTGCTGGAAATACGCGGCCGCCGGTCTGCTGGCAAAGAGTGGCCAGAAATAGCGGTCCTGACACCGGTACCATGCCCAAACCAATGCTCTCCAAAGGATCGAAGACCCCCATGCCGTACACCTGAACATCAGCTTTTCGAATCGTCTCTTTGACCTCGGCCGATGTGTACTTGCTGCTGTTCTCTCCGCCATCCGAAATGATCAAAAGAGCCTTGCGGGCGTTGTGAGCCGATTTCATGGACTCCACGCCTAGGTTGACCGCATCCAGCAGTGCGGTGGTTCCATCCGGCACAGTGGAAGCCAAACTATTCTTGATTTCTTCGGGCGACTTGGTGAACGGAACGGTCAAACTTGCATGCGTATTGAATTCAACCAGGAATGCCTCGTCCTGCGGGTTCATCGTTTTTAGAAATTCGGCAGCCGCTTGCCGTGAGGTAGATAACTTTGAGCCCATGCTGGCGCTGGTGTCGACTAGAATGCCTACGGACAGCGGGACATCTTCGCCCGAGAATTGGGCGATTTGTTGCTGGATACCGTCCTCATAGATGCTGAAGTTCTGTTTTTCGAGCCCAACGACAAAGCGATTTAGGTGATCTGTCACTGACACGGGCACCACCACCAGGGTCGTTTGGACTCGCAGTTTAGGGCGTTGTGTCTCCTGCGGATTCGCGGTACGCGTACAGAGTAAATAAGCGAACCCGCAAAGACCAAAGGCTAATCCGCGTGACAGCACATCAAACTTTCTTTAGGAGTGTTCCTTCAACAGCTTCTTCCAACGCTCCCAAGCTTCATCTCGTGCCTTCTTGTTGCCTTCGGAGGCATCGGGCGCCTGGCCTGCGCGCATGAAGCCATGACCAGCGCCTTCGTACGTGACTGGCTCATAGGTTTTTCCCGCCGCCTTCATTTCTTCTGTCGCCGTCGGGATCGTCGCATCAATTCGCGCATCGTTCCCGGCATAGAAACCATAAACGGGAGCCTTGATACGCGCCATTGCATCTTTGTCTGGCGGCGGGCCATAAAACACGAAAGCTGCGGCCAAGTCGGGCCGGTCAGTCGCAAACCGGAAGCTCTTACCACCACCCCAACAGAATCCTGCAACAAATAACTTCCCGTTTGCCGCAGGTAACTTCAGCGCGTAGTCGGCTGCGGCATTCAAATCGGCAGTTACTTGTTCGGGTTTTAGAGCGCTTACACCCTTAGTCGCGTCGGTAAAACTGGATGTTCCTCCGCCATTCGGGCCCATTCCAGACAGAAGATCGGGTGCGATCGCTATATATCCCGCTGCGGCGACCTGATCTGCCAGATCCTGAATCCAATCGGATTCGCCAAAAATCTCGTGAATTATCAATACAACCGGAGTCTTGTCTTTCGACTCCGGATAGGCAATGAACGTCTCCACCGACCGGTCATCATGCTTGACCGTTACCCATTCGCGGTGGCGAGGCGACTTATTAAGGTCTTGACGCGCCCAGTCCTGGGCGCAAAGCGGAACGGCCACTACCGTGAGCAAAGCGAGGAAGCGAGTCATCCTCTTAGTTGTACTACCAATACGCCGAGCAGGATCATTCGGCTCGTCGGGCAAAAATTTTAAGAATTTTGAGGGCGAAATGCTGAAGTTTTGAGATACCTATTCCGATGAGTTCACTAACTGGATAAACCGTATGACATACCGCTCCTTAATGCGGGTCTTCTCCTCAGATCTGGCTATCGATCTAGGTACCGCGAACACGCTGGTTTACGTTGCCGGAAAGGGCATCGTCCTTAATGAACCCTCCATCGTGGCCGTAAATCGGCACTCTGGCGAGGTAATTGGCTGCGGCACCGAAGCTAAGGAGATGTTGGGACGCACCCCGTCTAATGTTGCCGCCATCCGGCCGCTTCGTGACGGTGTCATCGCTGACTTCAAAATGGCGGAGCGGATGCTGAATTACTTCATTCAGAAGGCCCATAAACGCAAGAGCATGGTGCATCCGCGAATTGTCATCGGCGTGCCTAGTGAAACAACTGAGGTAGAAAAACGGGCTGTTCTCGACTCAACCTATCGCGCAAAGGCCAGTGAGGTTCATCTTGTCGAGCAGGCTATGGTCGCTGCGCTCGGCGCCGGATTGCCCATCACTGAACCCAGCGGGAATATGGTTGTCGATATTGGCGGCGGCACTACCGACATTGCCGTAATTTCGTTGTCCGGAATCGTCTACTCACGGTCTTTGCGCATCGCTGGTAATGAGATGGACGACTCCATCATGGACTACATGAAGCGCCGCTATAATCTGCTGATTGGTGAGCGCACCGCTGAAAACGTCAAAATCGCGATTGGCTCCGCGCATCCGCTGACGCAGGGGATCACCATGGAAGTCAAGGGCCGAGATTTAGTTCATGGCCTTCCAAAATCCATCAGCGTGACCGACGTAGAAATACGCGAAGCGGTCTCAGATTGCGTGACTGCCATTGTTGGCGCAGTACGGACGGCGTTGGAACATACCCCGCCGGAATTGAGCGCCGACATCAGTGAAAAAGGAATTATTCTGACCGGCGGGGGATCGCTTCTGCGTAATCTAGATGAACGCATCCGCTGCGAGACCGGCATGCCCGTCCTCATGGCCGATGAACCGTTGGCGTCTGTGGTGCTAGGCACAGGCAAAATGCTCGAAGATTTCAAGCTGTTGCGCAAGATGGCGCTGAATTAAGGAACTTACATCTACTGCTGCTGTAGCCGCGCGGGAGAATGGAAGCCGTGGCTTCCCACCTCTTCGTCCTTCAATCGCGCATCGCGCTGTATCTACTGATCCTATGCGGCGCCGTCGGCGGGCAACAAACCTCGCTGCCACGCGCTCCCGGCGCGAAGGTCTTGGACGTCAGTGCGCCGGCTCGATTTTCCGAGCCGAGCATAGCTGTTAATCCCACTAATCCCAACCAAGTTGTCGTTGTCTATCAGGGCGGCACGTCGGTCCAAGGGTCGGCTAACGTCGCGTATTCGACTGACGCAGGAAACACGTTTGCGATTGCCGAAGGTACGCACCCGCCGGATTGGCGTGTACTCGGAGATGTAACCACAACCTTCGATAACAAAGGACACGCGTTTCTCTGCTATCTCGCGTTCGACAAGCTCGGCACGAATTCCTACTGGGCGCGCGGTGCTGGCCGGAACGGGATTTTCGTACGGCGGTCGTTGGATGGCGGCAAGACATGGGAAAAAGAGGCCATCCCAATCAAGGCTTGGCCTACCGGGCATGAGGCAAATATTCAATTCGAAGATGAGCCGCGCATCTTCGCCGACAACTCACCCCAAAGTCGTTATCTAGGCAATTTGTACGTCGGCTGGGTGGAATGGCAACTCGAAAAATCTGTTATGCTGTTTTCCCGCTCTACCGATGACGGCAAAACATGGTCCACTCCGAAAGAAATCAGCGTTCATGCGGGTCTTCCGCGAGATGATAATGGATCGCTCGGTGGATACGTGCAAGCGATCGGCTCGGATGGAACCATCTACGCCATCTGGGATGACGGAAACAGTATTGTGCTGACTCAATCCCATGACGGCGGCCGAAGCTTTATAGCACCGCGAACTGTGCTCAAAGTTGGGCCGCCCTATTTCGGTGAAGTACCGGGCGTTTCGCGGGTAGAGGGATTTCCGCAGATTGCGGTGGATACGAGCCCGGGCCCGAATCGCGGGAGGATCTACATCTGCTGGAGCGACTACCGCAATGGAGATGTGGATGTGTTTTTGTCGTCTTCTCCGGACCTGGACCACAGTTGGTCAAAGCCGGTGCGCGTGAATAACGACCCAATACATAACGGCAACGACCAGTTTTATCAATGGATGACTGTGGATCAGAAGACCGGCGCAGTCTATGTAATGTTCTACGATCGCCGCGATGATCCCGTCAATCGTCAAACTCGCATCACGTTAGGGCGGTCCACCGACGGTGGTCGCACCTTCGACAATTACGCCTGGACCGATAATGCCTTTCACGGGCAACAAAACACATTTTTGGGCGACTACACCTGGCTAGCGGTCTTCGACAATCGTGTGTATGGTGCATGGACCGAAAACGCGCCTCCAAACCCGGCAACCACCCAAGGTAACGAGGCCGCGCGCCGGCCGCAAGCCGCGAACGAGACTGTCATTCGCGTTGGACGCGCTGATTTCAGCCGACCTTAAGCTGCACTAAGTGCAAGATTCTTCACGATCGCACAAAATAGTACGATTTGTGCAGGGATGCCTTACGCCATCAGAGTGGAGTACGCTCAAGACCGCAAAATTCGCGAGCGCAACAAGACTATCTATCGGCTTGCTCATTGGCCCATCTGGATTTGGGTTTTCTTCCTGGCTCCCGGACCGCTAACCTTCGACCTTTTTGCCCATGGACCGCGCAAAGGCAACTTCATTTGGCTTTGTTTCGTATTATTGGGCACTGGAGTCGCCGGTTATTACGGTCAGCTTCCAGGGGTTGAGCCCCAGCCCTACATCCTTCGCTTCTGCGAAGACAAGCCAAATCCTTTATACCGCCGGATTTGTTATACGTTTGCCTGGAATGCGCTGCTTAACTTCGCTCTTCTGAATCTGGCGGGGCTCGCCTTCGCCGCGCTGGCCGGCAAATGGTACCTGCAGCAGATCTATGCATATGCCTACTTTCCGTTGCTGCTGATTCTAGTCATCTGCGGATTTGCGGGAATTCTTCCGCGAGTCGGAAAATCGACCAAGGGTGAAGGCTGGGAGCGCCGCTATTTCTATGGCGCGGTTTGGTCGGTTACAACAGCCCAAGCACTATTACTCGTCCTTTGGAAGTTGTTGCCCAGGTCGCAAGCCGGCGATCTCTTTAAGCTCACAACCTTCGTTATGATGCTGGCAAGTGTCGGCGCGGCGGCAGCCTTTGGGTTACTGCCCCGCACACGCCCTATCATCCCGGGCGAGCTAATGGTTGCCGACTAACAGAGTTAGTTACGGCTCCCGCCATTATGCTTTTCGTTCTGGTTCCGCTAGCGCTTCTGGCGGCAGCCTTTTTTTATCAAACAATCAGCGCGGCCCGCGACCGGCACGTCCATCCTCCACCCGGGCGGCTCATCCAGGTAGGCAATGCGCGTTTGCATCTGCATGAACAGGGGCAGGGAAGCCCCATCGTCGTTCTCGAAGCCGGTATCGGCGCAAGCTCGCTGAGTTGGGCATTGGTGCAACCGAAGATCGCGGCATTTGCCAGGGTAATTAGTTATGACCGCGCAGGTTTGGGATGGAGTGCGGCGTCTGAGGTCCCTCGCAGCGTCGACGGCATGATCTCAGAACTTCGTTCTCTGCTATTGCAAGCCCGGGCCGAGCTACCGTATGTTCTCGTCGGCCATTCGTTTGGCGGCTTGTTGATACGCGCTTACGCAGCGCTCTACCCTCAGGATGTGGCCGGTCTGGTGCTGGTCGATCCCGTGTCCGTGAAAGCGTGGGCTGATTGTCCTCAACCAGAACTTCGGCGGTTGTTGCTTGGGGTCAAGCTATCTAAACGCGGGGCGTGGGCGGCACGCTTTGGATTGGTGCGGGGTTCACTGGCACTGTTAGTGGCGGGAAGACGCTGGTTTCCAAAGCACATTGCGCGATTGGGCGGCCGCCAAGGTACCACGGCGATGACCAATCTCATCGCGGAGGTGCGAAAACTCCCACCGGAGGTTTGGCCGCTGGTCCGTTCTCATTGGAGCGATCCCAAGTGTTTTCTGGCCATGGCGGCTTACCTACATTGCTTGCCCGAATGCGCCAGGCGCACCGTGGAAATGCCAGTGAGAGGTCGGCCGATGGTGATTCTTTCGGCTGCGACCGCAAAGCAGGAAGAGCTTGACGAACGTGATGAATGGATAAAGCAGAGCGGCTGCGGAAAACACATTCAAGTGCCGGAATCAGGCCACTGGCTGCACCTGGAACATCCGGAATTGGTAGTCGAGGCGGTTCAGGAAGTTATTAATATGGGAGTTCGTCACAGCACCTCATATGGCTTGTAGCGATTCTTGACCAGCAGGTCTCGCGCAGGTTCCCGGTCCTTTGGCGCAACGTAGAAAAACGCTCCGGTCAATTCCCGCTTGAACAGTAATCCGCCCATGTATGTTCCGGTTTCGACGAGGTAATCCACGCCTGCCACGCTGAGCAAATTCTCGATCTTGAGCGCGTCGCGCAGGCGATGCGCGACGTAAATCAGATCCAGCTCTGCTTCGCCGAAAAACTCGTTATCGCGCCGCATCTGTAAGGAGATCTATCGTAGCCTGAAGATGTTGCAGGCAATACTCAAAACTCGCCGCCGGTGGCGCGAAGCGCGCATGTTTGTACGCGCGATGGCATCGAAAAGCCATCCAATTCTGGCGCAAATCATCCCGATTCGGCGCTGCAATCTCGCCTGTACGTACTGTAATGAGTTCGACAAGGACTCTCCTCCGGTACCCACGGAAGTTATGCTCCGCCGCATCGACAAGCTGGGTGAATTGGGAACCAGCATCATTACGTTTAGCGGGGGCGAACCGACTCTGCATCCCCATCTCGATGAATTGATCGCCCGTGCTCGAAAGCGTGACGCCATCGCCACTATCATCACCAATGGTTATCTTTTGACCCCGGACCGTATCAAGCGCCTGAACAAAGCGGGCCTGGATTATCTGCAGATCAGCATCGATAATGTGCAGCCTGACGAGGTATCGAAGAAAAGTCTGAAGGTGCTGGACCGCAAGCTACAGTGGCTTGCAGAGTACGCCGAATTCGATGTCACCATCAATTCGGTGTTGGGCAGCGACATTCGCCATCCGGAGGATGCGTATCAAATTGCGGCGCGTTCGCGGCAACTGGGTTTCGGCAGTACCGTCGGAATCATTCACGACGGCTCTGGGCAACTAGAATCTTTAAACGGCGCGCAGACGGGCGTCTACGAACGGATCATGGCTTTGGGCAGCGGCCTTTTCTCCTTCGCGCATCATGATGGCTTTCAAAGCAACATCGTTCGCGCGCTTCCCAATCAGTGGCATTGTCCCGCTGGCGGCCGATTTCTGTACATCTGCGAAGATGGCCTGGTTCACTACTGTTCGCAGCAGCGCGGACATCCTGCAATTCCCCTCGAACACTACACCGTTGAAGACGTTCTCCGGGAGGGTGCGAAGCCGAAGGGTTGTGCTCCGTTTTGCACCATCTCATGCGTGCATCAGACCGCGATGCTCGACAGCTTTCGCACGCAACCGCGCGAAGCACTCGCCGGCATCATCAATCGACGCAAGCTGCGTGATCCTGCATGGCGGCCGCCCTTTTCGATCCGCCTGCTGGATAGAATGTTTCTTCAGGATTCTCGCCTGCGCGACATCTTCGGCGGCATCGCGCTGCGGGTGTTCGGATTAAAGCGCGATTCGGCCTAAAAATAACTCGCAGTCGGATGTTACGATGCCCGCAGTGACTAAATTCTCGTTTTCCTTACCGTGGTTTGCACTTGCGTCTCTCGCGCTGGTCGGGTGTAGCACACCGCCTAAAGCGACTGTCCCTGCTCTAACCCCGGAAAACGCCGCGACACTGCTGCGCAACAATGCGAAAGCCGAGACCTGGATCACGTACGTCAAAAAACAGAACCCGGCCTGCGGCTACCAACTGATGTTGCCCGATCAGACTAACCAACCCACGTCCATCGATTTAAGCCATATCGTGATGTGCGGGGCGAGCCCCAGCCCGAAAGAGTTCGATGCCAGCGTTTCTTTTGCGTACGACAAGGGCGCTCAAAAATGGGTCATTACGCGCTTTGCGAGCTGACGGCCCGCTGTTCAAGCCCAGCATGCCGTGCCGCCACCAGGGCAAGGCTTGCTAAATCGAGCTGCTCATGACCATTAGCCAGTCCAGATATTAAGTTGTCGCGAATGAGGCTAGCAATGGGAAGCGGAGCATCGAATTCGGCCGCGGCTTCCATCGCCAATTGAATGTCCTTAAGGCCCAATTTGAATGCAAAGCCCGACGGAGAGAATTTCTCATCTGCGATCGCTTGGCCGTAGTTCTTGTATACCGGAGACCCGAACAACTCGTTCATCACATCCAGAAACTGATGATGGTCGAAATCTGCTTTGCGGACTGCAGCGAAAGCTTCTCCAAAGGTTTCAATGACCGTCATGATCATGAAGTTGCCCAGCAGCTTGAACAAGTTCGCTTGCCAAGGTTCGCTGCCAACCAGGAAGGTGCGTCGTCCAATAGCCTCAAAAAGTGGCTGGTGACGATCGAAAAGATACTTCTTGCCGGCAGCTACCACAACGAGCTGTTTACTTTCCGCGGCTTGTGGTCGTCCGAATACAGGCGCGGCAACAAACTCTTGTCCGCGGCTGTAGTGCGCTTCACTCAACGAGCGCGTGATCTTGGTGCCGGCCGTACTGCTTGAGATATGCGTCGCACCCTTGCTAAGCCCCGCCAGAACACCATCGTTAGCGAACGTTACCTCTTCGAGGGCACGATCATCAGACAACATCGTAAACACAGCTTCTGAATCGCGAGCGGCTTCAACTGGCGATGTTGCTACCCGCGCACCCTGTTGCGCGAGAGCCTTCGCTTTCTCTGGCGTGCGGTTATAAACCGTGAGTTCATGTCCGGCGCGAAGCAGATTTTGCGCCATGGGCGAACCCATTTTGCCAAGCCCAACAAAACCGATTTTCATGTATCCATTGGATACCGGTCTGGCGCTCTGAGTTTCGGCTGGCGGCTACGCGCGAAATGTCGGCAATATTGGCATCGAACGGATCCGTAGGCCTGTGGCCGCGAAAATAGCGTTTCCAATCGCCGGCGCGATACAAACGATAGGCGTTTCGCCCGCCCCAGCGGAGGGAGTATCTTTTCGATCTAGGAGAATAACTTCAATCTTCGGGGCGTCACTGAAGCGTGGTACACGATATTGAGCCAGATGCGGGTTCAGAATGCGGCCATTTGCGAAATCGATGGCTTCGAACAGAGCGCCGCCGAGGCCCATTACGATTGCGCCTTCAACCTGGTTCTTCAGATGCTCGGGGTTGACAATAGCCCCGCATTCCCAGGCCTCTACCACTCGGTCGACGTGAACATCGCGATTTTTATCGATTGTGATCTGCGCACAAGCGGCGACATAACCGCCTTTTTCCGTGCCACACGCAAGGCCGAATGCCGTGTTCTTAGAGGACTTTACCTTCGACCAACCGAATTTGTCAGTCGCGGCAATTAGCACCGCCTTCAGGCGCGGGTTTTGCAAATTACGGAGACGGAACGCCAGCGGATTCATTCCTGCGAGCGCCGCTAAATCGTCCATGTGAGACTCGCGTGCGAAGTGGTTTGCTGTGGCGGCGAGACCGCGATACGATCCTTCACGGAGAGGCGACTCCACCTGATGGAATTGTTCCTTTTTAACGGGAACTTCATAGGGCGTCGGCAAACCAGATGGTCCCGACATATAGTTGTGGAATTCCCACGCCATCAGCGCGCCGTCACCGCCAATGCCACTGTCGATTTCGATAACGCCTGCCGGACGCAGATAGGCCCAGGTGAATTCTTCCTCCCGAGTCCAAACAAGCTTTACCGGTTTCCCAACCGCTTTTGCTAGCCGGGCCGCTTCGATTGCGCATTCGCCAGTGTGCTTGCCGCCGTATGCCGAACCGGTATCCGGCATGATGACGTGAACCTGATTCTCGGGAATCTTGAATTCGCTTGCGAGTTCCGATCTCACTCCGAAGGGTCGCTGGGTCCCTGTCCACACGGTGAGCTTATCCTCTGTCCACTCGGCCACTGCCGCACGCGGTTCTAATGGGACGTGTGCGATGTACGCGATCGTGTAACGAGCATTGAGTGTTTTAGCCGGATTCCCATTAGCGGTCACAGCAGGCGACGGGCCATTCGGCTTGATATACGTGAACAACTCAGCCGACGAAATTTGCGGCTTTTCTTGCCACGTTGCATGAATGGCTGCCAGCGCCTGGGAGGCGATCTGTTCGTTTGGGGCGGTCACCCCCACGAAGTCGCCGTCATGCACCACTTTGACACCAGAAATCGCGCTTGCCGCCGCGGTGTTCAAACTGGTCAGCGTGGCGCCGAAACTTGGTGGCCGCAGCACTGCACCGTAAACGAGGCCAGCACGTTTTTGATCGGACGCGTACTTGTGCTTGCCCATCACTATCTCTCGGGCGTTCACTTTTGGCACGCTTTGCCCTGCTACCTGCCAGTTGGAGGGAGCTGTGACGTAGCCACTGTCGCCGACGACATGCACCCAGTCGATCGACCCAGCTAGTTCTCCGAAGCTTGCGCTTTTCTTTATTGCGCTGTTTATCACACAGGCGTTCTTTACTTCGAGGGATTTAGGATCGGCACTCCACTTCTGCGCCGCCGCGGTGAGCAACTGCTGTCGTGCAGTTCCCGCCATCTTCCGCATGACAGGCGCCATTGTTGGCGTTGTACGGCTACCGAAGGTGCCCATGTCCCACGGGGTCAGCGCAGTGTCTCCCATCACCAGCCGCACCATCGACGGCGAACAGCGCAGTTCATCCGCCACAGCCTGCGTTAACGACGTGCGTACGTTTTGTCCAACTTCTACCTTGCCCGTGAATGCGGTAATCTCGCCGTTGGGGGCTATGTGCAGCCAAGCCGCAACATCCTCCGGCAGTTCATGGCCTGCTTCGCGCCGCCGTGCACCACCCGACTCTTGTGCGTTCAGATCTTCGCCCAGCGAGCACAGCACCAGCAAGCCTCCGCCAAGCGACCCCAAAAATTCGCGGCGGCCAATTCTTTTAGCGCTCAGCACGGTAATTCTCCTTGGCTTGCGTCAGCATGAGCTGTCTTGCTTTTTGCACCGCTGACAAGATGCGGTTGTATGTGCCACAGCGGCAAACATTGCCTTCCAAAGCCTGCTTGATCTGGGCTTCCGTAGGCGACGGGTTTTTGCGCAAAAGGGCGACGCTGCTCAAAACCATGCCGCCTGTGCAATAGCCGCACTGCATCGCGTCGCATTCGATGAACGCCTGTTGAACCGGATGCAACTTGTCACCGTCGGCAAGCCCTTCAATCGTTGTGATCTCCTTACCGGCAACTATGCCTACAGGCGTTACGCAAGAACGATGCGGTTCGCCGTCGATGAGCACAGTGCATGCTCCACATTGCCCTTCGCCACACCCGTACTTTGCGCCGGTGTAATCAAGCTCGTTTCGAAGCACAAATAAGAGTGGGCGCGCCGGATCGACGGATACCGAGGTCCGCGTACCGTTGATAACCAGGTCCATGCGTTTATTTTAGATCCGAAACGGGGTTGACGTTATAGAGGTTGTCTGGAACTTCTACAATAGTTCTATGCACTTATCCGTCCTACGGATCTGCAAATTTGTCGCGTTAATGCCGCTGGCAGTTTTTCTGATGTCGGCTCAGGCTTGGAAGACGGCAAGCACTCTTCCGGGCATTGAGCTCAGTGGTCTTTCAGCGCAGCAAAAAGCGACCGTTCTCAAAATCTTGCGAAGTGAAGATTGCTCGTGTGGCTGCGGCATGAAGCTGGCCGAATGCCGGATTGCCGACCCGAAATGCGACTACAGCACGAACATGGCAAAGATCATTATCGATTCGGTCAAACAAGGAAAAACGCCAGAGCAAGCTGTGGAAGCAGCCAAGAACTCCAAGTGGGGACCTCCGAAGACCTTGGAAGCTGCAGTGAAAATTCCGATAACCGGCGCCCCGGTTACGGGTGCCGCCGACGCACCGCTGACAATTGTCGAGTTTTCCGATTTTCAGTGCCCGTATTGCGCCGCTGCGGTGCCGCAGATCCGGGCCATATTGAAGGCCTATTCGAGTCAAATCAAATTGATCTTCAAGCAATTTCCGTTGGAAGAGCATCCGCAGGCCGACTTGGCGGCAACAGCAGCCGTTGCCGCGCAGAAGCAAGGAAAGTTTTGGCAGATGCACGACGCTTTGTTTGCCCACTCTGACGATCTCAGCCGCAAGTCGATTCTGAGCCTCGCAAAAGATATCGGGCTCAATACTGACAAGCTCGAAGCGGATATGGATACCACCGAGGTGCGCCAGACCGTGCAGCGAGATGTGCAAGACGGTACCAATGCCGACGTACAGGGGACGCCGACCATTTTTATAGATGGGCAGCGCTACAACGGCGCAATCACATTGGATGCGCTGAAACCAATTCTGGACGCGGAGCTAAAGCGTTTAGAAGCCGGCAACAAAACGGTAGCCGCAGTTCATTAAGCGGCGCCTTCCAGTTCACTAACTACACCAAGCACCACATCGCCTACCACCTGTAAGCTGTGCGCGCTTAACTTGTCCATGGTGTCTTTTTCGGTATGCCAGTAGCTGTTCTGCGCTCCATAGGTGAAGTCGATGAGATCGATCGCATTCACGCCTGCGTTGACAAACGGCATGTGGTCGTCATCAATCCCGCTTACATCTTTGTGAAAGTATTTAGCGTCACCCAGCTTGATGGCCACCTTGGCCACCAGGTCGCGCAAAGACTGTGAGGAATTGGAGTCATTCAAAATATCGAGATCTTTGTCGCCAATCATGTCGACATTGATCAGCGCCTTAATACGCGATAGGGTTCCGTCAGCCGACCATTTCTGAGCTAAATGCCGGCTGCCATACAGACTATTTGTGTCTGTCCATTCGCCGACCGCCTCTTCGCCGTCGAAAAAAACGACGTAAAGATCGTCAGGATGCCGCATTTTCGCCACATCGCGGGCAAACTCCAGCAAAAAGCCGGTTGATGAGCCTGCATCGTTCGCACCAACGAAATGAACCAGCGGAATTCTTTTGGTGTCGTAGTGCCCGGTGACCACCACCGCCTTCCCCGACGTCCCCGGAAATTTGAGGATGATGTTTTCCATCTCCACCGGACCTGCCGGCGTTTGTCCGGCAAACGTATCCGGTTGAAGTTGGCCCCCCAGCGGTCTTAACTCGCCGGTGATCCATGCACGCAGCTTGACAATTGCATCGGAACCGGACGGACGCTCCCCGAAAGTTGTGGCTTTTTGGGTGCTTTGAAATGCCCGCGATCCATTGAAGGCAGGTACAGCAGCCCGACACAAATTCCCGCAGGCGAGAAAAAGGAATGTAAAAAGGCCAACGTAAAGAAATGCAAGCTGAAGTTTAAGTAAGCTTGCGAGAACATTGAATGATCTTGTTTTTCGCGTCACTAGTAATTTTCAGGATTGAATTTGGGGCTGAAACCTAAAAACCCCTGTTTTTTTCTCTCTCTGTTGCCGAAAAGACTGTTGTATTATAGCTTTGCATCGATACCACCAGGGGAAGATATGGAGTCTGTAGGTCAAAAACTCCGAGAAGCCCGGTCCCGGCTGGGTTTGACGCTTGAGCAAGTCAGCGCCGATACTCGCATTTCACTGAAGAACCTTAGAGCGATTGAGGCCGACGACCTATCGTGTATTAGTTCCCCGTTTTTTTATCGCAGCTTTGTCCGCCAGTTCGCAGGTAAAGTAGAGATCGACTACACAAATATTGCGGATGAGGTGCAGCAAACTGCGAATACGCTGCCGCAGCCGTTAATGCCCGGTCAAGGTGACACTGGAACAATTCATGTTTCAGCGCTTAAAGTGAGGCGGCCGCGAAATTTGCGCTGGCTGCGCTCAGTTATGTCGTTCTGTGTTGTGGTTACCGCTTGCTCGGCAATGTACGCGCTATGGCAAAACTCGCATGCCGATTGGCATAGTTTGGTTGCAAACCTGACCGCTCATATAAATAGTCAAAGAAAAAATAACGTAGCGGTGGTGAAAGCAACCGAGCCTCTCGCGCCGCTCGAAACCAAGCAGTCTGCAGTCGCACCCCCCCCAACGTCTGATTTTTATGTCCAGTTGTCGGCAATTGAGCGCACTTGGTTATCGATAGTTGCCGATGGCAAGGAAACATTTAGCGGAGTGCTTGATGCCTCAGAAACCAAAATCCTTGAAGGGCACGAGTCGGCACGCATACGTACCGGCAATGCGGGTGGCCTGAACGTTACCTTCAACGGCAAGGACATTGGAACCCTAGGTCCGCGCGGAACCGTTCGTACCGTAGTCTTTACTAAAAATAATTACGAAGTGCTGCCGTCGGCGCCAAGCGTCGCGCTAACGGCGTTCATCCAGAGCGCCGAATAGAAGAAGCCGACGATTCGCCCAGTACGGTTTTGCCCGCAGTCGAGACTTGCTCGCGTTTCCTGGCCGCCTTTTCAATTCGCCTCTTCTGCCGCTCCATAGTGATCAGCTCATGCCGGCGCCGGAGCTTGATGCTCGTGTCCACCTTGCGCCAGAATTTTCGGAAGTAATCCACTGCGGACGCGACTCCGAACAACACCACGCCCCACATCGCGGCAAGAGCGTAGACCCGCAGTTGTGGCCATCGAATAGACAACAGGAGAAGCGCGACTCCCAGCACCTGAAGCATCATTTTGGACTTGCCAAGTTCCCCGGCCTTGATCGTGTAGCCTTCAGCGGCAGCAATGCTGCGCAGACCGGATACAGCGAACTCGCGGCTTACAATTACAATCACCATCCAGCCCGGCAGTAGTCTGATTTGCACCAGCGAGATCAGCGCCGCCGAAATAAGTAGCTTGTCCGCGACTGGATCAAGCAGCGTTCCTACTGTAGTGACCTGTTTCCATCGCCGAGCGAGATAACCATCAAGAAGGTCTGTGAGCGCCGCGGCCAAAAAGACAATAAGCGCAAGAAAATCGTTTGCAACGACGACACGGCCGTCCCAACCAATGCGAAAGTTCTGTTCGACAAGAACCGCTACCAGAAGCGGCACTAGAAAGATACGAACTAACGTCAAGATATTGGGTAAGTTCGTCAATCGTTTTCAACTATAGAACATGCGGAGGTCCGTTGACCGCCGCGGAACTCATCGGATTTTGTTGGTTGCCGGTAGGTGTCTTGGCCGGAGGCGCCGGTGGCGGGGGTACCGGAATGATCGGTTTAATTGTCGTTGTGCGACCTTGATCGTCGCCGCGTAACCAAAGGAACAGAGAAGGCTGGCTGGTCGGCGGTGCAGGAAGGTTTACCGTAAGGGATTGCTTTTGGCCCTGACCAGGAATCGGATTCGGAAGGCCAGGCACGTCCACGCCATTAGTTTGATCCCACGCAACCTTCTGAATCATTTCCAGGTTCTGGCCCACAATCGTGTAGGTTGTTACATCGTTCGGTGCGGTGCCGTTGGCGCTGAAGGAATCAATCTGCGGCATCAGAACGATTCTGGCCAAATCGAATGCCTGCGATTTGCCATCGCGCCCGTTGTCGATAACGGCCTGCAGATTGCACCCCGCGGGCAATGCGGCAGTGTTGTAGGAAAGAAATAACTGATCGGGGGAAAGCTGCTGCAGGCTAAACAAATTCGTCCGTTCACCGATCTGCAACGCTGCACGCGGCGATGTGTCGTCCTGACAGAAAAGCTGCAAGACGCTTTTGCGCTCGATGTTCTTGACATCTAGCACTGCAGTCAACGTGCTTCCGGCCGGAAACTCATTGGGCTTAGTTGTGATCCCCAAACCGGTCGGCAGCGATAGTTTTGAGCTGGCGATCACGGGCAGAGGGCCCGTGATCTGTAGTCCTAAAGAAACACTTTCCGGGTTCGCTCGCCCTTGCAGATATTCCGTGATCGGCAACAGCGTTCCTGGTTTGAGATTGGACGCCAATTCGACGGTTATGCTGCGCTCTGTACCGTTGTTGCTGATGTCGCCGAGCTGCAACTTGGCGCCTGGTGTTTCCAGTTTGACAAGATTGCCAAGGCGCTCCCCCTTCAGTACGAAATGCTGTGTGGCTACGCCCTGGTTGACCAGGACGGGAAAGTTTGTGACCTTTGCGGGATCGGACAGCACATTGAGCTTCACTGGATGACTTTTATCGTCCTGCTGCGCGATCAGCAACTGGTACATACCCGGATCCAAATTTGTCGTGTCGATCTGCACGTCCATGTGGTCCTGCGGGCCTTCGCCTAAACCTTTCGGCAAAAGAAACTTTACGGGCTCTGCTGTTGCGAACTCATCGCCTGTTTTTTTCAACTCCACTTTCGTCGTAAACTCAAAATCGGCTCCGGTCAATGTGACCGGAATCTTACCGGTTCGGGCCACTAGCTGGTCTTGCGATGCCGGGTCCAGTTTGGCGGCTTGGAAATCGCTGAGATTCTTTACGTGCACAAGCCCATCGGCCGTGAATGGAACCCAGTCCCAATAGCCGGACAGACGATAATCACCGGGTGCTAGCTTCGTTTTTGTCAGATCGAGTTCGAGTGATTTCTGATTTCCCAGCTTCAGTACCGGAACCTTGGTCGTTTGATTTTTGGAATCGGCGAGCGTCCATTCGCGAGCCCGCTGCAGATACTTCCACGTTGGTTCCTGCACGTCGACCGGTAACGACGACTTCTGCCCTGCGGGCAAATAATTTGCGCTGCCCACCTTGATGGTGGGAGTGGGTGCGTTCGGAATGCGGCTGGCCCAGATATAAGCGACGCGTGTATGCGGAGGAGTTGGATTCTTTTGGCCGCAAAGATTCACTGAAGATCCCGTTAGCGTCTGTGCGAAAGAAGATCGGAACTGTGTATCTGGAAACGCGATCGACCGCAGATCAAGCAGCATAGCGGTACCACCCGCCGCCAGCCCAACTGGGCTGCCGAAGAACAGCGCCGCCGCGGTTGTTGCCAAGCTGGCGGTTTGTCCTGCACGAGCCGCCGTCGTGTCGGAAAGCGGATTATATGTAGCAAGCTGCGGGTTAATACTGGCGAACAATGTCTGAGCCTGGACCGCTGGCGGAGCTGTTTTGTCAATCTGCACTGCAAAGCCATATTGCGAAGCAAAGCCATTTAACGCCGCATTGACGCTTGCCGACGAACTCTCGCTGTTCGAAAGCGCCGCTACCAGCGCTTCCGTTTGAGAAGTTTTCTCTGCGTAATCCGCTAATTGCGCAACCAAAACGTCATCTTGGGATAAGAATTTCGATACCTTCTTTTTGCTGAGTCCGGACGGCCCATAAACAAACGCCACCAGCGCTACCGACTGATTCATTTTCCATTCCTGGTGCTTGTCCGCATCCTTCGGATCTGTCACTGTGAGGAACGGCTCGTCCGGCCTTTTCTTGGAGGGTACGATCACCAACGCGATCTCGCCCGGACGCTTTTCCTTGCCTCGAAGAACAGGCGAATAAACCACGGTGTCGCCTTCACTCAGATGGTTGATGTTCTGAAACGGCAAAGGCTGAAGTTCCGGCTGTGGCGCTTTGACACTCAAATCGATTGAACCCAGCGGCGTGCCTGCCGTGCAGCTAAGTAACGGTGCCGACTCCGGTATGGCAGCGGCAGGGTTTGTCTGTTCTGAAACCGTATCGGCCGCCTTGTTCTGCGCACTCGCTAGAAAACAAAAGACGACCGCGGCGGTCGCGACTCGCAAAACCATTCTATAGTCAGGATATCGTGGGGAACTTGAATTTACGTTGTTGAAGTAACCGAGTACTAATCTGATTAAGGCGGCGTAATTTAACGCCGGACACATACCTAAGCATTGCCGCGTCACATGATTTCCGGGAATGTCAAATGAGGAGAATCTATCTTGCCAGCCATTGAAACGCAAACACTTGAAGAACTTTGCATCAACACCATACGCTTTCTCTCGGCCGATGCCGTGCAGAACGCGAATTCGGGTCACCCCGGCATGCCGATGGGCGCCGCGGCAATGGCGTACACCTTATGGACAAGATTTCTGAAATTTAATCCGAAGGATCCGAATTGGTTCGACCGTGACCGCTTTGTGCTGTCCGCGGGTCACGGATCCATGTTGCTGTACAGTCTGCTTTATTTGACTGGATACGATCTGCCGCTGGATGAACTGAAACGCTTTCGGCAATGGGGAAGCAAGACACCGGGCCACCCCGAACGAGGTCACACGGTCGGCGTGGAAGTCGCAACAGGTCCGCTGGGGCAGGGATTTGGCAATGCGGTGGGAATGGCGATCGCTGAAGCATGGCTGGCGGCTACGTTTAATCGGCCCGGTCATCAGATCATCGATCACCATACTTACGGCATTTGCGGCGATGGCGATCTGATGGAAGGTATCAGCCAGGAAGCCGCTTCTCTTGCGGGCCACCTCCAACTTGGCAAGTTGATCTTCCTCTACGACGACAACCACATCTCGCTTGCGGGCGCCACCAGCCTTTGCTTCACCGAGGATGTCGCGAAGCGATTCGAAGCATATGGATGGCACACGCGTCACGTACACAACGGGAATGACACCGAAGATGTTGCGGCAGCGATTGAAGAAGCGCGGGCAGAGCATCGGCGGCCGTCATTAATTCTGGTGCATACGCACATCGGGTACGGCAGCCCGAAGAAACAGGATACGTTTGAGGCTCACGGCAATCCTCTGGGCGATGACGAATTGCTCGCGGCTAAGAAAGCATTAAGTTGGGGATCGACGGATAAGTTCTATCTGCCCGAAGACTCTGTGAACTTCTTCCGCAAAATTGGGGAGAAGGGTGGGAAGGCACAGGCCGAATGGGGTAAGAAGTTCGATGCCTATAAAAAAGCTTTCCCGAATGAGGCTACCCAGCTTGAACAGATGATCAGCGGCAAACTGCCCGATAACTGGAAGGCCGATCTTCCCAAGTGGAAGCCGGAAGACAAGCCGATCGCAACGCGGGCGGCCGGCGGCCAGGCTTTAAACGCTCTGGCAAAACACATTCCTAACATCATCGGCGGCTCGGCCGATCTGAACCCGTCGACAAATACTGCGTTGAAAGGCATGGGCGATTTTCAACCGCCCGAATCAGGCGGCCCTTCTGCCCAGGGTGCTGTTGGCGGCGTATGGGGCTACGCCGGACGCAACCTTGCGTTTGGTGTTCGCGAACATGCGATGGGAGCAGCCGTCAATGGGCTCGCTGCGCATGGCGGCATTTTGCCATTCAGCGCCACCTTCCTGGTTTTCTCGGACTACATGAAGCCTGCCGTTCGATTGGGGGCATTGAGTCAATTGAAAGTCTTTTACGTGTTCACGCACGACAGCGTGGGCGTCGGAGAAGATGGCCCCACGCACGAACCCATCGAACAGATCGCCGGTTTGCGGGCGATACCGGGCCTGAATGTCGTGCGTCCGGCCGATGCAACCGAGACTGCCGAGTGTTGGGCCGTGGCCATCGAGCACAATGGACCAACTTTGTTCGCCTTGACTCGCCAAAATGTTCCGCACTTGGACCGCAGTAAGGGGAAGAACATCGACGTGGCGAAAGGCGCCTATATACTTTCGGAGCCGGACGGAGGTTCCCCGGAGGTGGTTCTGATTGGCACAGGTTCTGAAGTTTCGCTCTGCTTACGGGCCCAGGAAAAGCTGCAAGGCTACGGAGTGAAGGCCCGCGTCGTCAGTATGCCCAGTTGGTATTTTTTCGAAAAGCAAGACGAAGCTTACCGGGAAAGCGTTCTGCCTAAGACCCTGAGAAAGCGCGTCACTGTGGAGGCCGGGGCCACTTACGGGTGGGAGCGCTGGGCTAGCGATGAAGGTATCATCATCGGGATCGATCACTATGGTGCGTCGGCGCCCGGCGCCGAAATCATGAAGCACTTCGGCTTCACGGCGGAGCACGTGACCTCCGCTGCGCTTCGATTGCTCGGCCGCAAGGCGGAAGCGGACAAGGAATTCGGTGGCGAAACCACCAACGTCGCTCCTACCGCACCGCACGAAGGTCATTCCTAAAACGGAGGGCACGGGCCTAGGAACTGCAATGGCGTATCGTCTTAAAGCGAAGGAACCGGTCCCCGACGGCATCCGGCGGATTGTGCGTGAAGAAATCGAATTCGCAATCAATCAGCTAACTAGCGGAAAAGGTTCCCGGCGGGGCGGAGCAATTCACGAAGCGCGCAAAAGCATCAAAAAAATTCGCGGGGCAGTCCGGCTGGTGCAGCCGGAACTCGGGCCGATATATCGCAAGGAAAACGAACGCCTGGGCGACACGGGGCGCCATTTATCGGAGATTCGAGACGCAGAAGCAATCATCGAAGTCTTCGATGGCGTTGCTAAAAAGTACGATGATCAATTAAAACCGGAAGCTGGGCGCGCCATCCGTCGCGGTTTACTGAACAATAAAAAGCAGACAGAAAAACGGGTCAAAGTAGACGCCGTTGTTCATCAAGCCGTCTCCTCGCTGCGCGCGATTAGCCGCGATGTCGATTCATGGCCGCTAAAAACTGACGGATTCGACGCCATAGCCGGCGGCTTTAAAAGACGGTATCGCAGCGGCCGGTACGCAATGGAAGACGCCCGAAATGATCCGTCGCCGGAGACATTCCACGAGTGGCGCAAGAGAGTGAAAGATCATTGGTATCATGTGCGATTGCTCGAAAGCTTGTGGACCGGAATTTTTCAGGCGCGAGAAAGCGCTCTGAAAGAACTGGAGACCTGGCTAGGAGACGACCACAACCTGGTTGTCTTAAGAGAAAAGCTCAACGCCGACCCGGATCGATATGGCGGCGAACGGAACGTTCAACTTTTTGCCGGTCTGATGGATGAGTACAGCAAAGAACTGCGAGAAAAATCTCTTTCGTCCGGCGAACGAATTTATGAGCAGAAGCCCAAGCTGCTGGTTCGCGAGATGTCGAAGTTATGGAACGCTTGGAAAGATCAACCTGCGAGCATGACGGACTTGCAGAAGGAGCAGAGAGTACAGAAAAAAGGTCCCGCGCAAGTGAAGGCCAAGCGGGCAGTTGCCTGATAGCTACCGTTGGCTTGCCTTGCGGGCAAGCACGTTATTCGTAAACTCCTGCGACTTATTTCGCGGCACGCTCAACGATCTCCAATTCGCCGATTGCAGATGCTTGGCTAGAAATACAATCTGCCCGACATGGGATGCATAATGCGCAATCTGCCGGTTGATGGCCTGCATGACGGAATGCGGTTCGCCGCGGATTGTCACAGTCTTATTCAAATCCGCATCGGAAAGCGGTTCAAGCGCGTTGAAGACACGCCGCCAGCCGTCATCCCACACGGTCATTAGCTGCTCGCGAGTAGATGGAGGCTCCAAGAATTCGCTGTCGCGATTGCGATTGGGCTTCTCGCCATCACTGGTCAGAAAATCGGTCCATCGCGATCGCATGTTGCCCGCCATGTGCTTAACGATGAGCGCAATCGAATTCATCTCGGGATCGAGAGTGGCAGTGAGTTGGGCGTCCGTTACTTGCGCCATGGCACCTTCGGCTATCTTCTTGTATTGGCGCAGAACAGCCAATGAATCTTCCAGGTACGAAATTGTAAATGTGTGCGGCATAGCTACGTGGGCGAGCGGTTAGCGCAATCGTCGTATCTGGAAGACATAATACAGCGCTTTTTTCAAGCAAAGGATTGCAATTTCTTTCTTGACGCGCAATATCTTCAAGGTTTCGCGCAGAGTCTCGCTACGTTTCTCTCGGATGAGCGCGCTGCAAGTGCTTCAAAATCATTTATTTGCAACCTGTATTTGGAATGGCTCTCGTTGGCAGAGAACGTGCTTTACCTCTCAGGGAGGAGAGGACAACATGCTCTGGTATGCCTGGGTGTTTTTAGTGATTGCGATACTCGCTGCGATATTAGGTTTCGGTGGTATAGCCGCCGCGTCGGCTGGTATTGCCAAGATCTGTTTTGTGATCTTCCTGGTTCTGTTCCTGGTTAGTTTGCTAGCAGGTCGCCGTAGCGCCCTCTAATTACCACAATCGAACGCAGGTAAACTGATAAAAAGACGCTCCGATGAAGGAAGAAAGCTTCCCATCGAAGCGTCTTTTTGTTTGAGGGTTAACGGCACCGGACAGAAGTGTAATACTGCAAGGGCGCCTTGTGAACGACCACCGGACGCTCATCAACACGGGCTCTGAAGCGTTGTTCGTCCGGTCTGACATCCCGGCGAAAATCCGCACTTCGATCATCCTTTTTCACAACCACGCGGGTTTCTTCACGTCCTCGCTCAGCGGCGGCTGCCGACATCGGCAGCACCGCTCCAAAGCTGGCTAGCGCTAGCACTGCCACTGCAACTCTCTTCAACATGGGAACCTCCTTTTAAGTTCCTTCAGAAGCTCTCTTTGCTTCTGGCATTTCGATGGAAGATGTGCCGCGTTCGATTTTGCTAAAGACAGGGAGTTCAAGTGAACGTCCACTTAATGCAAAAGTATGTGAACGCCAGTAACTTGCTACTCGCGCTCAAAATGCGCAAGCCAACGCCGGGTACAATCACACCAGCATGGCGCAAAGTCCCTGGGGCGATCTGCCCGTTAATGACGCGCACGTCCACTTTTTTTCGCACTCGTTTTACAGCGGCCTCGCACGGCAAAAGAAGCTTGCCAAGGCGGAAGATTTGGGTGGGCTGCTGAATTGGGCTATCCCTGCGCCCGATCCTGTCGCGCTCGGCCGTAGTTGGATCTCTGAGATGGATCGCCATAATGTTAAGCGCGCATGTTTGATTGCAAGCGCGCACGGCGACGAGGCTAGCGTTGCTGCTGCGGCAAGTGCATTTCCAGACCGATTCTACGGTTATTTCATGCTCGATCCGACCCAGCCCGACGCGATGCAACGCGCGGAAAGAGCTTCAACCAATCGGTACTTGGCAGGCATTTGCCTCTTCCCCGCCATGCATACCTACTCGATCACCGACGCGCGCGTTGTGCCGATTTTGGAGCTTGCATCCGATCACGGCCTTGCCGTCTTCGTCCATTGCGGCACGATCAGCATCGGCGTGCGCCAGAAACTTGGGCTGCCTTCGCAGTTCAATATGCAGTTTTCAAATCCGCTGGATCTGCACGCCGTTGCCTTGCACTTCCCGCGCGTTCCATTTGTGGTTCCCCATTTTGGCGCAGGTCTCCTTCGCGAAGCGCTGATGATTGCCGACCTGTGTCCAAACGTCTATTTGGATACTTCAAGCAGCAATCGATGGATGGCGTATGAAGGGCTGGATCTGAGAACTGTTTTTCGCCGCGCGATCGAAGTAGCCGGGCTTGACCGCCTGCTCTTCGGAACCGATTCCAGTTTTTTCCCGCGTGGTTGGAATTCGGCGATTTTCGATGCGCAAGCCACCGCGCTCTATGAGCTTGGCTATGACCAGCAGCAAATAACAGGAATTTTCGGCGGCAACCTGGATCGTCTGCTTGAATCGCGCCGCCCCCCGGGGCCTGTTTCGGAAAACAGCCGGTCAGCGCCGAAGTAGCGTTTCAAATTGGGCTCGCGCTATCGGATTAAACGGAACACAACAGTTCCGGCGTTAAGGCGACTTCTTCATTAGCCACCCCAAAGTTGCCTATGGCATTGAAGTTGAACCAGTTCAGGCGCCGGCGTCAGTTTACGATTCCAGTGCCTATCTCAACCCGGACGCGCGTTGCGTCCATCAGCAAAAACAGGATCGATATCGGGAATCTGCGCCGTTTTGCAGTGGAACGATGGCCTGAGGTGGAAGCATTCCGGCCTCACGTGCTCCTCGGCGGCATAGCCGACCTTCGGAAACTGGCAGCTTTAGCCGACGCGGGAACGCTCGATTTCAGCAGTATCGACACCGCCGTCTTGGTCGGTACAAATCTTGCCTTCGGGACAATCAGTGACGTCGAAAGAGTCGTGTTGTGGCAGGCGTTTGGCGTGCCGGTCTACGAACTACTGCTGGCGCCCGATGGGCAGTTGATCGCAAGCGAATGCGAAGCTCACGAAGGCTGGCATATTGAGGCGCATATGGAGCGGCGAACACTCGCAGGCGGCACAAGTCTCGAAACAGCAAAGTGCGCGTGCGGGCGCACGGAACCCCGAATTATGCCCGCAAACCATCTCCCGCTTTCTCGGGCGCTGGCTGCTATAGCGTGACGGCTATGATTTACGTGACACTGTAACGCTGCCGTTAACCGTCTTAGCTTCGATAAGTGGGCCGCCGCTGCCCAGTTGAAATGACGCGTTCGTGCCGATTTTGCCTTGCACGGTGATGGGAAACTCAACTCGCAACTTGCCATTTACCGTAGATGCTTGTACTTGCGCCGAAAAATTTTCGGGAATTGTCAGATGTACGCTACCGTTTGTTGTAATCGCGCGCAAACCCTGGCCGTTCCATCCGCTACCTTCCAGCTCGATTGTCACGGACCCATTTTCCGTTGACCCATCCACGTCGCCTGCGACGCTGCTTAAGTGAATCGATCCGTTCTCTGTATGGAAGCGGGTTTGTCCTTTGATGCCGTCGATGGCAATGCTCCCGTTGTGAGCCTCCAACTTCACATTTGCTGAAACCGGAACCCAGATTTCATAAGAGATGTCCCAATGTTCGCTGCGAGACGGTGTGGGTCCGTATGGTTCAATTTGACCGGCACCCCGCGCGATGCTGATTTGAGACGCTATTCCCTGCGCCTCTGCCTGAGTCGCCGCGGCGCTATGCACGCAGGCCCGCACGAGCACGTCTGCATTCCCCCAACCATGCACCCGAATGGAGCCGTTTGTGCCCGGGTTAACGTAGTCAGTCGATCCATTCGGAAGCCTTTGTTCCTTCAATTCGGCATAGGTGATGAGATCGTTCGACCGGTATTGATCGGCCGTACATTGGCGGGTGCCGTTCGGCGTCTGTGCCGCAACTGGCAGCACAAAACAGATCGATCCGATTAACGAAATTAGGCGTGCGCGTTCCATAGCTCTCCTTCTGGCCGGTTTAGACGCGCATCGCCGCTGGCAGTTAGTTCGCTATTGATAGATTCCGGTCATTTTTTAAGCAAACCATGGCTCGCCAGAACCTTTTGAAGCTGATCGTGCGGCAGAGCGGGTACAACCCAGTAGTCCGCCCCTATCATCGTCTTTGCAGCAATCATCGCATTAATGATCGATTCCTCAGTTGCCTGGATTACGGCCGTGAATATCGCATTCATTTTCCAGCTCTGCATGCGTTCAACAGTCGCGTTTGCAATCGTAAAGGGCGGCGTGGCGCTGTTTCCTTCATCCGCGCTCTCATTTGCGGTCGAGAACGCTAAAAAAATATCGCCCGATCCGTCTCCTTCGATGGCTCCTACGCGCCCCAATCCCACTGAAACACGGCGCGCGAGCCGTTTCAGTTGATCCGGTGTGAGAGGCGCGTTGGTTGCCACGATCACGATAATCGATCCCTCTTCAGCCGGCCGGATTCCATCGGCCGTGCTCGCGACCTCCGAACTACAAATATCGGCAGGCTGGCCATCCGAGTAGCGGAGTATAGGGGGATCGAGCTTCTTTGCGACACACGGTTTTTGCAGGTTCATCTCGCGCGCAACATTGATGCCGGCAATCCGCAAACCGTCGGAATTTCCATAGTTGCACTGGACCAGGATGCCGACCGTATAAGGCGTGCCGTCGACCTTGCGCGAGGAAGTGCCAGTTCCGCCCTTAAATCCGTTGCAAATCATTCCGGTGCCGCCGCCCACATTACCCTCAGACACGGGCCCGCTTGCCACCGAGTTCAAAGCGTCCCATGCATCTTGCGCAGTTACGTGCTGGCCCCGGATGTCGTTTAGTGGCACGTCGGCAGTTTCCGCAGTCACTGGGTACCAGAAGAAGCCCGGCCGTTTTTGCTGAACAATCCAAGCGACCGCTGCATCGCGCACGACGCCTACACTCCCGGTATTTGTAATGAGGATCGGTGTTTCAAGCACGCCGCTTTCATCTATCCACTGTGTACCGGTCATGTCGCCGTTTCCGTTGCCGGCGAAATAACCGGCGAAAACGCTCTTCCCGTTTTGATTACCGCGCGGCAGAATAGCGGTCACACCGGTTCTCACAGGGCCTTTTCCTATTACCAATCGGCCCTCGCCTGAAATGAGCGTCTTGAAACCAACTTGCACGCCCGAAACATCCGTAATAGCGTTGAACGTGCCCGGCGTTCCATCGAAGGGCACACCAAGATCGCGAGCACGCTGAGTGGCCTGAATTGCTGGGGAGTTTTGGGCGTCTGAAGCGGCTGACGCGATCAGTGCCACAGAAAAGCTCGCAGCGGCAAGCTTAGTCATTATGTTCATATTCACTCCTATGATGTTTTGTCTACTGCCACCTGATTTGCTTTTGGCAAAACCTGTGGGTTGAGTCTCGTTTCCGGCGGAGCCGCCCGTCGCTCACTAGAGATTGGCGACGGGAGCGAAGCCGG
>Ga0070741_10003842_pt1 | contig 36145 bp, 17 predicted proteins | sample Coa_R1_4_FD_66440 | JGI IMG/M metagenome (GOLD analysis project Ga0070741, IMG submission 66440) | Surface soil microbial communities from Centralia Pennsylvania, which are recovering from an underground coalmine fire - Coalmine... | ecosystem: Environmental > Terrestrial > Soil > Unclassified ... | reverse complement strand
CATGTCTACACGTCCGCAGCATTTCCCCTTGAGCGTGTTCAGGTTTTGTATGAGCTTGGTGAGACATATCATGATCTGAGCCAATTACCAAAGAAAGACCGGTTAGCCAACCTGGAAGCAGCAGGAACATGCTATCAAGAAGCTCTCCAGGTAGTAAGAGAATATCACCTCGCGGACATCTGGCTCGACAGGCTCGATTACACTATGAGGAATAATTACCAACAACGGATTGAGGAGTTAAAACACCGCGCTGACATAGCAAAGATGAATGGAGGTATTCATGTTCTCCACCATCAACCGGATGCCGCCCTTGACGCTTATCAGCAAGCACTACGCCTCTACCGTCTCGTAGAAAGCCGCCTGGATGAAGCCATTGTCCTACAAGCCATAGGAGATGTAGAACGGGCGCTTCAGCATATGGATGCTGCTATGGAGTACTATGAGCAGGCCCATATTCTCTTTAAGCAGATGGAACATCGCCATGACGTTGCTACCGTTCTGCAAGCTATGGGGGATGTAGAGCGATCTCGTCATCAAGAGACGCGAGCCGAGCAGTTTTACACTGAGGCGCTTGATCTCTTCAGACAGGTAGGGGATCGTTTTAACGAAGCATCTGTGCTCGCAACTATGGGAAAAGAGGCAGTTCTTTATAAACAAGTCGCAGAGGCACACGTTCCTTCTCCTCCTGAAAAGGCAGCGACCTGGTTACCGCCGAGTCTCTCCGTATCGCTTGAAAAACTGGATGCAGCGGATACCATGCCCGGGCAGAACCATGAAGTTTCGCAACGTGCCCCGCTGCCACCGGATGACCGTGAGACGCATGAGCGCGCGCATTTTGTGGCTCATACAGACAGTTCTTTCTCACCAGGAAGGGAAAACCGGCAACGCAAGCGGTATGTATGGCTATCAGGGCTCCTCGCAATGATCCTGCTTGTCATCATCGGCAGCAGGCTCATCCAGGTGATGCCACCATCTGCGTCCTCTTTACTGAGCGTAAGCCAGTGTCCCACGGCACCAGCTTCCCTCTCTCCTTCTGCTCATGGCATTGGAGTGATCAAAACAGCATCTGGTGATTGCATTGGTATCAGTGATGGCAGCTTTGCGTTTGATGTGGCTCCTCCTCGCACTGATGGAGTCCTCAAAGAGCAAGCAGCAGCAAAGCTGAGAGCGAACGACAGATCCGGTGCGATGAAGCTCTGGGAGCAAGCAACACGACAGGACAGCAGCGATGCTGAAGCGCTCATCTACCTGGAGGATGCGCAGGTCCTTGAAGCAGGCCGCCCCTATATCACGCTCGTTGTCGGCACGAAAATTACAGGGGCACAGATTGATGTTGAGGGAGAGCGCAGCATTCTTCAGGGTGCCTACCTTGCGCAACACGCGTACAACCTGCAATGTCGTGCGCCTCAATGCCAATTAGTCTATCTTTTGATTGCCAATAGCGGCAACGATGCGCAAAATGCCGCAGTGGTCGCAAAGCAGATTGTGCAAGCGGCCTCCTATAACCATACCATCATCGGAGTGGAGGGGTGGTCCACAAGCCAGGATAGTCTGAACGTAGTGAGCGCCTTGACCGCCGCACAACTGCCGATGGTCGCCTCAGCGGCTTCCAGCGATATCTTAACGAATATCTCGCCCTACTTCTTCCGTGTCGCTCCGCCTGATCAATACCAGAGCAAACTGGCAGCAGACTATATCCAGAAGAGCTTGCACAGCCAGCGCGTGGCTCTCTTCGTCGATACATCGAACGCCTACAGCGCGAGCCTGGCACGCAGTTTCATGCAAGATATGCCTGCACAGTACATTGTGGTAAAAGAAACATACACTGTGGGCACCTATGCTCAAAATAACGCGCTAGTTCATACTGCGCTGCAAGATGTTTCTAGCTACCATCCTGATCTCATCTACTTCGCGGGATATTCAAGGGATGCGATTACCTTGCTCAATGAACTCCAGAAAGAGCCACTCCTCGCCAGGCTTCCAGTCATGGGAGGGGATGATCTCTATAACATTCTTGGAGATGGGAGCCAGCATGTTGCCGGCCTTGACCGCTTGATCTTCACTGCCTTTGCCTCCCCCGATGAGTGGCAGTATTTCCGCCTGTCAGCTCAGAAGCCTTCCTTTTTTCAAGACTATACGCAGACCTTTGCGCGGAAAAGTGTAGCTTCTGACCAGACCTATGGAGATGGTATCCCGAACGGAGAAGCCATTCTCTCCTATGATGCCTTGCGGGTTCTCCTGCACGCAAGTCAAAGCGCTTTCGCTGCCAGGCAAGCCCCACTGACCGGCCAAGATCTCCAACAAGCGCTAAGACACATTACTGGCAAGCAGGCATTGCAGGAAGTGAGCGGAAGGATTGCCTTTGGACAGGATGGTGATCCACAAGATAAAGCCGTGGTTCTGCTCAATGTTGATAAGCAGGGAAGGGTCAACCTTATATCAACTCAGGGGCAGTTCGAATAGAGCGGGGCAATTGTCACGAGTGTGCGCTTAGTAGTGTGGTTGACCTCAGCACTATAATCAATTCAGGGTGTGCCACCGGTTAAAAGTTTCTTTATGAGGGAGAGGGCAAGGATGACCAGCTTTGATGTCTGTGTCGTATGTGCGCTAGGTGAGGAAGCAGAGGCGTTCATTGATGCGCTGACAGAACTTTGTGGTGTGACGTGCGGTGCTGAGTTTAGCACACGTAATCAGCGCGCATATCGTTGTGCCACCATTGATAATAATAAAGGCGAGCCATTGAGCATTCTCGTGACATGGCCACCATCTTATGGTTCCACCGAGATCAGTTTACATCTCTCCTCTGTTCTTGAGGAATTCAAACCGCGTTTCGTAGCTATGACTGGCATCTGTGCCGGTGATAAAAACAAGGTGAAACTGGGCGATCTTGTTGTCGCCGAGCGCGCCTTTTTCTATGACAGCGGTAAAATAGGACTGGGACGGGACGGGCTTCCTGAGCAGCACTATGATACCAGTACCTACCATCCAGACCAGAATGTCCTACAATTTGCACGCATGTTTCATGGGTGGCAGTCCGTCGCCGCTGCTGTACTGCGTCCCCCTTCCAAACGGCAGCAGCGTGAATGGCTGCTCAATACGCTGCTTGAAGGGGGCATCCCTCGCGTGGACGACATCCCGCTAGAAACTCTACAACACCATGCACCGGCCTGGAGACAGATCGTACACGAGCTTCAACAGGGGCCAGATTGCTATTTGACGGCAGAAAGAAAGCTAAACAACAAAGAGCAAATACGTAACCTGAAATATGGGAAAGATCCCTTTCCTTTTATCGATCCTCCTTCTCCCACATGCCATATCAAACCAATGGCTTCAGGGAGTGCTGTGCGTAGCGATAATCCATTTACGCATATACAGGTGCCGGTTCGTAATACAGTAGCGATTGATATGGAAGGAGCTGCATTTTACCGCGCGGTCGCCGACCATCCTGGCCTCCATTCCTTGCTGGTAAAGGGAGTATGCGACTATGCGGATAGTGATAAGGATGATAGCTATCATCACTATGCCGCCACTCTTTCCGCTATCTATATGGTGACGTTTATTAAGGAATACGTCACAACAGATCATATGCCAGACCTGTATAAACGCTTTGCAGAAGGTTCAAGCGCAACCGGGACGGCTTCATCTTCTGAACGCGGCTCGCCATCACGAACAGGATGGATCACGTACAATGGTCATACCAGTTATGTCGTCGCCCTCGATTGGCAACCGCAAGGCTCATATATTGCCTCAGCGGGCGGCGATGGCACGGTCCAGGTATGGCATGCCGATACAAAACAACAGTTGCAGACATACAAAAAACATCCCTGGCTCTTTACTCAGGTGAACTGGCCTCCCACTATCTATACTGTTGCCTGGTCGCCCGATGGGCTTTATCTGGCCTCAGCAGGAAGTCGCAAGTATGTATTTGTGTGGGACGCCACTACTGGACAAACGCGCGCTGTGTATGAAGACCATCGCGGATTGCTGAACGATGTCTTTGCCATTGCTTGGTCTCCCGATGGGAAATATATTGCTTCAGCGTGTAGTGGTGGTACCTGGGATAAAACGATTCATGTGTGGGATGTAAACAAGAACAAAACTATCAGGCGCCTGAAAGCCAATTACAACTCGATTGATCCTAATTTTTCCATTTCGACTTTAGCCTGGTCCCCTGACGGCAAACGCATTGCTGCTGTATGCGGATGGAAAGCTATTCGCATCTGGGATAGCGAAGATGCTCAGTTGCTCTCGACATACCATACCAGTATAGGATATATCTATCGCCTGGCCTGGTCCCCTGATGGCAAACGCCTTGCCATCGCCTGTGAACATAAACGGGCGCAGGTCTGGGATGCTACAAGCGGACAGGCTATTTTAAGCTATTATGGACATACTGATCATGTGCGATATATTGCCTGGTCCCCTGATGGGACGCGTATCGCCACAGCCAGTAATGATAAGACGGCGCAGGTCTGGAGCGCCGAGAATGGCGATCATATCCACACCCACAAGCATGACCACTGGGTTACAGCCGTTGCCTGGTCGCCCGATGGCACACGCGTCGCTTCCGCCAGCAATGATAAAACAGTGCAAATCTGGGACGCGAACGGCTCTTAACCGGAAGCACGACAATGCTGCCGAACCTGAGCAACTATTGATACTACCAGCAAGCTACTCGTTTCAGACGGCCTGAGCTGTAGCTCCCCGATTCATCGTGGGAGCGCGCCAGCAGCGTTGGCCGTCTGCAATAGCAAGCCGCTCAGGTTCAAACGCTTCGATCTGACCGCTCTTCTGAGAAACTACGCCACTGTTAGTTTGATTGTGACTATCGCAGGTGTCCCGGACGAAGGGGTAATCGTGACGTTGGCATAATACGTGCCCGCGGTCAAGTCTGTACTATCTACAGTGAAGCTCACCGATGACGTGTCCCCTGGTGCGTCATTGCCAAGAAGAGGCGCTACGGTCAACCATGTTTGTTGTGGGCTGTCTATCGTCCACGTTAAAGGGAAGCTATCGGTATTGGTGATATCGACTGTCTGTGGCAATGGGTTGTTGCCAGGCATGACCACAAAATCTAAAGCTGTCCCACTGAGCTGCATCGGAGCAGTTACAACATTGATGGTGATTGGGATCGTCACCGGACTCTCGGCAGTGGCCTTACCAGTCTGAGGGTCAAAGGCATTCACGATGACGCCTGTTGTGAAGGCAGAGCCGCCGGGTATTCCTGTGGCATCGGCATGAACATTTACTGTGATCTCTGCTTCTTCCTCCAGACTCAGGTCAGTGGGGAGTTCCAGCGATACCCAGGAGGGCGCATCAGTATCAAGGGCGACATTCCAGCTCAATGCCTCTTTGCTGGTATTCTTTATGGTAAAGCTTTGCGAGCTAATGCCGGATGTCGCATTCAACGTTAATGTATCGGGACTGATCAGCAACGTGGGAAGCGCTGGCTCAGGGTCAGGAATGAATAGCGGGGCCCTGTGATAGCGTTGTACGTAGAAGAGCAGTAACCGCTCAGGATCGGGAAAATCGATCACTAACCAGTTGGGAATGTTGAGCGTCTGGCGAAAGTCGCTGCTTTCAGGCGATGGGGAAAGCAAAAGAAAGCCCTCGCCGCTTTTATGATCAGACCATCCAAAGAGCATCGTGTGCGAGTATAGCCTTCTCAGGACCTCCTTAGGGTCCTGGTTGCTCTCCATGAGCTTCGGAAGGATGCCCTTGCGATCCAGGACTTGCACTAATTCGGTATCTTTACCCTCCCACAACATCTGCACCCAGGTGGTGAAGGCCCCTGTAGCCATAGCAACATTTTCCCACCCTAACCTTTGTCGCGACATCTGATGAGTGGTTGCTGCCTGATTAGTCAAGATGGGTCGCAGATTGATGTCGCGCACCCTATTCTGCAAGGTATCAATCAGCCTGTTTAAGGCGATAGGCTGCTGGCTGGACTTGCTGCGTACGGCTTCATAGCGATCAAGAATGGGCGTCAGGCTATCTGTTGTCGGGGCGACGATAGCGAAGCGCAACGCTAAGGTAGACATAATCGCCATGAGGATATGCCATTGGCGCTGCTCGCGGGAGCCGCTGAACTGCTTTTCGCGAAACTGCTGCTCAATCTGGATCGGCGTTTCCTCCCCCATCATGCGTAACGCCAGTTGAGAAAACTCTTTTAATTCATCGGCATCCTTCTTTAAATGATTATTTAAGCGTTGAAACCCGGCGGCAAGGGAGACGACATCAAGCCATTCTTCACGGATATCGAGCTTGAGCCACGGACCTCCGGTTTTAGGAGCGCCCGGCTGCACTTCGCTCAAGCTGAAGGCCAGACGATTGGCGGCCATATCTCGCTGAATTTGCGCCTGACGAGAGATTTCATCAAGCTGGTTGTGAAAGCGATCAATGCGCTCGTAGTACGTACCAAAGCTGCCGTTGCCGTCAGTTAAGCCAGCACGCTGCAAAATCTGCAAAGCGACGGTATCGGCGATATAGCGTCTTACCACGTTGACATCTTCTCTATGCTGCGCATACAACGCCTTAACAATGTCCTCACGCTGAGCCATCAGATGGTCAAGCCAGGACCAGAACCAGATCACCTCTCCCACAATGATGATCAGGGCAAGAATGGCCGCGATCCCACTCCAGATCGAGAGCGGGTCCAGCCAGCTCACGAAGGAAGAGCTGGCGGGATCATTAGCGAATTGTCCCTGAGAGTAGAAAAGAACAGGACCGGCAAACGCGAAGACAATCAGCCCTAGCACTAAAATGATCTCTTTGGCCCACGCGGAGCGTTTCTCGCCGATGATTGCCCGCCTGAACATAAAGAGGACCCCCAGGATCAGCGCAATGATCGCAAGCCAGGCAACATATGCCAGCAGAGAAACCTTCACATTGAAGGCCGCGTTTAAGAAAGAGCCTGCATTAGGGTCGGGCGCACTCAGGAAGACGATATGTTGCAGCCATGCCAGAAGAAAGATCACCGTAAGGAAGGTGAGGCAAAAAGCCAGAATAAACGTCAGGACAGCTACAGGTATGCCCAGCTTGAGGTATGCAATTAACCCCGGAGTGGCCTCATTATGCTTTTTTAAATCATCAATCAGCTTTTTCCCTTTATTCTTCAGCTTGAGCCGCCGCTCCATTAGATCGAGCTGTGTTTGCTGAGAGCCACTCTGAAAATCGGCAATGACAAGACCTAACTCCGCTAACTGCACACGCGCGCGCGGAATAGCCCCGGTTGCGCCAATGAAGATATTTGGGTCGCTGAGCACGCGATATGCCTCAAGTTGCGAGCCAACCAGAGGAGCTCCCTTTTTAAGCAGCGCATCGTTGCCCTCCGCCTCACGCAGATGCTGCTGAATCTGCGGGATACTATCGACGGCATCCTGTAATGTAGGAGGCAAGACGGCATACGGCGACTCCGCCAGGTCCTGCACCTCCTTGAGCCGCTTGGCGCGTTCATTTAATGGCGTATTATAGGTGTGTTCCACGCTGGTGAGGTAATTTTCCAGGTCGCTTACGGTCATCTCACCAATACTCCAACTGAAACCTTTCGCGGTGAATATATGTTCCGTAGGCCGGGAGACGTTCATTGCATGCGGTATGGCCTGCATTGCACGGATAGAGCCTGGTATTTTTTCGAAGGTATCGCGTTCGACTCGCCCACGCCAATCGTCCAGCCACTTTGATACCACGCTTCTACTTCTCTCCACTTCCTTGACTTCTTCTGCGCTCTGATCTTGCAGTACTTCAATGGCGGAGATGATTAAACTATAATCAAGCCAGCGCCGCCCCCAACGAGCCGAGTGCTCCATCGAACCCAGGCCGACCAGATAGGAGTGATGGGGCAGAGAAACCCACTCGCCTTTGGGAGTGCTGACTCCTGCGCCAACAGGGAGCTGTTTACCCAGCAGCGGATCAGGAGCAGGCGACGATTTTAGTTGTAATGGAGGGATGATCAGCAAAATGTAGAGGAGCAATTCGGCGAGGTACGTTTGCATGGCTCCTGCGATAAAAGCGGCATTATCCCCGAATTTCTCGCTGAAGATCAGCGTGTCCAGGTGCTCCCATTTGTTGTTCCAACTCAATCCTCGAATTATATCAGCCGGTGGCCCTTCCTCTCCTGTACAGTCCAGGCAGACAACCGTGATGCTCACCAGGCCAGGAGATCCCTTGTGTTCTGACTTCCCGATATACTCTTTCAGGTGGGCCGCAAAGGTCGAGACGTTCAGCAGGGAGGCGCGGTCTTCGGCATGAGTGAGCAAAATTACGCGCACAGTCGCATCATGGATGCTCTGCCCCACTATGCCATCAGTACTTTTATCATTGACGGCGCCGATGCGATTATTCCGAAGGTTATTGATCTTCTGGGCAATCTCCTCAATGTGTCGTCGAAAAACCTCAAAAGGTCTTCCTGCACTAATCAAACTGGCTAGATCATCCTGGGGACGAGGGCTCGATTGACCCTGTTGGGCTGGTCCAAGAGGCCCTGTTGATGAGGGGGCGCTGGTAGTGGTATGCGGTGCTGGCGTGGCCTGCTGCGTTTGCCCTGGTTTCTGTTGAGAGCGAATGAACTCTATATCTTCAATGCTCAAGGGCTGCAGCGTACGAAAATCCTGGAAATTTGTGAGACAGCGCCAGTAGGGCGTATCGTGGGCCTTCATCTCATCAGCGAGATCGGCAATCTCGACTCGCAGGCGGCCAATCACATCATCCTGAATATTGCTGCGCATATCTATCACTAAAGAAGCTGATGGCAGGGGCAATGCAGCTATTTGAGCAATATTTACTGCGATCATGTCTTTTTGCATAACTGGTAATCCCTCGCAACTTTGTACTAAGTGTGTGTCTGATTCTCAATATGAAAGCGCGCTCGCGGCTTCGCCGCTCGTCTTGTTTGGGAAGTGTGGTGACAACATGCGCGTTGCGCATGTTGTCACCACACTTCCCACTCCTTGCGCGGCGAAGCCGCACGGATGCCGCCACGAAAGGCGAAGACACTAAGAATCAGACACACTCTAAATGCTAAGTAATCGGATAAGCTATTCCGGTGAAGGTAGAACGAGACCAGGAAACGCCTGATGGATGCGATGAATATGTAAGTAGATCAGCTTTTCTGGATCAGGGAACCGTACTGTACGTATATGGGCGAAACCTGCAAGGGCAGCTTCTCTCAGGAAGTCGTTGCCGGCCTCACCAGGAGCTAGTAACAGGTAGTAAGCATCGTCGCCCGCCATATTATCGCGGTACCCTGGCAAGCGGTTTCGCGCTTGCAAATCTTTCAACACCAGTGCAGGAGCGTTGTGATCCCTCGCCAGACGCGCCAGTATGCCACTCCGGTCAAGCACCTGAACCAAGGCGGGATCTTCCGCATAGAGATTATTTACCCACGCCGCCAGCGTGAGTTCCAGTAACTGGTTATGCAGAGGAGAAACACCCGAAAATTGGTGGGGCTGGCCTGTTCCTTCCATGTTGTTGCGCATGGCTCTCGCCTCTCTGACGATACTTTGCAACCCCATGATATCGGTTTCCAGGATCGACCGCTCGACAAGAGCGTTTTTTCTGATGCTGTTATATTGGTCTAGCAGGTGTTGTACAGAAGCTAGTTTAAAGCTCATAATATCGAAAAGGAGCAAAACCGCTACCAGCATGGTGCTGTAAACATATATCTCCATCTGGGATAAGACGCCGACATCAGCAAATTTTTCTCTTCTTTGCGCATTCTCACGTAAATGACGCACTACAATCTCTACAGGATCGGCGCCCCCTATCAGGAGAAACAGCCATTTGACTAATAATTCCAGATATTCTGGCGTTGCCTCAAGTTCTCTGGCAGCAGACTCGAAGGACTCGGTAATTTGTGTCAGGTCCAGCCAATCCTGGCGGTTGTCAGGGCGTAGTTTGAACAGCCCCAGAGAGGGCCTGCCCTGGCTCTGCCTTAAACTGACTGCCAGTCGCTTATATGCCCTCTGCTTTTCGAGAGACGCACGGGGCCGGGCCTCCTGCATTGCCGCGTCAAGCTTCTTCAGACGTTCATGAAAGAGGCAGAGTTTGTTCTCCGGGTCATACAACCCGACCTCCTGGAGCAGCGCGAGCGCCACCCTTGCAGCAATAGCTTGCTTGACCTGATTTATGTGATTCTGCACAATAATTTTTAGCCTGGTACAACATGCTTCTCGCTGCCGCTGCACCCGACCGGTAAACGGCCAGCGGTAGCTATCGGTCAAACGTTTAAGCGCCCGCAACTCGTTATTGGCTTGCCACTGAAATTGTGCAGCGGCATCTTTTAAATCAAGCAGATAGCCGGCGTCTCGGCGTATGGCTTCGATGTGTTCCTCCAATTCGGAGAGCTGCTGGAACGCACGAGGCATGCTGCCACGCACATGCTCAAAGAGCGAGATAGGCAGGTACACCGCGTGAGATTGAGTTTGCAGCAGACGGTGGTAAAGCTCGTGGATTTTTGTGGCATCGTGACTCTCGTCGCCGGCAACACGCAGATAGCCCTTTTTGATTTGTTCAGGGATCAAATGAGCGCCTGCCAGGCTGCCCACAAGCGAATTATCGTTCCCGATGTAAAATTGCACCACCTGCTGAACAAAAGCGTTAAGTTCCTGTACGGAGGCAGTGAGTCCTTTTGCGCGAAAAGGGGAAGAGGCCAGATAGTTGTTTAACGCTTTAAACACCCGAATTTCTGGCAATATGTCGGCAGCGCCGCCAAAGAGGAGCGCGTGTATTTCCCGCAAAAAGCTGGCGACTTCTTTCTGCACCGCTTTCTGAATCTTATCATTTTCATCCCCGCGATTGATCACATCATCTTCATGGATGACTTCGATAATTTTCGCCACCAGCCCGTAATCTAACCACCTGGCCCCCCATCTTGCGGAATATTCCAATGACGATATCCCGACGATGAAGATGGGCCACGGGAGCGCCGTCAATTGTGAGTTCTCCTCGTGATAGACATAAGCGCCGGGACGTTGCTCTCCCAATAAACACTCTCCAAACTCCGCCAGACTCTCCAATGGACACAATAGGAGGGAGTAAAGCGTCAACTCTACCTGATGCAACTGCGTGCTGCCACCGATGTACGCATCATTGTCGCTGTAGGTATACAGGAGTATTACTGCATCAAGAGCTGGATGGCTCTTTGCGTCATAGTTCAAGTGTTGGGCAAGGATATGAGGGTGATGAACATGAGGATTCACGTTCATACAGATCGCGCTGGTGCTGATCCTTTTATCTCGACCGGAACGGCCAGCATCCCCATCCTCGTGATACGCGCTTCTCAGCCACTGCGCATAAATGGCAGCATTGAGGAGCGAATCTGTATCCTCTGCATCAACCAGGAAGAATACACAGGTGGTTGCTTGCGCAGGATCGATTATCGTATCGCCGAGAAAATGTGTTTTGTGGTCACTGCCAGCGCTGATACGATTGGTGCGCACAACGTCAAGATGTTCCCTCACCAGTTCATCGACAAGTTCTTTTTTCCCGCTCAGCGGTTCAGGCCGACCATCGAGCGGGGTGAGCGTAAAATGAGTTGCCTCGTTTGCTGGCCCATCCTCCCAGTGCGAGGGAACCAGCTTGAAGAGATCGATACAGTTGGTCAGGTAGCGCCAGCGATAGACCTGGTGCAGTTCCATCTCGGTACTTAATTCTTTCAGCTCCATGCCAATATTCCTGATCACAGACGGGTCACGATCAGCGCCTCGGCGCACATCGATCACCACGGAAGGCCCTGGAAGATGCAATTGAGCCAGCTCCTCATACCACTCCTCCCTCCAGAAGCTGCCATTTTGAGACATTCTTCTTCTTCCTTTACCACTAATTTTCCATGAACCACTTCTTCACTGTTTTAGCCTCCCGCTTTTCTACTGTAATTCGGGAATATCGCCAGCAGGATAATCTTTTACATGGAGCCGCTTGACCTGATAAAGCCGCTTGATAATGCCGGTATCAAGCACGCGCTTCTCCGCATCCTGGCCGCTATAGACAGGAACCCCTATATAGTGGTTATAGCCGGGCTGGACCTTGCCATTGGGGGACTGCTTTTGTTGTTGATACCAGTCGTGACGGCGTTTCAAAAACGCGTCCAGGCAACGACCGGAAAGATCATTGATGGCGGACAGGGGTAAACCATCCACATAATAGAAGACGACGATCTCCGTCTTGTCTCTGGATTTGAGGAGCTGGCAATTTCCTTGCCCAAACGCCTCATTAATCGCCGCCAGGAGCGCCGCCCGCTCTTCATCTTTGTCGTAATACGCGCTGACCAGGCGGGCCTGGCGGTTGTCGGGAGCAAACTGATCGCTAAAACTCACCGATGCATGCGCTCTTCTGGCGGCCTCCTTGAGGCGTTCAAGCAATATCGCCTCATCTGTCTGGAAAATCACCTCGATGACCGAGTGTTTCTCAACCTCCTTATGGACGTAATCTCTGGCAAAAGTCAGCGCGACATTTAAAAGCGAATCAACATTCCCTTTAAAGAGCGCGTCCAGCAGATTAGCGTCTTCCATCCATTTACGGAATTCTGCCAGGGGATCGATAGTTGCTTCTTCACCTGTCATCAGGCGACCAACGGTCGTTGTTTTTGCTCGCGATCCGGCTTCAAAGATGCTCACTTGATTGGCGTAGCTCCTGATCTGCTCATCGTCGGCCAGCACGGGTATATGCAACGGATGGTTGATTTCAACGCGCAAGGGTTTATCAGCCGAAGCCCAGACCAGATTGGTTTTGCGCTGTCTATTCAACTTTTGTAGGACCAGATCGAGATTACGGAAGGACTCGGCGACGTGGCGCTCTAACTCTTTGAGGACTTGCGTCGCAATCGGCAAGATTTCTCGCTGTCGCTCGTTGATGATATTGTTTTGTACTGCTCCGAGGGCCTGATCTAAAAGTGACTGCCTGTTAAAACGATTGGCTCTCTCCAATGCCTCGATGCTACGGCGCACCCCTTCTTCAGAGACATTGGCGCGTTTGGGGTCTGCCTGCTCGGCATCTTGCGCCACTTTCAAAAGGGTGCCGAGCAAGTTACGTAATTCGAGATAGTCGTCGCGCAGCTTTTTGAGCGAGAGGCCCGTTCCCATCTGGCCCCGGCGCGTCTGTAACATCTCCTTGATGGCGCCGCTTGCTAATTCCGCCCCTTTTTTCTCTACTTTCTCGCGTCCTACCGTTGCAAGCTCTCTTTTGTCCGCCTGCCATATACTGCCGAGCCTGTTGGCCTGTTCTTTCACGTTAGGGCTTTGAGCTGCCATCTGCGCGGCTGTCAGTTGCAAACTCCGCGTGCTGATAGCTTCTCCAAGCCGTCTGAGAAGCGATAAGTGGCGCTTTTCTGGACTCTCGCCCCCCAGAAAGCTTGAGAGGACGCTGAGCAGGATATTGGCCTGGCGGTCCACAGTGGTGGTCGCCGTATATTCGCCGCCCATCGTCTCCGTGGCGATGCCGCCGAAGACCAGATAGTCGATCAATCGGGCCGCATCACGCTGGATGATTTTCTCTTCTAAATCGCCTAAGCTAATCGTGACCACGGTAGCCGAGGACAGGTAGGAAGGTAATCCTGTCTGGCTGTCCAATTGGAGCAAGGCGTGGTTATCGACCGCGCGTTCCTCAAATTCGGCAGCGATATCCGTGCTGGGATCATGAGTCACCCGCATCAGGGTTGCCGTCGCCTCTTTCAGTTGTTCGATGGAAGCCATATGGCTTTGACTGCCCCAGCCCACCGTAATGACGCGCCCCCGATTATTCCTCATGCCCGCATTTTGTTGTAAGAGCCGGGTCGCCGCCATTTCAGCATAAAGGGCGAGGGTATTAGCCAGATTTAGATCAGTGACCTCTTTCGCTCCTGGTTGCAGGATGAACACGTCGCAATGGAGGGGTTCAGGCAAATTGGCGTCCTGAGCAGTCTCTATGATGATATTGATCAGCCGCTCAAGTGAGCCACCACCGGTAGCTCCGACCGCGCTGACAACGACGGCAATCGAGAGATTGATCTGACCTTCATCGGTTGAGATCAACTGGGTAATGGCGGCTCTCAACCATCTTTTTATCCTCTCATGGTTCACCTCTATTGCGCCCGCCCCATTATAGCGGATACTACCACCGCCAGATCCCTGGATAGTCGGTAACAGGTCACTATAGAGCAAGGCTTTCAATTCCGGGTAGCGATCTCTATTGCGGCTGATAGCATCGATAAAATGCGGATCAATAGTCATCTGTGCCCACTCACCATCGTGAATATCATCTGGATAGCGTGTGGGAAGGTGGGCAGTATCCAGATAGCGCACAAGCGCCTGGAGGTCACTGGCCTTATGATTTTTAATCTGTTTGAGAAATTCCACCCCAACACCGGCGGCTATAGTCCCGGCGGTTATCACAAGCACTTTGCGAGCCATACTTCAATCTCTCCTTAAACCGTTAAATGCAAGCCATTGTCTTAAAAAAAGTCTTGTATCGATTGCGGACTGCCTGTATAAGCAACCGTCTCTCCATCCTCAGGAGTGATATAATCGCCCACATTCAATTCCCGCTGGTCTTTCATCAGGGCCTGCGCATCAGGTGGTCCGACGAAGATCTTTGTTGTATTGCCACTTGCCACTTTGATCACGGGTTGCTTGTTTTTTTGAAACTGAAGCTCAAAGATGGCTGTACCAAAATTAAGATCCCCCATCAACGCCAGTTTGTCAGAACGAATCACAGCTTTTCGGACTTTGTTCAGATCAACCTGTCTCGGCTCGCCTTCTACACTACAGATCCAGCCTCTGAAGTCTTTAGGCCGCGTCCCACGAAACCACCAGAACAGGGCTATCAGGATGCAGAGAACAAGGCCCCCAAGCAGTATGAACAGCCAGAGCGGTGGCGGCGATGGCGGCGACGGCGCAGGGGCGGGCTGGCGCAAACGCAGAGTAACAGTGCTTTCCCGCTGTATATTGTCATATGTGCCAATCAGATCGATTTGCAACTCTCCAGGCTGCTTGTAGACCAGAGTTTTTCCGCTGAAAAAAGGGCCATTTTGCTGGGTCATTACAATCTCGTTAGTAGAACCAACTGGGTGCCCATTCACCAAGAAGGTGACGAACGCCTTAATTTGCGCGCCATCGCTAGCGGTTGGGGTAATCTGCGCCGTCCCATCGAAGAATGCAGCTTTAAGATCGATCCGTTTGCTCGCATCGTTCAGCGTGTTCTCTGGCGGCGCGACTAACTGCACATGCAGCGGCGAGTTGATCAGCACATAGACCTGGGCATTGGGATCGCCACCAGTATTGATGGTGTAGGTGCCGGGCGTGACAACAAGCAGGTTATCAATTTCATAATGTCTATCTGGGGGCGTAGACTTCTGGACGCCGGTTGTCACTGGCTGATTATTAGGGTCGATCAATGTGATCTGGTAGTTTTCTGCCGAACGAAACGAGACAAAAGCTACCTGCTGAGCAAAGCGGTCAATAGGAACGGCAAAGTTGCTTCCCTGACCATTGATTTGCTGGAAGTTTAGATGCAGCCACTCTGCATACAACCTGGTTACCTGCAAGCCAAGCTGTTCAGGACTTGTTACATTGGTATAGATTGTCCCCGTGCCATTCGCGATATCAGAGAGCAGACGAGTAGCGTCTTGCCCATCAGGCGTGTTAGGATCGATAGTCAGGCCAAAGGCTCTGACGGGAATCCCTTGCTGGCAGTACTGCGGGATAAGCTGTGTGCGGATCGTGTTCTCCTGATGTGGTCCATCGTTGTTACCAATTCCCGTCGGATTGCCATCTGTAATGATAACGACGCGAGAGCCAGCGGGAGTCCCATTGCGATGCAGCAGATCAAGGGCCTCCTGCATCGCCGGTTCCAGAGGGGTGTCCCCTCCAATGGGAAAGCCTTCTATTGCTTTCTTGAGGTCGGCCCGCTGGACTGGATTTGAAAGCGTGGCCGGACCGAGGATTGGCAAATTGGGGGTGTCACCACTAAAAGGGATTACCGCCATGTCACCGGGCCATAAATCGGTAAGAGCTTTGGTGACTGAAGTGCTATAGAGGTTCGGATCGGTTGGCGACGGCTGCAAAGTCAGGCTGCCGGAACGATCAAGCAGCACGATGAGCAGCGATTTGTCGTTTACCTCTGCCGGTTGACGACACTCAGCGGGTGAAGATACATCAAACCCTATCGATGTTGTACGCGCTGCTACAGGCTGCGGCAGAGCAAGACTATAAAGAAAAACGAACAGCATTAGTGATATAAACTGAAGATAACGGATCTCAGGTTTATACATCTCCCTCTTCATAAAGCACGCTTCCTTACTCTACTTTACTAGCCAGAATAGCAATCACTTAAAAGACGAAGCAGACCGCCTATTACAAAAAACAGGAGAAATTAATATTTTTTTATAATTTAGCAGGACGTTCGTCTAGTAGTTAAGTGACTACTACTATGAAGATTGATAGCAAGAGATTAACATACTTATTATTAAAGTGCAAGTGAGGTGAATAGTGAAATAGGCAAATTTGCTATCTTCATCAGAATTTCCTATTTCTATCTAAATCATAATGTGCTATAGTCGTATATAACATTTATGATAGATGTAGTGCAAATTGATAACAGTGAACAGGAGCTGATGACACGCGTATGAGCAACAGCACACCTCCTCCCTTACCAATATCTGTGGTAAGTGTCAAATTTATAGATGGAACGAAAAAAGGCACAACGTACCCTATCCATAAGCCGGTCACGACCATAGGGCATGAGCTATCAAAAGACATCATTGTTCAGGGGATATCCTCTGCGCCCGAATTCGCTCGTATTATCGAGGACAATGGCAGTTGGAGAATCGAGCGACGTAGCCAGGACCTGATTGTGAAGGTCAACAACCAGATCGTGGCCGAACGGGCTACGCTGCATGATGGCGACACCATCGATTTTGGGCCGGTCGTGGCCGGGTTCCTGTTTGAAAATCCATTTGAGAAGAATGGCGGGACATACAATTATCTGCAAGGCCCCACTACGCCTCTCACTGAGCCGCTGCTGGAGGTCACCAGCAATATCAGCCCGATACGCGCAAAGTATACTCTTCCCATATCCATGCAAGTCATCAATATTGGTCGTAATCCAGCAAACGACATTGTTATTGATCAATTGTTTGTTGATCCGCTTCATCTCCAGATCATCCGTGAGAATGCCCAGCTCAAACTTATACATCCTCCCTCACATGTTGGCAGTACAACTCACGGGATCTGGTACCAGGACACTCATATTCAGGGTACAGAGCAATTCGAACATATTTTGTCGCAGGGAGATGCGTTCCATATTAAAAATGAATACGGCACCCGCATCACGCTTACCTACGACGATGGCAGCAACGCTGCGCAGCAAAATCAACCAGGTAATGTGCAGGCAAATGCTACTATCTTGCTGGATGGCAAGCAGCAAGAGCTGATCATCGGGCGACAACCAGGGAGCAACATTCTGCTCGCTCATCCCTCCATCGCCAGGCGCCACGCCCGCGTCGTGCTGGATCGACGCGGAAGGCATCACATCATCGATGAAAGTGGTCTTGGGAATGTCTATGTCAATGGCCGTCAAGCCAAAAATCAGCAACTACAATTTGGCGATGAGATACGCATTGGCCCGTACCGGCTCGTCTATGCCAACACCGAACTGGCAGAATACGACGAGCGGAACAGTATTCGCATAGACGCCTATGACCTGGAAAAACGCGGAGTTAAGGAAAAGCTGCTGCTTAACGGGATCTCTCTGGCGGTAGAACCGGGAAAATTTATCGCCTTAGTTGGCGGCTCAGGTGCAGGCAAGTCAACGCTCATGGATGCGCTTAACGGGCTTCGACCTGCGCAGAAGGGGCATGTATACTACAATGGGCAAGATTATTACAGCTCTCTTGCCGCTTTCCGCACCCAGCTTGGGTATGTGCCACAGGAAGACATCGTCCACCTGGAATTGAGCGTTGAGCGTGCCCTCTACTATGTAGCCAGGCTGCGTTTACCCGGTGATCTCGTCCAGCAACGTATTGAAACGGTGCTGAAGGAGGTCAGCTTGCAGTCAAAGCGCCACCTGCTGGTAAAGCAACTCTCCGGCGGCCAGAAAAAGCGGGTCTCGATTGCTTTAGAACTATTGGCGGAGCCAAGCATTTTCTTCCTCGACGAGCCAACATCAGGGCTTGATCCTGGTCTCGACCATCAGATGATGGCCCTTCTGCGGGAGCTGGCGGATAAGGGGCATACCATTGTTCTCGTCACCCACGCGACCAATAATATCAACAACTGTGACTACGTCTGCTTTTTATGTCGAGACGGTCGCATGGCCTATTTTGGTCCCCCACGGGACGCACCTGCCTATTTCGGCAAGACCAATTTTGCCGAAATCTATAGCTCTCTAGAACCTCCCGATGAGCAGAGCACCATTCCACAGCAGGCAGAAGATAAATTTAAGCAGTCCAATGAGTATGAGAAATACGTTAAAAACTTACTCAAGCCGCCACATGCTGCTGGCAGCAGTTCGTCTAAGCCGGCGAGAAAATTGCCGAAACAGGGCAGCTATTGGAAACAGTTGTTTCTGCTCTCGCTGCGTTACCTTGAGCTGCTCAAAAATGATCCCTTCAACCTGGCAATTCTGCTCCTCCAGGCACCACTGATCGGACTGCTGTTGCTGGGCTTTATCTACTTCGTGGGCCGCGATGGCTTCAATCCCAACACGATCCTGCAATGCCCAACGACCGCCGCGATCATCAACGTAGCGGGGTACCCCGATCCACCCTCACCCACGAATCCCATCGTCTCGAAGAGCTGCCAGCATGTTAAAGATTTCCTCTCGAACACGCCACGAGGGAAGGCCTATGCCAGCAAAAAAGGGGGAGTGAACAAGGCCCTGCAAGATTTTATTCTTCCAGGGACAGGCTATGCCTCGACCATTCTCTTCATCATGGCCTTTGCAGCCATTATGTTTGGGTGTATCAATTCCGCGCGGGAGTTCGTCAAGGAGGCTCACATTTATCGCAGAGAACGAGCGGTCAATCTGGGTATCCTGCCGTACATGTTTTCGAAAATTCTTGTGCTGGGCCTGTTATGTTTGCTCCAAAGTTTGATCCTCGTGTGGATGACCAGCATTTTTGATCCATTCAGTCACAGCGTATTGCTCACGCCCTTCTGGGAGATCTATATCACTACCGCCCTGACCTCCCTTGCCGGGCTGATGATGGGGCTGACGGTTTCGGCTCTGGTACCCAACAATGACCGCGCCATGAGCGTGGTCCCATTGCTGTTGCTGCCGCAAATCATTTTTTCCGGTACGATCTTCCCGCTCAACTCATCATGGTTGCTGCAAATTCCTGCCGCCCTCGTCCCTATACGTTGGGCGCTGGCGGCGCTCGGTTCTTCGGCAGGTCTGCACAGCGATAAACTTAACGGCGATCAACTGTTCGGGAATATTGATACCTATCACAGCACGCTTTTCTCGACCTACACTCAGGCGGATGCCACCGCTTATCTCTGGCTGACGTGGCTGGTATTGAGTTGTATGATCATTCTCTTTGCTATCGCTATAGCATTTTGCTTGAAAAGAAAAGATGCGTACAGGTAAGGAGCCTGCTGATGTATTTGCAACTGAAATTACGTATAGGGACAATCCTGCTTATTCTTGGAGGGCTGGTTGCTACCCTGGGTGAAATCCTTAATCTCTGGCAGAACGATCCTACCACTGGCGGCTGGTTCCTTTCGATGATCCTCGTTGTCATCGGCGTCCTGCTCTTAACTAACGGTATTACTACATACGCTCAGTTGTCGGAGGAAATGAGCTTCGTAGGCGTTATCAGCTCTGGCCTGATCTCTCTATGCGGATCGCTGACGGTGGTGGGTATTATTGCGATCAATGTGATTATCCTCCCACTGTTATTGGGGCTAGCCGTGATTATTACTCAGGCAACCAATGCGACAGGAGTGGTGCAGAACGCTGCCGACACATTGACATCAAGTTTGAATACCTTGAAAAACAATATTCTACATGCGCTTGGAGGGCATACAAGCAGTTCTGCGATACCTTCGGTACACATCCCCAGCATTAATGGCGTCAATATCCTCGATCAGATGCTGGATAAGCTTCATCTGCCCTCGTTTGCCGGCATCAGCCAATGGGGGCATTTCTTCTTCTCAGGGGGACTGCTCACGATTGGTTGCTTACTATTGGGATTCTCGCTCTTGCAAATGCAATCCCTCCCTCATACCACCAGTTTTGCCCTTATTGCTGCGGCAGGTCTCAATCTGATCGGCCAGCTATGCGCCCTGCTTCTTCCCGCTATCGCTACCATTACAGGCATCCTGTTCTTTGCCACTATCGCCTGGCTTGGGATAGCAATTACCTTTGCCCCCTTTCAAAAAAGAGCACAGGGAGAGATAATATATCATGCAATTGAGGAAGAAGATTTCTATTGATTTCTAGCACGTTGAAAACGTGACAAAGCAGGATGAGAGAAATAGATGCATACACTAAAGTTAGTGCTTAACAATGAACCCCTTGCAAAAGCTGAAACGACCGTCGAATTAGATGTGCTTAGCTACAGCGGTTCTGTACGCGGCCCGCTTTTGGAGGAGATGGAGCTGGAAGGGAAAATCACGCTGAATCCCAGGGGATGCCGTATTTTCTCTCTTCCATCGGCGGCTATTACGCCTCAGGCTACCCCGGCAACAAACGCAACGGCGTACAGCTTCTACCTTATTCACATACCCTTCACGCTGCATCTCACTGCTGGCAACAAATATTATCAAGAAGTGACATTGCTTGTTGAACTCGCAACTCAAGACGCCATTGCGCGCGATCTGCTGCCAAAACACATTACCACGCGGATAGAGGGGGCTAGAAGTTATACCTGTTTTCCCCAGATGAAGTTTAAAGAGGTGACGACATCTCAGGAGCCAGAGGGAGAAATTTATTTCGATACCATTCAACCCGTCATCCGTGCCTTAGGAGAAGGGGAGAGCAAATTCTACTGGGTATACAGCGGTGATGACAGGCGGGGAGTTGTTCCCGAAACAAAGCATGCCCTCTTCATATTACAGGTTCCTTCCAATACCCCTGCTGTTGACGGTATTATTCGCTATGAAGTGATTATCGCCAAAAGAAGGCTTGGCGAGTGGAAGTCCAGGCAATGCAAGATATCATCCTGCCCTATACGCTGGGAGCTGAGCGCGGCTCCATCCTTTTTTGATAGCACTTCCCCTCAGCTATCAGCGGCGGGACCAGCGCAGACGAAGGTAGCAACTTCTGCTATTGTCACAAACAAAGCAGCGTTGCGCTATGATGTATGCGTTGTTTGCGCTTTGCCCGAAGAGACTGAAGCGTTTCTTAATGAGACTGCCAGAGCCTGTGGAGTGACTTTTCAACCAGCAATCAGTCCCCGCAGCGGGCGCGAACATCTTCACGCCACCATTGCTAACCACAAAGGAGAGCCGCTGACACTTTGCGTCTCCTGGCTGCCAAATTACGGACCCATAGAGACCGGCATTCACTTGAAACCGGTTCTTGAGGAGTTCCAGCCACGCTTCGCCGCTATGGTGGGTATCTGCGCCGGCGATAAACGTAAAGTGAAACTTGGAGATATCGTTGTTGCCGAGCGCGCGTTTTTCTACGATGCCGGCAAAGTCATCTTTAACGATGACGGTCAGCGCGAACACCTCTATGATACCAATCCCTATCATCCCCATCCTGATGTGCTGCACTTCGCACGCCTGTTTCGCACATGGGAACAGGAGCTGGTGGGGATGACGCGGCCCTACTCGCGTCGCCAGCAGCGGGACTGGCTCCTCTGTAGACTGCTAGAGACAAAAGATGCGCGTGTGGATACTATTCCAGCAGGAGAATTAGAGCAGTTCGCCCCCGATTGGAAACGCATCGTTCAAGACTTGCAACGGGAACCGCCATCTTACCTTACCCCAGATAGAACGCTCAGAGACAGGCTCGCTATCTCTCAACTACACTATGGCCCGGAAAGCTTTCCTTTCAAAGACCCGCCTGCGCCAGCATTGCATATCGCGCCCCTGGCATCAGGCAACGCCGTACGGGCAGACGATCCGTTTGATCAGATACGCGTCCCCGTTCGCGGAACCGTAGCGATTGATATGGAAGGGGCAGCGTTTTATCGCACAGTAGCAGATTTTCAGCCTTTGCACGCATTACTGGTCAAAGGGGTCTCCGATTATGCAGACAGCGAGAAGGATGATTCATATCATGCGTATGCAGCCAGCGCCGCCGCTATCTACCTGTTGAATTTTATTAAAGCATACGTCATCTCAGATCGTAGATTGCCGCGAAGGTGATCGAGGCAAAAGAAGCGCGCGCATGCAGCCCCTCCAGTCAGGCAATAACGGATCTGCTATCCGATTGACGAATACCTATTTTTTGTCTGGTAATTGTCCATTTTGCGGTTCTTTTGTCTATTGTTTCAATGCTATAATTCTGGCGTCTAATAGCTCTTTTGCTGTAGCACGGCTATGTTTTGAGAGTGTATCTGCTTCTGAGTATTTTCGCCTTTCATGGCGGAGTTCGCGCGGCTTCGCCGCGCAAGGGGTTTGGGAGGTGTGGTAGCAACATGCGCGGAGCGCATGTTGCTACCACACCTCCCAAAAAAGACGAGCGTCGCGAGTACGCTCTCATACTAGAAGCAGACGCACACTGAGATCGCAGCGAAAATTTTTATGCGACAGGCCAATAACCGTCATCTTTATAAAGACGTTTATTAGCGAAGATAACACTTTTCTGGTATCTATTACTAAAAAATTCATTTTTACTATCATCCTGGTTTATAGCTTATTTTACCTATTATGACCATTTTTCCTATTAATGATAAAAGTGTCTGTTGGTCTCGTCAGTCATAGTAATGGATTTATAAATTTCTGTCATTATGAGAGAAGGGAATATATGACCACATCGTTACGTGGTGTCATTGTTGGCATCAACAAATATCAGGATATCCGCTATCGAGAAAACCCGCTACAGTTTGCCCGTGCGGACGCTGAGGAGATGGCGGCAACGCTCTATCGCTCAAATACGCTGCACATAGCAAAGGACGACCTGCGTCTGCTCGTCAATGACGCCGCGACTCAAGAAAATGTCTGGCGCAGCTTCAACGAAGTTTTTTCTACCAGAAAAGATCTGGAACAGAACACCATCGCTTTCTTCTATTTCGCCGGTCATGGCATGGTTGACCCGATTGAAGGCGATAATATTATTCTTGGTTGTTGCGATGTAGATCCTAAAAATCCTAATCAAGGGGGCATTCGCCTCAACGATATCTACCGGCTGGTGCAACGGACCAGTGCTGATTGCTCTATTGCTATTATTGATGCCTGCTTTAGCGGAAGTATCATGGATTTTGCGCGTGTAGATCATGAATCGCCCGCTCAACTGGCAAGGCGAGCCATTGAGATGATTAAGGGCGGCGATAAGAAGACCATTGCTATTTTTGCGGCGTGCAACGCTGACCAGAAAGCGCGCGAAGATCCCGATGTTGGTCATGGGGTGTATACCAATGAACTGCTGCGGGGGCTGCGTGACGGTGAGGCCAGAGATGAGCAGGGCATTGTCGATCTCTCAGGATTGGCGACCTACTTGAGCCGGCGTTTTGCCGAAGATTACGATTGGCAGGGGCCGCGCTCCGTCGTCTTAGGCGGTCGCCCAGTCATATTGTCAACCGGAGAGCCGCGTGTCCCCGGCACTAGCAAGCCGCCGGAGGTGCTTCCACGCGTGATGGAAAGGCTTACCAGGGTTGATGGGCGCATCAAGCTACCAACAGAAGACCCCCTCAAGGATAGAAAGAAGAAACCGGCCATATCGCTGCAAGACCGATGGAAACGCTTGCTACCTGTGGTGAGCGCGATTATAGGGGCGATAGGGTTATGCGGACTGGTAAACTGGCTCGCTGAACCAATACGAATGTTCTCACTGGTTGTCGTTTTTTTACTCACCATACTCATCCCGTTTGCAGGCTTTATCCTCAATCGTGTCTTTGGCGCTATCCTGTTAATCGGTCAGACGGTCCTGTTAGCAGCCTTTGCGTATCAGTACTTTCACTGGGGGGCCGGATCATTTCTTCAAGGACCTCTTAGCTATCTTGCAGCTATTATCTGGGTGTTCTGGATAGCCCTTATATGCGAACTGGTTGTGCTAGGAGCGATGGTGGTGCTTATGTTGATGCAGCCCCCTTCATAAATTGAGAGCTTATCACAAACCATGCCTATTGTTGAGATTTTGTATGTACGTGGTAAAAGGAGGCATTATGAAAGCAGCGCAAGCTGTAGGAATCGATTTAGGAACAACATTCTCTGCTATTGCTATCTTTGATGAAGAGGGGCGGGCCAGAGCTATTCCTAATGCGGAAGGCACCTTAACGACCCCATCAATAGTAATATGGCATAACGATGCATTTCTCGTCGGTCAACCAGCATTAGATCTGGTGCAACGGGCGCAGGGGCCGGAGCGAGATCGCCAGGCGGCAGCTCTTATCCGGGCAGTCAAACGGATGATAGGCAACCCTCCTGTTGGCGGGCTTATCTCGAATGGTCATCGTACATCTCCAGCCGAAGTCTCTGCTGCCGTTCTTGCCAAGCTGGCGCGCGATGCCAGTGCCCATCTTGGCTTTAAAGTGCAGGATGCCGTCATCACTGTGCCTGCGCATTTTGGAGATCGTGAACGCAGCGCAACAAAGGCTGCTGCCGAACTGGCAGGATTGCGCGTGCTGCGGATGATGAATGAACCAAGTGCCGCAGCCCTGGTTTATAGCATCGATAAACAGGCTACTCCCGGCACTGTGCTGGTCTTTGATCTCGGTGGGGGCACCTTTGATGCTACCATTCTACAGCTTGAGGAGAAAGAGTCGCGTGTGCTGGCTACGCAAGGAATCGAGGAGCTAGGCGGGATCAATTTTACGAAGGCCCTGGCGGATTTTCTGGCATTACGCTACGTCTCGCAGACCAAAACCCCTTATCCTCAAGATAGCCTCTCATTAGAGCGCCTCATCAGCGAGGCTGAGGCCGCCAAATGCCAGCTCAGTGAAAGTCTTACGGCCACCGTCTCTCTGGTTTCGAGCGCAGGACAGGCAGCAACGTTAACCATCACACGCGAACAATTTGAGGACATCATTGATCTCTTCAGTTATCAATTACAAACAGCGGTCGAAATGGCTCTTGAACAGGCCAAAAAGACACCAACCGACATCGGTCGCGTCTTGCTATGCGGCGGTTCTTCGCGCATCCCCGCGATACAGACCATGCTGGCCAATCTTTTTGGGCGCCCGCCAGAGCAGATCCTTGATCTTGACCTGAGCGTCGCACTAGGGGCCGCTTATGCGGCGTATAACCTTGAACAGGCTGAGGCAAAGTCTCGACAGAAGCCGGAGCTAGCCGGTCTGCAAACGATGTCCGCCGGCTTGATTATTGATTGTGTGAGCTATCCAGTTGGTATTGCTGTGCTTAATCAACGCGGCGATGACTTTACTAAGCTGGTGATGCTACAAACGGGCGATCCATTAGATACCTGGAGTCAGCCTTACACAGTGCGGATCGTCGGGACTGCCACAGAATTTCCCCCGATCTCAATCTATAAAGGGGCTGGTACGCGCCTGGACCCGGCTGACTACCTCGGTGAGATCGCCCTGACACTGCCCCCCAACACGCCCACCGGAGCGCGGGCAACGATCAGGATGCTCCAAGATCAAAATGGGCTGATACAGGTACAACTCACGGTTGATGGTAAGGAATTACCGGGCCACTTACAGCGTGCTGCCATATTGCAATAGAAAGGGTGGTTTCTTATGGCTGCTGATAAAAAAGATATTACAAACCTTAGCCCTGAACAAAGGTTATTTATCCTCGGAGAGAAAGATCTTGTTCCCAACGTTATTGGCTGGCACCGCGTTCAGGTGCCGGCGGGGCAAAAGTGGTTGATGTATTGCGATGGCCGCCTGGTTGAGCAATTTGATGCCGGCCCTCATACCTGGTGGAACGGCTTTCTGAAAAAATGGAAAGCGCAGATGATTAATACGCGCGTCGAACTCATCCATATTCCGATCAAAGGCCGTGTTAAGGGACCTTCGGGGCTAAAAGATCTGCCTGGAAAGAGCATGGTAGAGATGGCCTGCGATGTGACAGCAGATCTTGAGCTTTCGGTCAAAATTGTTGATGTCGAGAACTTTATTCAATATCGCGACCCTCTCTCCGTTTTCCTGGCATCGATTCAGAATATGGTGGTGGAGCTAATCGGGCAATTGCCATACGATCAATACGGTCAATGGGTCACTGAACTGCGCACCCTGATCCAGAACCGCCTGCAAGGCAATTCACGCCATGCCAGAGATAACGCGGAACAACGACTGGGCATTCGGGTAGAAGATGTCTTCGTGACAGAATTTAAGCCAAGCACCGTCAACGACCGCACCACATTGCATATGTACCAACTGGTTGAGCGTGCTCGGCGCGAATTAGTCGAGGCAGAGGAAAATGCCAAACGTGATCGCATCGTTGCTCAGTCGCATGCAGAACAGGGGAATATTCTGAATATTGCTCCCTCTATTCTGGCGTTGCAGAACAGTCCTATCGGCAAAGCTCTGATAGAGCATGATGCGGAACTGCGTGGCCTGATGGTTCATGCCGGACTAAATCCAGGCATCAACATCACCATGCAAGATCCAACCGGACCGCTACCAATTCAACCGCCCTCGATCAGTGGATACCTCAATCAACCACCTGCCAGTTCCCGGCCTCAAGGGGAGCAAATTACAGGCTATCTTTCCTCTACGGGGAATACAAGTCCGTTATCCCAAGCGCCAATACAGCAGGTGCCACCATCATCGGATGGAGGGGAGGAGAGTCCAGTCGATCCCGGGCGTCAAAGTTCAGAGATCGCGGCGTTGGAGCAAAATGGTTTTATAGTGGCGGTCAACAAAGGAACAGTCAAATACGACAGCCAGGGCTTGCCTATCGCGGGAGATCGCGAATGGGTGCTCCAGGTCTCTCAACGGCGCTCCAGTGGCGGCTATATCACGATGATCTTTTATTGCCCATCGGGCTATCCAGCGTTTCCGCCCCGCGTCCAGGTGAAATTGCCCTCCGGTAGCGGTTTCATCGCGATGGAGCCTAATAGCCTGATGGAATGGCACCCGGGTCGCAGGTTGCTTGAAGTCGCTCAAGAGGTCTTGCAGAGTCTGCCTCCATTCTAAGGGAAAGGTGCTTGATATGCAGCTACCACAACCGTATCTGTATACATCAAAGCGTATGGTTGCCATTGTTGACCGGGCGCAGATGGCTCCTATGGAGGGCCTCATCGCCGATTCGGTATTTGGCTATCATACAATCTGGGCTGCTGAAGTACCTTTTATTCCGGCGCAGGTCAGTGAATGGGGAGGGAATTTTGATGTAGCGTCGTCAAACCGCCTTCAGCAGTTCTTGCAAAGGCAAATACGTTTTCTCTACGACCTGGCCCAGTCACGGGACCACCTTGCCACCTTTGAAATGCGCCTGATCTCGTGGCCGCAAATGCATGGTCCCACGCGTGTTGGCGTTGTTTTCCTGGGCAAGACGTTTCATCCCGACCCAACCAGTTCGCAGCAGCTTGCACTGGGTCTGTGGGATAAGTTTAGCGCACTCTTCCCGCGCGAGTCGCCTTTTTCTTATCCTCTTGTGCCGGTAATGCCCTCGAATGCAGCGATAGCGGCGCAGTCACATAGCTTTGAGGAATGGTTTTGCCCTCTGCCTTTTGAACAGCTAGCAGGCCCGAATAGTATTGTCGAGTTACGCAAATATGAAGATTGGCCGACAATACGTGATGTTGGCAATGTTTTACATGCACGGGATTATATTCCCCACCCCTTCGTTGCTGCGCTTGACTATTCGGCGATGGCCCGCCTTTTTGAGACGATGGCGCGGCAACAACAAATTACAATGGTGGCCGTCACCATACGCCCACAGCGCCTGACTGATCAAGAAGTTGTAATTCTTCATGAGCTGGCTGGCTGGTATAAACGTGCTCCTTACGAGGAGCCTGCGGCAGTAACGCATAATCGCTTAATCCAGCAGTGGCGCGAACTGCGGGGTGACAGTATCGAGACGTATAAGCAGACACGGGCAGAACTGGGGCGTAAGGTTTACGATGAGCTGGTACGGGAGCATCGCAGCCTTTTTCTGGTGCGGTTGCAGGTGGTGGGCGATCCCATCGCTCAAGATGATATCATCGAAGCACTGGGATCGGAAGTTATGGCGAATGCGGGTAGCACCTATCCAAGTCGTTGGACGCGCGTGGAGGCTGCATCTCCTGAAGAGTTCCAGTGGGCACGTTTTAACTTGCAGTGGTTAGAATTTGCCCGTTGGGGGGTCTCGCCGCTGATCCAGCGAGACCGCAGAATTATTCGCCTGCGCCAGCTTGCTACCGTATCAGAGATCGCGGGCGCCTTTCGACTGCCTGTTGCCCCGCATAAGGGTGGCTTAGCCGGTATAGATGTACGTGACGAGCCATTTACGCTGCCAGCGACGGCGCCCGGGGAATTTGATGAGCGCAGCGTGCTCGGTCTGGTGATGGATCGGGGGGTCCCGACCACCGTGCGTCTTTCTTTGCCGTTGAGCGAGCAGACCGCGCTTTTACTCATTTTAGGAGACGCAAGCGCGGACCGCGAAACAGTGTTGCGGCAACTGCTGCTGGCGTACGAAGATATGCCCTGGATACTCTTGCGTAGAGCTATGACTTCAGGTCAGGGCCTGGCGCAGCGTCTCTCCAGCCACTATATGCTACTCGATAATGCCGCAACGCCTTTACCTTTTCATCCCTTCCTACCGCCCCCAGGAGTAGCCCTGAAACCATTTTTAGATGCTTTGCTCCATGTCTTTCTCGCTGTTGGCGCTCTTGAAAATGCCACCCTGCCTCTTTTGCGCAAAACGCTGTACGAAACCTATCAACGGGAAGCATGGCTAGACCAGGAAGCCTGCTCTCGCCTGGACCTGAGCTTGCTATCGGCTCAGATAGAGGCGGCTGCCCAGCATTCTACGCTCCCGCTACAACTGGCGCAGGCGCTACGCACAGGCTGCGCGTTGCCATTGCAAGATCTGGATCTTACGGCTACGCAGTTTTTCCCAAAAGCGAGCCTGGTGCAACCGCAGGATGGTTTAAAACCGGTGGTTATTGATGTTAGCTGGCTTGGCAGTGATCTGACAAACATGCTGCTCTATGGCAGCCTCTGGGTGTGGTATTCACTGGCGCTTTCAGCAATGCCAGCAGTGACATCCTCACTACGCGGGATAGTAGCGGTGGAAGATGCTCATGTACTCTTTCGCAATACATCAAGCTGGCAAACTGCGCTGGCCTCACTCATTCAAGCCAATGCACAAAAGGGAGTAGCGACCCTATTGATCGATGATCGTCCCGAGCTACTGGCTAACGAGATAACCAATAATGCTTCAGCCTCCATTATTACAGGGATCAAAACGAGAACAGCGCAAGATGCTGTTTCAACAATCATCGGCGCATCAGCCAATCAACGTGCTCGCCTGACCTGTTTGAGAAGCGGCGAAGCAATCGTCAAGCTGCAAAATATGGCAGCGATACAGATTGCATTATAGGTATAAGCGGGAGAAACGGAGAAAAACACCATGTCGGAAATGAGAGGGTTGCAGATTGAGGTGCGTTGTGTCAGGTGTGGTAAGCTGCCAACCGCCGAGAATGAACTATATGAAATGCAGAATCATCTCTATCTCTGTCAGAACTGCCGTCAACAAGCGGAGGCGCAAGGGAAGCGCATCTCCTGGGCCGGAGATCCTGAGCAGCGTGCATCTATGCCCGCGGCTACCGGTAATCTCGTATCACCGAAAGCGAAATCAGCGCACAGCAACCTGCCACCCGATAGCATTTTTGCGCTCCTCGCACTGCCGCTCAACACACCGGTCGCGCAGTTGAAAACAGCGATCAAGCAGCAAGTGGCGGCATTGATGCGAGAACCTGATAAGAAAGATCTTGTCGCACGCCTGCGAGAATGGCAAACCCGGCTGCTCGATGAGGATGAATTCGAAGCATACCGCAGCAGCCTGCAACCCCAGCGGAAAGAAGGCGGAGCACTTTCGGTTGGAGGGCAACTGGTAACAACTCCTGAGGAATTTGTCATCGCCTGTGAGATCAGAGCGGAGGGCTGGGCTGATGGCGAACGCTATTTGCGCACAGGATTGCTCAGGCAATGGATTGTTTTTCAGTTCGATGACCGCGAGATGGCGGCAAAGGCGCGCATTTACCAGAACTGGGAGGAGGTCTCTGATTTCCGTGCCCTTAATGCTATGCTATACAGCATGCTCCTTACACGCCCTTTCCGTTTCTATCAAGAGGAGTGCTGGCAACCTGTAAACGCTATAGCTTCTGCTAATAGTCCGGCAGAACTGGCGAACCTTTGTGATAAAAACTGGTTTCTTGGCGAGAAACATCTCTACGAAGGCAGCATGCTTTACTGGTTAGAATTCGCTCAAGGCGCGAAGGGGCTAATGGAATACTATGACGCTTGCATCAAGGGCTATGCAAATAAGAAGTCGGAGCGGGGTGTTGGCCTGGAACTGGTGCTAGAACGAGCAGTGCCGACGCTGGAGAAGCCGCAACTCGAAGTAACATTTGATGGTGAGGTCAGTTCATGCACGATAAAACCCTGGGATCGCGAGCTGTCGCATCGCCCGATCAACGTCACGATTGCCAATAAGACGCGTGGATACATGAAGCTGCTGGTGGAACTGGAGCAAAAATATAGCCCTACCGTGCCCAATTGGATTTTATTGCATCCTCACGCTACACAACACTTTTGGGGCACGCCTGGCAATGGTCTGCCGGTCAGTAGAACATTATCTTTAGTCAACTTACCGCTGCTCGACCGGGGTAAAACGTACAGGCGCATGCTGCGTATCTCGACGGTTGGGGAGTATAATAAAGCTCCCGCAGTACAGACATTCCCCATCACGCTCAAGACGATGAGCTTCTGGCAAGGTTTACGCGGCATTCTCTGGGCCTGGGGATTGCGCGGCGGCATTCCCGCTCTACTCTGGAACGCCATAGCCGGCACTGCGCTCTCTTTCCTCGTCTTTCATCTCGTGCAAATGCTATTCAGCAGATCGCTTTCCTCGCATCTGCAAAGCGGGTCGCCGCTCTCCTTTTCTACGCTCCTGGATACCTCGCTGGTTGGCATGGTGCAAACACTCGCCGCATTAGGCAATATGGCTATATGGAGCGTGGCGCTGATAGGTGGCGTTGTCGGCTTCTGCGTTGGCATAGGGAAAGGCCATATGAATTACCCGCAAGGCAAGAATGCGCAACGCTTTCGTACCGGCACGTTCTGGCTGGTACTACTGGCCGTTGTTGTTCTGCTATCAAATGATCAAGGATGGACGGTTCTTGGCGAAGCGTTCCAATTCGGTGGTCGCTTTATTCCGGCAGCGTTTTACATAGTGCTCGGCAATATACTGGTCGGAACATTGGCCTTCCTCATCTTCTGTTTACTCGCGTTCTTTCACTCACTGCTTGAAAAGTTCCTGCGCAGGCGTTATGAAAAATTGTTACACCCGGTAGGAAGAGGTTGATCACATGGCATCCGAAATTCATGCCTCATTTATCAATTACTATGAGCATCTCGACGTCCAAGTGGATGCGCCCGTGGAACAGGTACAGGCGGCTTTTGATACGCTGGTCTCCAGGACGCTAGAGCGGTTAAATAATCCTTTAACGATGCAGAACGCTCTCTACACCCAGAATGTGATTCTGCCAGGCATTCAACAACATCTTTTATCCGGCCAGGAGGCACGCGACGCATATAATCAACAACTTGCCGCCGTTCAACAGCATCTGGCAACCCGTGGTGAATGGGCAGACGATGAGGGGCTGGATGACGAACTATCACGCCCATTTTTCTTTGATCCATTTGATGGGTACGATACGGAGGCTCCTGCCTTCACCCTGCGTCAGATCGCGCATAAGCTTGATAGTGAGTGGCCGCAGACGGTCTCTTGGATGCTGGATGCCTCTGATCGCAATCATGTCTTTGTTGGTTTTCTGAATATGGTTGCCGGGCGCCCCGGGCTGGCAAAAAAAATTGAAGCTATCATCGCCGCGGTTTCTGACAAAAAAATGCCGACAAACGAAGGTATTGAGCGCTGCATTAATATTCTGGACCCGGAGATAGAGCGGCCAGTGGCGCGTCTCTCTTCTCCGCAATTTGATGGTCAGGTTTTTGAAGCCGGAGAGTTCATCAGCGATCTGGCAGCAACTACCGAGCTTCTGCTCACTCATGAAGGCTCACGGGGCTGCACTTTTGGGACGATAGAGAGTCGTTCTCCCTGGGTTAAGTTTCGCAATGGCGCTGCGCGTGTGCGTTTCGCATTGATGCCCGACGGCACTGACCCGAGCATTGGCCTTAGTGAAGTCAAGATCCCTCTTTACTTGCAAGTACGTGATCTAGAGCGTAACGCCGACCATAGCGCAAATCTGGTCATACGAATAGAGAACTTTGCTGCGGTTTACGAAGTGCCAGTTTGTTTACACATCTCGATAGCGCCGTTGCCGCCGCGTGTCAGCTTTGTTCCTCCGGCCAGCGAGCAGCATCCACTGATGTTAAAAACTGTGCTTCAGGGAGAGATGGCGAGAGCGACGATAACGGTGAAAAATGCGGGCGATGAGCAGCTAGATCCCCTGGTTGGCTATATTACCTCTAACGAACAGGGAGTCAGCGTAACTCCGACGCGTTTTGGTGCTGATGAGCAACTCACCCTTAGCATCGATACAGCCAGGCATCCGCGCGGGAAAATATATGACGTCGTTTTCAATATTCGCTATGCTCCCTCTTCACGAGCCATCGGCCCCACGACGCTGCATGTACGTGGCGAAATCCTCCCAACATTCTGGCAAAGTCTGTTTCGCGCCAGGAGCGCCGGAGAGCGCGTCGGTACAGGTTGTGTGACTGGCATAGCTGGCAGTGTAGCCGGTCTTGTGATTGGAAGCATTGCCGCCTCTCATGCTGGCGGCTGGTTTCTCCTGTTGCTGGCGGTCCCAGCATTGCTTGTCTGGCTTACGCGATGGCTTACAAAAATAATCCTATTCCATCTGCAACTTGCAGGTAATACTAAGGCGCGTATAGAGCAGATTCCCCCGGGCATGCTCTGGGGTATACCTGGGGCGACCGGATTGTTACTGGTGATTGTCTGCGCTATTATCCAGGATGCGCAAACTGCCATCACTATTGGTGCATTCTCCTGTTTGCTGCTGGGGTGTTTCCCAGGTTTTATCTTCGATCAATCATTATCCACTACCAGCCCTGATGCAACCGGGGCTGGGGAGAAAATATCGTACTAATAGCACCATCAGGGGTTGAGTGTGTGCTTGCAAGCACGCACTCAACCCCTGCATACAATCATCTTGATCAACTCACTTATACACCGGCTGCCGCCAGTTCCGCGCCCAGCCTGACCAGAGTTTTGGGCTGGATCATCCCCTCGGCGAAGAAAACGCCACCGGCTGCCGTAATTGCTCTCTTCAGTTCTAAGACCCAGCGATGCTCGATCAGCGCAATGATAGCGGCGTGCCCCTTTGGGATTTCACGCGTGACACGCTTGATATCATCCTCCGCCAGGCCATAGTCGTGGGTCGCAATGGCCTCTACACTCGCTTTAGCCCCTTTCTTTGCGCCCGCCGGACCTTCCGCGCCCAGACCAATCAGGCCACCAACTATGGCACCGTAACGGATGGCTTCCTCTTTTGTTAGATCGCTGGCCTGCATCGCAGAGATGGTCCCCTTCTCATCTTTGCGCACAGCGAGCATGTCAAGCAAGCGGATGGCTCCTTCAGAATGCAGGGCGCGCAGGGATGGCAGCAACTTTCCGGTAAACTGCGGATTCTCAAATTCCATCACGATCAACTGCACTGGACCTAGAGTCATGGAGATGCTCCTTTGTTAAACGAGAGATTGCTCAATGCGCCGGTTGAGCATATCTCTGCAATCATCAGAAATAAGCAATCCCTGCACAACTGGTATGACCCTCTGATTGTAAGGAGTAACGCGTTACATGACCTCACTCAAAGGAGTGATTTTGCGCTGCTCCTCTATGATGAAAAGGCGGCGCGATTGTCCAAGTTATATGCGGCTTAAACGTAATAGAGGTGGAAGTACAGGAATCGGAAGGAGCAGGCCAATGATCGAAAGTTCAAATACTCCAACAGGCTCAAAAACGGACACAGAGCTGAATGATGGTCGTTTGATTAGCGTGGGAGCGGGCGCGCTGAACCTTAGCGCGATCCTCCACACGCCTCCTCACGCTCGCGGACTGGTGATCCTGGCAAACGGGATTGAGGATAGCACCTCTACCCCCCACCAGGATGCGCTTGCTTTGAGCCGCGTCTTCTTTAATAACAATCTTGCCAGCTTGCTTGTCGATCTCTTCATCATAGAAGAGCAGCAGATGGATCAGCAAACGGCCTTTTTCCGCTATAACGCCGATATTATGCAGCAGCGCTTGATCGGGCTGGCCGATTGGTTGCTACAGAATCAGGAAACGGCAAACTTCTCCATTGGCTGTTTTGGCAGCGGAGCTTGCGGAGCCGCCGCGCTGATCGCTGCCGCCCACCGGCCCGACGCCATTCACGCAGTCGCAGCCACCGGACAGCTTGATCTCGCCCAGCAATATCTGCCCCGCATCACCGTCCCGACGCTGCTCCTTGCGCCTGAGAAGGACAGTGCCGCAGTTCAGGCAAATCAGCAAGCTTTTGAGCATCTGGAGGGACTCACCACCAATAAGCAATTCGAGAAAATTCCAGGAGCTAGCTCGCTTTTCGAGACCAGTAGCGCATTGGCGGAGGTAACGCGCATTACGGGAGAGTGGTTTGCGCGCTGGCTGATACCGATTGTGTGATTGCGACAAAAATACGCACGTTACCCCACCATGAAGTAACGTGCGTATTTAGCCGATGGAGGAGGCGAGAGAGAAATTTTACGGCCCCGCCAGGACACAGTTGTTTGCCGCGTTATCCCACTCTTTCTGGACCAGATAAGAATGGCCGTTGAGGATAGAGACGCCGCCCAAGTTCCAGGCGCATTTATCGCCAATTTCCGCGCCTGAAGCATCGATCCAGGCGTTGATCAAAGGATCGGTGGCTGCTTCCATCTGTTCGTGGGAGGCGACATTAATCGCGCTCTCCGCGTCAATATCTCCGTTAGGGCTGAAAGGCACTCCGCAGGCGCTCAGATTGGTACCGGCATAAGGGATCGTGGCATAGACGATGTTGCCTCCGAAAGCGCCATGCGAGGCGCAGAAAGATGTAAAGCTGCACTGATTGCTACTGGTGCAGGTATTTTCCCCCCTGGCTGTAAAAATAAAGAAGACGTTGTTCAGGCCGCCACTCCACCTATTCACCCTCATGGCATGAGCAATCTCGGCCTGCACCTGCCCATCAGTGAGCTTCTGCGCCGGATAGGCGGCGGTATCGACCCAGGAGCCAGCAAGTTGCGCCTGCAAGGGCGTAGCGCCACGCGTATCGCGATACTGTGCATTGTTATGGTAAAGTCCAGAAGCGCCAACATCGCCAAAATAGCGCAGGAGCAGGCTATTGTATCTCGGGCTAACGAACGACCCTTTCGGCTCCCAGAAAATAGCGTGAACCTTCATAGTCGTGATGATTGGCCCGCCACGATAGATAAGCCTGCTACCATGCCCGTTGCGCCTAGCCGACGGTTGCCTGCCACCGGACGGCTTCACATCGAGAAAATGGGAGGCGGCATCCTGAACGGCTGCGAATGTGCGGGCAGGCACGTATAGAGCGAGCGTGCTGAGCACAAGCATACATAAGGGAACCGTCATCAAGACCGATCCGGTCACGCTGCGTTTCAAAGCTATCTCCTCTGCGCGCGAAATATTTATCCTTATCCCCCAGCGCATTTCCATTTGACATTATCGAGTTTGATGTCTATACCCCCCTCAAGGAGCGGCGCGAGCTGATGGCGAACTCGATCCGCTGGAGGATACTGAAATTAATTATCCAGTGACGTACTGCCTATATTCAAGATATTGCCAGACGAATTTACATGTCAACCGTAAAATAAAGTAATTACGCGCTCCCCTTACCACCCTTACAGGCAAGGACGCGAGCAGGATGAGAGGCCAAACTCGCCGATGAGTTTTTT
>Ga0070741_10003841_pt1 | contig 36150 bp, 36 predicted proteins | sample Coa_R1_4_FD_66440 | JGI IMG/M metagenome (GOLD analysis project Ga0070741, IMG submission 66440) | Surface soil microbial communities from Centralia Pennsylvania, which are recovering from an underground coalmine fire - Coalmine... | ecosystem: Environmental > Terrestrial > Soil > Unclassified ... | reverse complement strand
CGAGGAGTTCAAGGAGCTGGTGGCGGCGGGCTGCGACATCATCCAGCTCGACGAGTTCACCTGGCACTTCGGCCTGTCGCTCGGCGACTGGGAGGTCGACGTCTTCAACGCCGCCGTCGACGGGGTCGACGCCGACATCCACGTCCACGTCTGCTGGGGCAACTACCTCGGCACGTCGGGCTACCTGCCGTCGGGCCCGGCGCATGGCGAGGCCCCCGACAAGGAGGGCACGGAGTACGTGCTGTCGCTGCGGGAGCGCGACGCCACCACCGCCCGGGCCCGGGCCATCTTCCCCCGCGTCCACCGGGTGCACATCAGCGCCCTCAACTACGAGATCGCCCACAAGGGCGCCGGCGACCTCGTCGCCCTGGAGAAGGGCGGCTGGGAGAAGGACTTCATCGCCGGCGTCATCGACGTGAAGTCGGTGGAGATCGAGGCCGCCGAGGCGGTGGCCGACCGGATCCGGGCCTGCCTCGACGTCGTGCCCCCCGAGCGGCTCGGCCTGTCGACCGACTGCGGGCTCATCAACCTGCCCCGGCGGGTGGCCCAGGCCAAGCTCCGATCGCTGGTCGAAGGGGCGAGCATCGTGCGGGCCGAGGTGCGGAAGGCGGCCACGGCCGAGCCCGTCTCGGTGGCATGACCGCCTCCCAACTCGTCGGAGTGGAACTGACGCTGGGCGACGAGGCGGAGGCGGTGGCCGAGGCGGTGACGGAGGCCGACCCCGAGGCGGTCGTCACCCGGCTGCCGGCGGTGCTGATGGTCGAGTCGCCCGGGCGACTCGTGATCGACCCGGCCCGGGTGCGGGAGCATCTGGGCCGGGAGTGGGGCGTCGACGACCTGCAGGTGATCATGGCCAGCTACTTCGGGTTCATCAGCCGCTGGGAGCCCGACGGCGTCGTCCTGGAGTGGATGACGTGAACGAGCGGAGGGTGCTCGTCTGCGTCAACGTCGACTGCGCCGAGCGGGGCTCGGAAGGCGTGCTGGCCGAGCTCCGGGACCGGCAGGACGGGGGCGGGCTGCCCGACGTCGACATCCGGGAGTACATCTGCTTCTCGGCCTGCGAGAAGGGGCCCAACGTCGTCTGCGTCGACGAGCCCGGGGGCGGGGGTGTCCCCGGGAACATGGTGTGGTACTGCGGTGTGCAGCCCGACGACGTCGATGACATCGTGAAGGCCGTCGAGGGCGGCACCGTCGTCGCCCGGCTCACCGAGAACACCGACCGGGTGACCCGGAACCTCATCTTCACCGTGCTGGAGGCCGGCCTCCTGCCCGGGGACATCTGAGTTGTCCGAACGTCGCCTCCTCGACGCGGTGGCCGGGTTCGGCGGCGTCGAGCAGGCGCTGGCCAAGGGGCCGGAGTGGCTGCGGGGGGAAGTGGCGGTGGCCGGTCTGCGGGGCCGGGGCGGCGCGGCGTTCCCGTTGTGGACCAAGTGGGAAGCAGCGCTGGCCCAACCGGGCCCGAGGGTCGTCGTCGTCAACGGCGCGGAAGACGAGCCCGGCAGCCTGAAGGACCGTTTCCTGCTCGCCACCCGCCCCGATCTCGTAATGGACGGCGCCCTCTGCACCGCCCTCGCCCTCGACGCCGACCGGATCGTCCTCTACGTCAACGAAGAAGCGGACGGGCCCCGGCGGGCCACGGCCGCGGCGGCGGAGCGGGCCTGCTCGTCGGACATCGCCGCCGGGATGAGGATCGACGTGGTGGCCGCCCCGGCGGCCTACGTCTTCGGCGAGGACAGCTGTGCCGTGGAGTTCATCGACAGCGGCGACCGCAAGGCCCGTCCCCGGTCGAAGCCGCCCTTCCCCGCCGAGGCCGGTGTCGCCGGCCGGCCGACCGTGGTCAGCAACGCCGAGACGCTGGCCCATCTGGCGCTGGTGGCCCGGCACGGCGCCGACCGGTTCCGGTCGGTCGGAACGCCGGAGTATCCCGGGACGCTGCTCGTCACGCTCCCGGCCGAGTGCGCCCGGCCCGGGGTCTACGAGGTCGCGGCCGGCACGCCATTGGCCGAGGTGCTGGAGCGCTGCGGCGGCGGTCCGGCCGGTGCACCGTTGCGGGGCGCCCAGGTCGGCGGCCCGGCCGCCGGCTGGCTCGCCGCCGCCGACTTCGACACGCCGCTCACCCCCGAGGCCCTGGCCACCCGGGGGTCGATGCTGGGCTGCGCCGCCGTCCGCCTCCTGACCCAGGACCGCTGCGCCGTCGACGCGGTGGCCGGGGTCGAGGCCTTCTTCGCCGCCGAGTCGTGCGGGAAGTGCCCGCTGTGCCGGGCCGAGACCCAGTTCTTCGCCCGGGCCACCGCCGGCCTGGCCGGCGGCAAGGAGGTCACCGACGCCCACCTCGACAAGGCCCTGGAGTTGGCCGAGATGGCCCGCACCGGCACCGACTGCGCCCTGGCCCGCTTCCCGGCCCCGCCGCTGCGTTCGGCCCGAAAGCGCTTTCCCGACGACTTCGCCGCCCACCTGAGGGGGGCGGACTGCGGTCGGAGTCACGTCGGCGCCTCCCTGAGCATCAGCGGCTGGCCACCGCCCTGGTTCTGCGACCCGACGGAAGGAGAAGCGTGAGCTTCGAGATCGACGGTTCCCTGGCTCTCGTCACCGGCGCCGCCGGTGGCATCGGCCGCTGCATCAGCGCCCGGCTGGCGGCGGCGGGCGCGGCCCTGGCCCTCGTCGACATCGACCGGGACGGCGCCGAGTCGCTCCTCGGCGAGTTGGGCGCCAAGGGGGTAGCCATCGGCGCCGACCTGTCGGCCCCCGGCGACATCGCGGCGGCGGTGGCCGAGGCCGAGCGCCAGCTGGGCCCGCTCGACATCCTGGTCAACAACGCCGGCATCTCCGGCGTCGGCGCACCCAAGCCGTCGGTCGACACCCCACTCGAGGAGTGGGAGAAGGTCCTGGCCGTGAACGTCACCGCGCCGCTCCTGTTCTGCCAGGCCGTCCTGCCGGGGATGATCGAGCGGAACCGGGGCCGGGTGCTCAACGTCGCCTCGATGGCGGCGCTGCTGGCCCTGCCGGGCCGGATCTCCTACGCGGCGTCGAAGGCGGCTCTGGTCAGCATCACCAAGACGCTGGCCCTGGAGTGCGCCGGCTCGGAGGTCCGGATCAACGCCATCTGCCCGAGCTGGGCCGACACCAACTTCATCGCCGCCCGGCTGGCCCAGCCGGAGCTGCGGGCCCAGGTCGAGGCGTCGATCCCCGTCGGCCGGGTGGCCACCCCCGACGAGATCGCCGACGTCGCCCTGTTCCTCCTCTCCCCCGCCTCCCGCTACATGACCGGCGCCGCGGTCGTCGTCGACGGAGGGCTGTCTCTGCTCTAAAGCCCCGGCCGCCCGATGCATGGCGACGCCGGGACTGGGTAAAGAAACCAGTTGGCAACGTTGAGGAAACGAAGGGAGAGGTTCATGGCCCGCGCCCTCATCGGCGAGAAGCTGCTCGACTGCGACGGCAACACCGTCGGCAAGATCACCGACATCATCGTCGACTCGGCCACGTTGGAGAACGAGTGGATCACGGTCAAGACCGGGATGATGGGCGGCGAGCACCTCATCCCGATCGCCGCCGTGGATGAGGACGGAGATCGCATCACCGTGCCGTTCGCCAAGGACGACGTCAAGGCGGCCCCGACGGTCGACAAAGGCCACGCCGCGCCGTCCCCCAGCGAGCGGGAGGAGGTGTTCTCCCACTTCGGGATGGAGGACCCGGGGCCTCCGTCCCGGATGTAACCGTTGTCGCCGGCAACCGCACCGCCGATGCCCGAGTCATTTGCCCACCGTTACGGTGGGTAAATGACTCGGGGTCGCCTCAGGCCGCCCGACGCCGCCTGGCGATGCCCTCGTCGATCCGCTCCGCCACCCGCTTCGGCCGGTCGTGGACGTCGGCGTGGGTGAAGTAGAGGATCCACCACTCGAGCAGGTCGTTGGCCTTCTCGGCGTTGCGCTGGACGTCCTCCTTGGCGGCGTGCGCCTCGACGCTCTGCGCCTCGATGCCGAACAGAAGCTCCGGGTAGGCGAAGTCGATCCGCCGCCCCCGGTACGGATACTGCGGAACCGGCTCGGGGAGCCCGTACTCCCTGATGACGGCCAGGAGGTCGTCCTCCAACTCGGATTCGGTGGGCCGTCTCCCCGCCACCCGGGCCGCCACCAGGGGAGCGAGAACGGAATACCCGGGGTGGCGCTTCCCCGCTCGCTCCAGAACGCCTTCCATCGTCCGCAGCGAGAGCTGTCGGCGATGCAGCGTGCCGTCCAACGCTCCCTCGACGAGACGGGGAGCGACCGGGACGAGATCGAGAAGGGTGCGGGCTCGACTCGTGACGGGGATGGCGCCGATGTGGGTGCCCTCGGTTGGATCCAAGCGGCCCGTCCGCCGGACCGTCACCCCCGGGAGGGCGTGGGCCCGGCCCGACGTGACGAGCACCTCGACGACCGGTCGCTCGAACTTGCGGAACTTCCACAGGTAGGCCGCACACCGGTGGGAGGCGACGCCCCCGGTGGCGAGACAGGCCGCCATCACGTCCCGTTCGACGGACCCTCTGGAGCCTCGGAGGGCGTAGACCCCGGGATGGAGCACCACGACGGCACCCTGGGCGATGGCCCGGTCAAGCTGGCGTTGCGACAAGCCACCGTCCAGCCACTGCCGCCGGGAGAGCGTGCTGTGCTGGCGGGCGGCCAACTTCAACAGGGCGTCGACCGTGGACGGATCGGCTCGGAGCCCGAGGGGATTGCCCATGGCCGCCCATGCAAGCGCATGGGCGGCCATGGGAGCACGGGAATTTCCTACAGGAGCGAGGCCCGGCAGCCGCCGTCGAGGACGAAGGGGCTGCCGTTGGAGAAGCTGGACCGGTCGGAGGCCAGGAAGACGGCCATCTTGGCCACCTCCTCGGGTGTGCCGTAGCGCCCCTGTTTCATGGCGATCACCTGGTCGAACTGGCCGTCGGGGAAGCCGAGCAGCCGCTCGAAGTCGCCCTTCACCGACGTGACCATCTCGGTCTCGATGAAGCCGGGCAGGATGGCGTTGACCCGCACACCCTGGGCCCGCAGCTCCACCGCCGCCGACTGGGTCAGCGACATCACCCCCGCCTTCGCCGCCGAGTAGTGGGCGATGAGCGGCGTACCGGCCTGGGCGGTGATCGAGCAGACGTTGACGATGGCCCCGCCGCCGGAGGCGATGATGGCCGGGGCGCCGTAGCGGACGCAGAGGAAGACGCCGTCGAGGTTGACCGACGTCACCGCCCGCCACTCGTCGTAGTCCATGCCCAGCAGCGGGACGGGCCGGCCGATGCCGGCGTTGGGGACCATGATCTGCAGCCCGCCGTGCTGGGCCACCGTCTGGTCGACGAGGCTCTTGACCTGCTCCTCGCTGCGGACGTCGCAGGCGATGGCCGACGCCCCCGGGATGCGGGACGCCGTTTCCTTGGCCATCCCCTCGTCGATGTCGGACACGACCACGGTGGCGCCCTGCGTGGCGTAGGCCTCGGCGATCGCCCTCCCGATCCCCTTGGCGGCGCCGGTGACGATGGCGATCTTGCCTTCCAGGAGCCCGGCCATCACAGCATCGCCGCCTGGAGACCGCCGTCGAGGACGTACGTCCCGCCGGTACAGAACGAAGCGTCATCCGAGGCCAGGAAGGCCACCATCTCCGCTACCTCCTCAGGTGTGCCGATGCGGCCCTGCTTGAGGGCCGCCAGGTCGTCGAAGGGCACGCCGACCACCTCGGTCACGATCGGCTTCAGCCGGTCGACCATGGCGGTGGCGATGAACGCCGGGCAGACGGCGTTGATCCGGATCCCCGTCGGCCGCATCTCCACCGCCGCCACCCGGGTCAGCTGCACCACTCCGGCCTTGGAGGCGCAGTAGGACCCGAACAGCGGCGCACCGCCGAGACCGGCCAGCGAGGCCATGTTGACGATCACGCCGCCCGGCTGGGGCAGGGCGGCGAGCGCGGCCCGCATGCCGAGGAACACGCCCTTGACGTTGATGTCCATCAGCCGGCTGAACTCCTCCTCCGTCTGGTGGAAGAGCGGCTTCACGATCTCGATGCCGGCGTTGTTGACCATGATGTCGAGCCCCCCGAAGGTGTCGACGGTGGTCTGCACCGCCGCCTCCAGGTCGGACGACTGGGTCACGTCGCAGCGCACCGCCCGGACGGACTCGCCGAGCTCGTCGGCGGTGAGCTTGGCTCCCGCCTCGTCGATGTCGGCGATCACGACCTTGGCCCCTCGCGCCACGAACAGGGAGGTGATGGCTTTACCCAGGCCCTGGGCACCCCCTGTCACCAACGCCCGCTTGCCATCCAGTTCCGCCATCACCATCTCCTTTTGGTCGAGAACTCGCCGGACAGCTTGCCGCACCCTCTTGGTCGGTTCCACAGAGGAGCGGATAGAGATGGGCCGTGCGCTTTGGAGAGCCCTACAAGGCGGACCCGGCCGGACCCCGCGTCGCCGCCCCCCCGGACATCAGCCAGTCCCGCTGCATCGCCCACCACACCTCGAAGGCGGTCACCGGACGCTCCAGCGACGCGCCCGTCAGCTCCTCGAACCGGCCCAGCCGGTACCGCACCGTGTTCTGGTGGACGTCGAGCGCCTCGGCGGTGGCCTTCACCGACAGGCCGTGCTCAATGAAGGCGGCCACGGTCTCGAGCACCGCCGCCGCCCGCACCCCCAGCTTCTCCAGCGGCCGGAGGTAGCGCCGCACCAGCAGCTCGCCCAGCTCGTCCTCGGCGGCCACCGCCACCCGCAGCGACAGGTCCTCCAGGCGGTACACGCCGGGCAGGCCGAACCGTTCCGCCACTTCCAGCACCCGGCTGGCCGTGGCGTAGGACGGCTCGATGGCCGTCAGGTCGGCCGGGGGGCCGACGCCGACGATGCCGGCCCCGCCCTCGAGCGTCGGCGGCCGGGGGGCGACGCCGACGACGTCGCCCTCGAGGACGTCGATGAAGCCGTGCTGCCCGGCGGCCCGGATCGATCCCCGCAGGGCCCGGACCAGCTGCTCCGGCGTCGTGCCCGGCGCCGGCCGGCCCCGGAGGGCGACGTAGCGGAGGTCCGGGGTCAGGTGGTAGGCGGGCCCGAGGCGGCGGATCTCGGCCGGGGCCACCGACCCGAACACCAGCCCCCGGAGGAACTCGGCCCGCTGGCGCTCGCCGTGGCGGGCGATCTCGATCTCGGCGTCGCGGTGGACGGTGGCCAGCCGGACGCCGACGGCGTCGGCCAGCGCCCACACCAGCTGGACCATCTCCAGCGTCACGCCCGGGGAGCAGCCGGCGGCCGTCGCCGCCTCGGTGAGGAACTCCCGGATCTGGTGCATGGAGAGCCGGTGGGCGCTCAGCATGTCGGAGACGCTGACGCCCTGCTCGGCCCGCTCGGCGCCGGCCACCGCCGCCTCGGCCAGTTCCCCCTCGCTCGGCAGGCGGCGGGCGGTGAGCGTCTTGCGGACGAAGGCGCTGTTGCGCAGGCCCGACGCCCGCAGCGTTTGGTCGCCCACCTCGCGGTAGGAGGGCAGGACCTTCCGCAGCGCCCCCAGGGCGGTGTCGGCCACCTGCTCGTCGCAGGCGGCGAGGCGGGCCACCACCGGGCGGATCTCCCGCTCCCACGTCGCCCGGTCGACGCGGCGCCGGGGCACCGGCGGACTGTAGAGCTCTCCAACCATGTGCCGGCGATTCTAGAGAACACTCCCTCGCCGGGCCCTGAGCCGTCGTTCAGACTGACCCGAACGACTTCGTCTGACCGTCTGACGTGAGGGGAATGGATCATGAGCGCGAAGCCCGTCGTCGTCTATGGAGCCTCGGGGTACACCGGGAGGCTCGTCTGCGAGTACCTGCGGGAGCACAACATCGGCTTCGTCGCCGCCGGCCGGAGCAAGGACCGCCTCGCCAATGCCATGGAGCACAACGTGCCGGGCATCGAGACGGCCGACTACGAGATCGCCGAGGTCGACCACTCGACCGAGTCCCTGACCAAGCTCCTCACCGGAGCCAAGGTCCTCATCAACACCGTCGGGCCCTTCACCGAGTACGGCCACGAGGCCGTGCAGGCCTGTCTCTCCGCCGGCTGCCACTACACCGACACCACCGGCGAGCAGGACTGGATGATCGACGCCGAGGCCCGCTACGGCGCCGAGTTCGCCGCCGCCGGGCTGCTGCTCTCCCCCGGCGTGGCCCAGATGTACACCACGGGCGAGATCGCGGCCCAGATCGCCCTCGAGCAGCTGCCGGGGCTCCACACGCTCGACATCGAGGTGTTCTGGAAGGGCGCCCCCACGTTGGCCTCGACCGCCACCATCCTCGTCAACGCCGCCCTGGCCAAGGCCCACTACCTGGAGGAGAACCAGTACGTCGAGTGGCCCGCCGACGGCGGCCTCTACCAGGTGGTCGTGCCGGGCCAGCACGAGCTCGGTCTGGCCCTGCCCTGGGGCGGCACCTCGCACCCCGTCTGGTTCAAGAACGACCCCCGTGTCCAGAACTGCAAGGTGCTGGGCGGGATCATCAACCGCCCGCTGATGATGGCCGTCCCCGGCCTCGTGGCCCAGATCCTGTCCGGCGTCGAGGGGCTCGAGCTCGAGCAGAAGCTGGCCGTCCTCCACGAGTCGGCCGGCGGGGTCACGCCCCAGATGCCGCCCCGGGAGAACCCCCGCATCAACATCTCGATCGACTCGGTGCACGCCTCGGGCCCGCTCGGCCGGGTCCACACGGTGATCTACGGCAACTGCAACTACAAGCAGACCGGGCTCCTCAACGCCTACGCCGCTCACCAGCTGCTCAACGGCGGGAACCGCCGGGTCGGCTTCGCCTCGGCCTGCCAGGCCTTCGGGCACAAGGAGCTGTTCGGGGTGCTGAAGAGCTTCGGCCTCGTGCAGAACCCGGTCATCACGGTCAACGGCTGAGCGGCCATGAACCTGGGCGAGATCCTGGCCGACGCGGCGCGCCACCATCCCGACCGCACGGCCATCGTCTGGCACGACGGCACCGAGCGGCGGACGTACCGGGAGGTCGACCAGCGGGCATCGGCGCTGGCCGCCGGGCTCGTCGACGAGCTCAAGGTCCAGCCCGGCGACCGCGTGGCGGTGATGATGTCGAACAGCGCCGAGCTGCTCGAAACCCTCTTCGCCGTGTGGAAGGCGGGGGCCACGATCTCGCCCCTCAACGCCCGGCTCACCGGGGAGGAGATCCGGTACCAGGTCCGCGACTGCGAGGCCAGGGTCTTCATCGTCGGCGCCGAGTTCACCGAGGCGGTCCTCGGCCTGCGGGACGAACTCGACGTGGAGGCCTTCGTCCTCGAGTCGCCGCCGGCCGCCGCCGGCCAGGGTCCTCCTGGGGACGGGCTCGTCGGCCTCGACGACCTCCGCCACCGCCACGCCGGCCAGGCGGCACCCGACCCGGGCACGACCGACAACGACGTCGCCTGGCTGGCCTACACGTCGGGGACGACGGGCCGGCCCAAGGGCGCCATGCTGTCGCACGGCTGCCTGACGTTCGTGGCCGTGGCCTGGCTGGCCGACCTGCAACGGCTGGAGCCGGAGGACGTCGCCCTCGTCGCCGCCCCCCTCACCCACGGCGCCGGCATCATGGCCCTGGCCTTCGTGATGAAGGCCGCCACCCAGGTGCTGGCCCACGGCTTCGACCCGGCCCGGATCCTGGCCACGATCGCCGAGGAGCGGGTCACGCACACCTGGATGGTGCCGACCCAGATCCGGATGATCCTCGACAGCCCGGCGCTGGCGACCGCCGACCTGTCAACGCTGAAGACGATCGTCTACGGCGGCGCCCCGATGTACGTGGAGGACCTGAAGGAGGCCATCCGCCGCATCGGCCCCATCTTCGTGCAGCTCTTCGCCCAGACCGAATGCCCGATGACCGCCACGTACCTGCGGGCCGAGGACCACGTCCTCGAGGGGCCGGGGAGCGAGCGGCTGGCGTCGTGCGGCCACGCCCGCTCCGGCATGGAGGTGGCCGTCCTCGACGAGGACGGCCGGCGGCTCCCCGTCGGCGAGACGGGCGAGATCTGCGTCCGGGGCCCAGCCCTCATGAACGGCTACTGGAAGCGACCGGAGGCCACGGCCGAGACCCTGCGCCACGGGTGGCTTCACACCGGCGACATCGGCCGGATGGACGAGCAGGGCTACGTCTTCATCCTCGACCGCAACAAGGACATGGTGATCTCCGGCGGCCTCAACATCTACCCCCGGGAGATCGAGGAGGTCCTCCTCCGGCACCCGGCGATCAGCCAGGCGGCGGTCATCGGCGTGCCCGACCCGAAGTGGGGCGAGGCGGTGAAGGCGGTCGTGGTGGCCGACGGCCCGGGCGGGCCGGACGGCGGCCTCGACGAGGCCGCCGTCATCGCCTTCGCCGCCCGGCACCTGGCCGGCTACAAGAAGCCGAAGTCGGTCGACTTCGTGGCCGACCTGCCGAAGACGACGTACGGGAAGGTCGACAAGAAGGCGATCCGGGCCCCGTACTGGGCGGGTCGTGACCGCATGGTCTAGGAATGCTTCACTAACGACGTGAAGCGTTGGGCGGCGCTCGCTCTGGTGCTGGCGGTCGTGCTCCCGGCCGGCCCGGCGCGGCCCCGGGCCGCCGGTGCCGCCGACGACCACACCGGCCCGGTCTCGATCACCGACCGGTGCCCGGTGTCGGAGGGCGGCTACCGCTACTTCTCCGACTTCTTCGAGTACCGCATCCACGTCTGGCTGACGGGCTGCCCCTGGTATCACGGCCAGCCGGTGGTGGTGCAGGGCTCCCTGTCCCGCACCGATCTCGTCACCGGCGCCGAGCACCACGACATGACCGTCCGCTGCGAGCCGGGGGCACCGCCGCCCGCCAACGACCGGCCCCACGGCCACAAGGCCGCGCTGCCCCAGCCGCCGGACGCCCGGGCCGCCGCCGGATCGCCGCTCCCGGCCCCGAACGGCGGAACGCATCACGACGACGTCCGCCGTCCCCCCGACGACTGCGTCCTGTCGATCGTCGTCGAGCACCCACCCGTCGAGCACGCCCGCTACGAGGGGGCGCTGCGCTACCCGTCCGGGTTCGGGGAGCAGCACGAGACGCTGGCCCTCGACTGCACCACGGTCGACGACTTCGGCGGCTGCGACCCGCCCGGCAGCCCGCCGGGCGTGGCGCCGCAACCGGAGCAGCCCTGAACCGGGCTCAGGCCGGCTGGGGCTGCTTGAGCAGGGCCAGGTTCTGGGCCGCGAACAGCAGCGCCAGGAAGAGCCCGTACGGCATCCCGGCCTTGTAGGCCACGGCGCCCGCCCCGACGGCCAGCGCGATCGACACCTGGGCCGCCAGCCGGCGGCGAGCGGCCGGCGTCCCGGGCAGCGCCAGCTCCAGCAGGTGGCCCCCGTCGAGCGGGACGATCGGCAGCAGGTTGAGCGCCGACCAGCCGAGGGTGGTGAAGGCCGCCGTCCGCAGCACGTAGCCTCCGGTCGTCCACGACGCCCAGCCGGTGGCGTGGAGGGCGTAGAGCACAGGGAGGCCGAGCACGATGCCGGCCGCCGGCCCGGCCACGCTCAACAAAGCCGATTCGCCCCGGGAGAGCGGCGCCTCCCGCTCCGAGCGGGTGAGCCCGCCGAGGCCCTGGAGCGTGATCGAGGCCGTGGCCCCCATGCCGCGGGCGGCCAGGGCGTGCCCCAGTTCGTGGCCGAGGACGCTGACGAGGGCCAGCCCGACCCAGACGGCGACGTGCGAGGCCGTGCCGTCGAACCCGATGAGCGCCACGATCACGAGGAACGAGGCGTCGATCTGCGTCGGGAACCCGAAGAGGCGGAACCGCAGCCCCTGCGGCGTTCGGGCGCGAGGTGGCCGGACGGGTTCGAGCTCGTTCACCACTCCATTGTGGGGGCCCCGCTCTCGGGGGGCGGCGCCCCCGGGGCGCGGAACCCGTCCAAAACTGCTGCGTCGAGTAGAACGTGAGGGACGACGGGAGGAGGCGGGTGAAGCTCGATCTGCTGCTGGTGGGCTGCCCGCTGGTGCGCGTGGCCGGCGTCGCCCGCCGGGCCGAGGCCGCCGGCTTCGACGGCCTGTGGGTCACCGAGGTGGCCAACGACCCGTTCGTGCACTGCGCGGCGGCGCTGGCGGCCACGACCCGGCTGGAGGTCGGCACGGCCATCGCCCTGGCCTTCGTCCGCAGCCCAATGGTGACGGCGCTGTCGTCGTGGGAGCTGCAGCGCTCGAGTGGCGGCCGGTTCCACCTCGGGCTCGGCCCCCAGGTGAAGGCCCACAACGAGCGGCGCTTCTCCGTCCCCTTCGAGCGGCCGGCGGCCAAGCTGGCCGAGCAGGTGCGGGCCCTGCGGGCCATCTGGGCCGCCTTCGCCGGGACGGAGCCGCTCGACTTCCACGGCGAGTTCTACCGCTTCGACCTCCTCACCGACTTCTTCAACCCCGGGCCGATCGACGGCCCGCCCCCGCCCGTCTATGTGGCGGCGGTGAACCCGTTCTCGTTCCGCATGGCCGGCGAGGTGGCCGACGGCGTGCACGTGCACCCCCTCCACTCCGTCCGCTACCTCCGGGAGGTGGCGCGGCCGGCGCTGGAGGAGGGCCTGGCCAAGGCCGGCCGACCGCCGGGTGCGATCGACGTCAGCGCCCAGGTGATGGTGATCGCCGGGTCCGCCGAGGACGGCCTTCGCATGGAGCAGGCGGTGCGGGAGCAGCTGGCCTTCTACGGCTCGACCCGGACCTACCGGGCCCCGCTGGAGCTGGCCGGCTACGGCGACCTCAACGCCCGGCTCCACGAGCTGATGGCCGCCGGCGACCGGGAGGCGCTGCTGGCCGCCGTGCCCGACGAGCTCGTCGAGCTCTTCGCCGTCCGGGGCGACACGTGGGAGGACGTCGCGGCCGCCGTCCGCCGCCGGTACGACGGCCTCCTCGACCGGGTGAGCCTCTACTTCCTGCCGCCGCTGGACGGGCCGGAGGCGGCCCGCGTCCCGGCGGCCTTCCATGGCTGAGAAACCCTCCCGCAGAACGCTGGCCATCGTCGTCACGCCGATCGTGGTGCTGATCGCCGCCGCCTACGTCGGCGACGCCCTGACGACCACGTGGGCCAACCGCCACCCGCTGCTGCTCGTCCTGCTCAACCCCCGCAGCCGGGTCCTGATCCTGACCACCAACCAGCTGAGCCCCGTCGCCTACTACGTCGCCGGAACGCTGCGGCTGCTGTCGTCGGATCCGCTCTTCTTCCTCCTCGGCCTGTGGTACGGCGACGCCATGGTGGTCTGGATCGAGAAGCGTTCCAAGACGTTCGGGGAGCAGATCCGGCTCTACGAGAAGGCCTTCACCAAGGCCGCCTACCCGCTGGTGTTCATCGCCCCCAACGCCTACATCTGCCTCTTCGCCGGCGCGGCGGGGATGCCCGTCCCGAGCTTCTTTGTCGTCAACATCGTCGGCACGGTGGCCCGGCTCTACCTGATCCGCTGGCTGGGCGAGGCCTTCGACGCCCCGATCAAGTCGGTCCTGCGCTTCTTCGACCGCTACCGGATCCCGCTGCTGGTGCTCAGCGTGGCGCTGGTGGTGTACGTGATCTGGAGCGATCGGCGGCAGGGGAAGGACGAGATCGGCTCGATGCTGGAACTGGCCGAGCACCCGCCCGAAGAGATCGAACCGGAAGACGAGGACTGACGGTCGAGCCCCACAGCAGCGGCCGGGGGTCGAGGCGGCGGCGCCAGCGGCGCCAGGCCGGGTCGTGGGCGTCGAGGGCCCGCGCCACCCGATCCGATGCCGCCCACGCCTGCTGGGCGCCGCCGGCGCCGGGCGGGCCGTAGGCGGCGCCGTTGACGAGGACGGCGAGCTGGTGCAGCGCCCCCGCCGCCCCCGGACGGGCGGCCCCCGCCCGGCCGGCGAACTCCAGCGGCGTCTCCCCCCGGTCCCGGACCAGCCCCACCTCGCCCAGCCGGTCGAGGCTCTCCCGCCAGGCGGCCAGCACGGCGTCGCCGGCGCCGGCCCGCCGCCGGGCCCGCCGGCGCCGGCGCTTGGCCGCCGGCGGGATCAGCACCAGTCCGAGGAGGCCGCCAGCCACCCAGGCCGCCGACCGGGCGGCACCGGCCGGGAAGCGGGCGCCGCCGGGTCGCCCGCCAGGGCCGGCGTCGAGCCCCGATCCGGCGCCGGCCGCCACCCGGGCCACCGACCTGGCCTCCCGGGTGCCGCCGGCGGCGTTCGCCACCGGTGAGCGCGGGAGGGCCACGTCGGTTTGCAGGCGCCGCTCGGGATCGGGCAGGACCCGGCCCGGGGTCGGCTCGAACGCCGTCCACCCGAGCCCGTCGAGGAAGACCTCGGGCCAGGCGTGCGACTCGCGGCTCGTCACCCGCCACAGGCCGGCGCCGGCGTCCCACGTTCCCGGCGTGAACCCGACGGCCACCCGGGCCGGGAGCCCCAGCGACCGGGCCATGGCGGCGTAGGCGCCGGCGAACTGCTCGCAGTATCCCCGGTGCGACCCGAAGAGGAAGTCCTCCAGGGCGTCGATGGAGGCGCCCGGCGGGGCGGTCTCGTCGTAGATGAACTTCACCCGCAGGCTGTCCTCCAGCGCCACCGCCCGGTCGTAGGGCGTGGCCGCCCCGGCGGTGAACTGCTCGGCCAGTTCCTTCACCTCCCGGGGGAAGCGGGCGGGCAGCGCCAGGTACCGGGCCAGGTCGGGCCGGCGGGCGGCGGGCGTGACCGGCGCCGCAAACAGGCCGGGCGAGGCGGCCGCCGGCCCGGCTTCCGGCCGGGCTCGCTCGCCCGGGAGCCGCGACTCCACGACGTAGCTCCGCACCGCCCGGGAACCCTTCTTGGTCACCAGCGAGTCGGTCTCCGGGTCGAGCCGGGCCCCGGACGCCCGGACCTGCACCGGCCGGCCGGCGGCCGGCAGCCAGGGGGAGTCGAGCCCCGTGACCCGGACCTCCTGGTGCAGGAACCGCCGGCCGGCCGAGGCGGCGGCCGCCGGAGCGCCGTGGTGGTGGAAGAGCGCCGGACGGGACGGCGTCCACCGCCGCCCGTCGAAACGGTCGAGGGCGGTGAGCCGCCAGTAGGCCGGGGCGGGGGCCCGCACGGTGAACAACTCCGTCCGGCGGGGGGCGAGGAGCTGGGGCCGGATGTCGACCAGCGGGTTGAGCTCGGCCCGGGTCACGTCGAGCGTGACCCCGAAGGTGTGCACGTCGACCACGGCCCGCCCGACGCCCGGGACCAGCGGCCCGAGCACCACGGCCGCCACCCCCACCGCCACCGCCGGCCCGACCCGCCCCGCCCACCGCCGCCCCGCCGACCGCGGCCCGGGCCCACCGGCACCGGCCGGGCCCTCCGCCGGGCGGGTACGGCGACGAGGGGCGAAGACCGACGCCCGGGACAGCAGGACCCTCCGGCGGCCCGGAGCCGGCCGGAGCGGGCGGGCCTCGACCGGGGGAAGGGCACCGGCCCGCTCCACGGCGGCATAGAAGGCGGCGGCGGCGGCGAAACCGAACGTCAGCGGCAGCCGGAGGCGGCCGGTGCCGAGGGCGGCGGCGACGACCGGGACGGCGCAGAGCGGCAGGAGCGCCGCCAGCCCGGCCCGCCACCGCCGGGCGAGGGCGTCGGCCACCGCGACGGCGAACCACAGGCCACCCACCACCGCCAGGATGAGCTCCGGCCTGGTGGGGGCGGGGACGATGGCCGCCCGGAGCGCTTCGGGCGCCCGGCCCGCCGCCCGCCACAGCGCCGTGACGGTGGCCGGGGTCGGCAGGCCGTAGGCGGTGTGGCCGCCGGCGCTCTCGGCCAGGAGGACGGCGAGGCCGCCGGCGTGGGCGGCGACGGCCACCGCCGGCCGCCGCCGGGCGGTGAGGGCGCCGACCCCGCACGCCCCGGCGACGGCGGCCGCCACCGGCACCAGCCAGCCGGCGTCGCCGAACAGCCGGCAGCAGCCGGCGGCGGCCACGGCCGCCACGACCGCCAGCGCTAGATGGGAAGCACGTCGCGCCGGGCGCACGCCAGCACCGCCTCGTTCCAGGCTCCGGTGAAGTCCCCGTCGGCGGGAATGGGCACGAGCACCGCTCCGCTGGCGGCGGGCTCCGGCGGCGGGAGGGCCGCCTCGTCGCCACAGCGGGCGATCACGACGACGCCGAGCCGGGCCCGGAGGGCGGCCAGGGCGGCCAGTTCGTCCGGCGCCGCGCCGGCGACGACCGCCACCAGCGGCCCGCTCGGGTGCCGCCGGACCGACCCGACGGCGAGGGCGAACTGCTCGGGGCGGCCGTCGTCGGCGGCGACCAGGGCGAGGTGTTCCATCAGCGCCGCCCACCGGCCGCCCTCCCGGCCCCGCCGCCCACCGCCCGGGTCGCCGTCGAGTTCGAGGCGCAAGCCGGCGGTGGTGAGGAACCGGACCGGGCGGCCGGCCTCGATCAGGGAGGCGGCGACCGAGGCCGCCACCTCCAGGGCCCGCTCGAACGAACGGCGTCGATGGGTGGCCGCCCGGGTGTCGAGCAGCACGGTGGCCACGTCGCCGACCCAAAGCTCGTCCTGGCGCAGCATCAGGTCGCCGGTCCGGGCGGTCGACCGCCAGTGGACCCGGCGGAGGTCGTCACCCACCTCGTACTCCCGCAGGGCGAAGAAGTCGTCGCCCCGGGGCGCCCGGGCGGGACGAGAGCTCCCCCGGCGCGCCTCTTGGGTGCACGAGCCGGGCAGCGGCCGCAGCGTCTGGAGCCGGGGATGGACCACCAGTCGGGCCGGGCCGCAGACGGTCGTCCGCCGCTCGACCAGGCCCAGCGGGTCGCCCACGCTCAGGGCCAGCGGCCCGATGTCGAGGACGCCCCGCCGGCCCGTCGGCAGCGGGCAGTCGGCCTCGGCCGTCTCCCCGGGCCCGAGCGGCGGCACGACGCAGCCGCCGCCGTCCCGGTCGACGTCGCCGCCGACGCCGCCGACGGGGACGGCGACGGCCACGGCCACGGCGCCAACGGTCGCCCGGGAGCCGGCGTTGGTGAAGCGCAGGCGGGCGCAGGCCGGGCCGCCGACTCCGACCCGGGGCGGGGCCAGCCACCGCTCCGCCCGGTACGACAGCGGCGCCCGTCCGACGGCGACGGCCGCCACCGCCACCGCCGCCCCGGCGGCGGCGGCGAGCCCGGCCAGCTCGGCCGACCCCAACAGCCAGGCCGCCACCAGCAATCCACCGGCCGTCGCCGTCACACCCCACCCCCGGGCCGTCGGCGCCGCGGGCCGGGGGAAGGGGGTCATTGGCCGGCCCCGGCGTAGCGGAGGAGGAACACGCCGGGGTGGACGTTCTCGGCGTCGAGCGACGTGCCGGCCACCACCAGCCGGCCACCCGGGTAAAGGCCGGCGGCCACGCCGTCGTCGTGGCCGGGGGTGACGTCCGTACCGACGACGCCGCCGGCGCCGAAACCGGGGTCGAGGGCGCCGCCGGCCAGGTAGCGGGCCAGGGCCACCTCCCGCCACTCCCCCGCCAGGCGTTCACCGATCAGGACGACCCGGTGGTCGGGCAGCGCCACCATGGCGTGGGCGCCGCCGATGTCGGGCCCGGCCCGGGAGACGCCGCCGGTGCCGAAGGCCGGATCGAGCCGGCCGTTCCGGGTGTAGCGCAGCACCACGAACGACGATCCCGACGAGGCGCCGACCACGATCGTGCCGCCCGGCCCGGGGGCGACGCCGGCCGGCCACTCCCCCGTGGAGCCGAGGTCGGTGGTCATCACGCCGCCGTGGCCGAAGCCGGGGTCGAGGACGCCGTCCGCCGAGTAGCGGGCCAGGCCGATGTCGAACGGCCCGCCCGGCGTCCCCGCCTGGCCGGCGATGAGCAGCGTCCCGCCCGGTTCGACGGCCAGGTCGAGGGCGTTGAGGAGGCCGTGGCCGGTGGTCACCGTGCCGTTGCGCCCGCCGCCGAAGGACGGGTCGAGCCGGCCGTCCGGCAGGTAGCGGGCCAGCGCTGCGGCGTCCCCGGCCGCCCCGGCAGCCAGGATCCGTCCGTCGGGCAGCAGGGCCAGCGCCGTGATGGCGTCGTTGGTGGCGGGATCGAAGTCGGTCAGGGCAAGGCCGTCGGAGCCGAACGAGGGGTCGGGGCGGCCGTCGGGCAGGTACCGGAGGACGGCGAAGGCGGTGCTCCCGCCGCTCTGCGTGCTGCCACCGACGACGATCTTCCCGTCGGGCTGGACGGCGACGGCCGAGGCGGTCGACGACCCCAGCGCCACGTCGCCGGTGACCGCCCCCCGCAGCGGGGTGGCCAGCGTGACGAGGTCGGTCCACACCCGTCCGCCGGTCCCGAAGGCCGGGTCGAGCCGGCCGTCGGGCAGGAACCGCAGCAGCAGGAACACGTAGCCGTACCGGGCCGGGGCGGCGGTGCCCGCCACGACGATGTCGCCGTTCGGCTGGACGGCCTGGCCCCCCGGCCACTCTCCCGACTCGGCCGGCGGCCGGACGACGACCTTGCCGCCCTCTCCGAACGTCGGGTCGAGCCCGCCCGCGGCCGGGGCGTTCCCGGCCGGTCCCGCGCCGGCCGACGGCGCCGCCGGGGCCAGGAGCGCGCTGAGCAGCACGAGGGCGACGCCGAACGGGCGGCGGAGCCGGCGGGGGCGGCGGGCGGGGGTCACCGACCGCCCATCAGGGCTTGGCGTCGACGAAGAGGAGGCCGCCGGCCTGGAAGTGGAGCTCCCGGGCGGGCTGGGTCAGGCAGTCACCGGCCCCGGGCGACAGCCGGAAGACCGACGGGAAGCGGCCGTCGAACACCACCCCGCCCGGGCCCAGCCAGTAGAAGGAGACCGTTCCCTCGACGTGCCGGCGTCCGGCGTCGGTGGGGATCGTGGCGCTGAAGTCGCCGGCGCCGCCGCCGTTCGAGCAGTCGGCGCCGCCCGCCGGCCCGGCTCCGAAGGCCCCCGTCTCGCCGTAGGTGCCGGGCCCCGTGACGGTGTGGCCGCCCAGCCGGCCATGGCAGTCGATGACGCCGGTCTCACCGCCCGACGTGAACTGGCCGATCGACGCCACCCGGGACAGCGGCTGGTCGAGCCGGACGACCCAGTCGGCGATGCACGGCAACCCCTGTCCGGACGGGGCCGTCGGGGCCGTCGGGGCCGTCGGGCCCGACCGCGCCGCCGCCGGCACCGGCACCAGGCACAGCACCAGGCAGGCGGCGAGGATCGCCCGACCGAGGCCCACCGGCGGATGGTATCGCCGGGACCCCGGCCCGATACGGGGGCGCCGGGGCCAGTCGCGGCCCACCCGGGTCAGCCCGCGGACTCAGCGGCGAAAATTGGCCGGATCAGACGAAAAGCGACTCTGGAATCCGGGGTTTTCCAGAATTAATGTCCGGTTCATGGCTCTTGCGACCCACCGGATCGATGCGTCGGTGGCCCCGCTCGGCGCCGGCGTCCGGGAGACCCAGCGCCGGCTCCTGGAGGCGGCGGTGGACGGCGCCGACGTCGCCGCCACCGTCGAGGCCGTCAGCCGCCTGACGGGATCGACCGCCGTCCTGCAGGACCCGTTCCTCGCCGTGCTGGCCTCGGCCCCGCCCGACGGGGCGAGGGCGGCCGCCCTGACCCTCTCCGCCGGCGCTCCGGTGCGGGAGCTCCTGCGCTCGGGCCCCGGCCCCGTCGACGGCCCGCCGTTGGTCGAGCTGGCGCGGGACGGATCCGGCCCGGCCCGGCTGGTGGCCCGCGTGGCGGCCCGCGGCGAGCTGCTCGGCTTCCTGGTCGTGACGGCCGTCGACCGGGTGGCCTACGCCACCCTGGAAGCCGCCGCCCCGGTCGTCGCCCTGCTCCTCCAGGCCGAGGACCGGCTGTGCCGGCTGCTCGACCGGGACCGGCGGGAGCTCTTCCTCGACCTGCTGGCCGGCCGGTCGCCCGAGTGCCTCCTGCTCCAGGGCCGCCGGCTCGGCCACAACCTCGATCGGCCCCACTGGCCGCTGGTGTTCCGGGCGCCGGGGAACGCCGCCCGGCTCGAGGCGGTCGTGCGCGAGGCGCTGCGCCAGGGCGGCCCGCCGTCGTGGGCGGAGGCGGTCGTCGGGGTCGACGGCGACGACGTCGTCGCCTTCCTGCCCGCCGCGCCCCCCGACGACCCGGCCGGGCTGGCCCGCCGGGTCCGGAGCCTGGCCGCCCGCCGGGGCCTGGCGGTGGTGGCAGGGTGGGGGCCGCGCTGCGAGGAGCTCGGCGCCTTCGGAGCGGGCGTCGCCCGGGGCCGGTGGGTGGTCGACGTGCTGGCCGGCCTCCCCGGCGACCCCGCCCCCGCCGGCTACGACGACCTCGGCATCTACGCCCTCCTCTACGAGAAGGGGGACAAGGACCAGCTGGCCGATTTCGCCGAGCGGTGGCTCGGCCCGCTCCTCGCCCACCGCGAGCTGACCCAGACGCTGCGGGTCCTGCTCGAGACCGGAGGCCCGTCGGCCGCCGCCACCGCCCTCTACGTGCACATCTCCACCCTCAAGTACCGGCTCCGCAAGATCGAGTCGATCCTGGGCCGGGACCTGTCCGACCCCGAGGTGTGCTTCAACCTGCGGCTGGCGTTCAAGATCCTGGCCGTCCACCAGCGCCTCGTCGGGCGGCCCCAGTGAACGGGCCCGGCGGTTCGGGGGCGCCCCCCGGAGGGGAGAGCGGCCTGCCCGGCGTCGCCCTCGACGACCGGGACCACGTCTGCGTGTTCTACCGCGGGCCCGAGGAGCGCGACGCCGTCCTCGCCGCCTTCTTCGGGGCCGGGTACGCCGAGGGCGACAAGTGCCTCTGCATCGCCGACGACCACGACGCCGGGGCGGTGGCCGCCCGGCTCGACCCCGAGCGCAGAGGCGGGCCGGACCAGCTCACCGTCCTGCCGTCGACGGCCTACCTGACCGACGGCCGGTTCCGCCCCGCCGACACGTTCGACCGCTGGGACGCGCTGGTCGCCGGCTACGGCGACGCCGGCTACCGCCGGGTGCGGGCGGCCGGCGACCTCAGCTGGTTCCTGCGGGAGCATCGCGCCGGGGCCGGGCCGGGCGCCGGCCCGCTGCTCGAGTACGAGGCGCTCTGCAACCGGCTGGTGCGGCGGCGCCCGGCCACGATCTTCTGCCTCTACGACCTCGACCTGCTGGACGGCGGGCTGCTCCCCGGCGTGCTGGCGCAGCACCTGGCGGCCCTCGCCCGGGGCGTCCTCTTCCGGGGCGGGGGCGTCGAGGAGCGGCCCGGGGGCGCCGGTGACGCCCTCCTGCTGGCCAACCAGCTGCTGGCCGACGCCCGCGACGGCGGCGAGGTCGACCGGCTGGTCGCCGGCCTCCGGGCGTCGGTGCTCGACCGCCACGGCGGCCCCGGCCCGGAGGGCGAACGGTTCCTGCAGGCGCTGGACGGGCTGGCCGCCACCCACCGGCGGGCGGCGGACGCCGGCGCCGATGCGCTGGCCCGGTCGCTCCTCGACGGCGTCCCGCTCGACGACCCCGGCCGGGCCCGGGTCCGGGCCCTCGGCCTCGAGCCCGACGAGCCGGTCCGGGTGATCGTCGCCCCGGCGGCGGTCCGCCGGGCCGATCTCGTCCGACGGGGCGTCCGGCTGGTGGCGGCCCGGCCGGGGGAGGTCGCCGTCCTCCTCCCCGGCCGCTCCGATCCCGATGCCGTCGTCGCCGGGCTCTTGGGGCCCATCGGCGTCGGACGGGCCCACCCCGGCGCCGGCGGCGCCGCCACCTCCTACGCCGAGGCCCGCCGGGCGGCCCGCTTCGCCGCCGTCCTCGGGCGGCCCCTCCTCCGTTACGACGACCTCGGGCTGTTGGCCCTGCTGGCCGACGGCGGGGACCCGGCGGCCCTGACCGCCCTCGTGGCCGAGTGGCTCGGCCCGCTCCTGGCCCACGACGAGCGCCGCCGGCCGAAGCTCCTGCCCACGCTGGCCGCCTGGCTCGACGCCGGGGCGGCCCAGCAGGAGAGCGCCGACGCCCTCGGCGTCCACGTCAGCACCTTGAAGTACCGGCTGGGCCGGATCGGCGCCATCCTCGGGCGGGACCTCGCCTCGCCCGACGTCCGCTTCCAGCTGCAGGTGGCGCTGGCCGCCCGGCGCACCCTCGACGTACTCAATGACCAGGATTCTCGGCACCAGGATTCTCGGCACCAGGGGGATTGATGGACATCTACGGCACGCCCTTCGTCCCGAACATGCGGGACTGGGCCCGGATCGTCGACGAGTTCCTGAAGGACCCGGGGAGCGAGCCGATCCGCAACGTGGCGCCGCCGTCGGTCGACGACCGGCCCTACGACGTCATCTTCATCGGCGGCGGGGCCGCCGGCCGGTTCGGCGGCGCCTTCGCCAAGGCCCGGGGCGGGCGGCCGCTGATCATCGACAAGTGGCCGTTCCTCGGCGGGTCCTGTCCCCACGAGGCCTGCGTCCCCCACCACGTCTTCTCCGACTGCGCCCGCCAGCTCGACCTGCAGCGCTGGTTCTCCGGCGAGCTGTGGTTCCCGGAGTTCGACCCCAAGAACGTCTCCGTCCTCGAGATCATCGAAGCCTTCAAGAAGGGGCGGGGCGGCGCCCACGCCATCATGAACCTCCAGACCAAGGACCAGCTCGGCGTGGAGTACGTCCTCAACGCCCCGGCCACGGTCGTCGACAACCACACCGTCGAGGTGGCCGGAGAGCGCTTCACCGCCCGGGCCCTCGTCCTGGCCACGGGCGCCCGCACGCTGCTCCCCGACATCCCCGGCCTGGGTCTGAAAGGCGTCTACGACTTCGCCACGCTCATCAGCGACCTCGACTACGAGCCCAGCCGCTGCGTGATCATCGGCGGCTCGAAGGTGGCCATCGAGTACGGGTCGTTCTTCCAGGCGGCCGGCGTGCAGACGACGATCCTGACCCGCAGCCCGCTCATGACCACCGCCAGCCTCCACCACGTCGACGACGACCTCCGGGACTACGTCGTGGAGGGGATGCGGGTCCGGGGCATCGAGATCCTCGACGGCGTCGAACCGCTCGAGATCCTCGGGAACGGGAGGGCGAGCGGCGTCTCGTTCCGCAACGCCGGGGGCGGGATCGAGACCCGGGACTGCGACTTCGTGTTCATCGCCACCGGCGAGCGGGCCTGCTCGCAGCCCTTCGTCGAGGCCCTCGGCGTCGAGGTCGACGACCGCATGAACATCAAGGTCGACCGGACGATGAAGACCTCGGTCGACGACGTCTACGCCGTCGGCGACCTGATCGGGCCGCCGCTCGAGATGTTCAAGGCCCGCAAGTCGGGCTGCGTCGCCGCCCGCAACATCATGGGCGAGCACTGGGAGTGGGACTACTCCGAGTACCCCGACTTCCTGCACTCCTGCTACGAGGTGACGTGGTGCGGCCTGTCGGAGCGGGAGGCCCGGGAGCGGTACCGCAACGTGGTCAAGATCCAGATGCCGCCCGAGGGCCTCGACCACCGGGACGTCGGCATGCCCGTCGGCGACTCCAGCATGCTCTACGCCCTGCGCCACCCGGAGCTGACCGGGTTCTGCAAGATGCTGATCGACGGGGACTCCCGGCGGATCGTCGGCGCCCACTACGTCGGCTTCGGCGTGAAGAACGCCTTCCAGTACCTCGACGAGCTCATGCGCCGGGGCATCACCATCGACGAGCTGGGCGACCTCAACGAACTGTTCCTCAACGACCTCTTCATCCAGCTCTGCCGGCTCCGGGCCGGACAGGCGCAGCTGCAGGACCTTTGACATGGCTCGGCCGTAGGCTGGGCACCATGGTGGCGTTGCCGGGCGTGCCCCGGCGGGAGGCGGTGCGCAACGACGGGGAGCTGGCCCTGGCCGACTTCCTCTCCCTGCCCGAGCGCACCGCCAAGCCGCGCTCGCGGGGCGTCACCCACGTGATCGACCGGGGCCTGCCGATCGCCACGCTGGAGTCGTTGCTCGACCTGGCCGGCGCCCACATCGACTTCATCAAGTTCGGGTGGGGCACGGCCTACGTCAGCCGCCACATCCGGGCCAAGGTCGTCGCCTGCCGGGAGGCCAGGGTCTGCACCTGCGTCGGCGGGACCCTCCTGGAACTGGCCTGCGTGCAGGGGAAGATGCGGGAGTTCGTGCGGTGGGCCGACTCCATCGGCTTCGACGGCGTCGAGGTGTCGGAGGGCACGGTGGAGCTCGGCCCGGGCATCAAGACCGGGCTCATCGAGGCCATGGCCCGCGACTTCGTGGTGCTGGCCGAGGTGGGCTCGAAGGACGCCGAGGCCACCATCCGGGCTTCGTCCTGGGCCACCCAGATGGAGGCCGACCTGGCGGCCGGGGCGGCGTTCGTCGTCGCCGAAGGCCGGGAATCGGGCACGGTCGGCCTCTACCATCCGGACGGGCGCGTCCGGGAGCCGCTGATTTCGGCGCTCGTCTCCCGGGTCCCGGCCGACCGGATCATCTTCGAAGCGCCGTCGCCGGCGCAGCAGAAGTGGTTCGTCCGCCAGATGGGCGTCGACGTGAACCTCGGCAACGTCGCCCCCGACGAGGTGATCGCCCTCGAGACGCTGCGCCGGGGCCTGCGGGCCGACACCGCCGGCCTGGCCCTGCGCCGCCTGGGCAGCCGGCCGGACGGCTCGGCGCCGTCGGGGACCTGCTGACCCTTCCCGACAACTGCCTCTGCCGCCCCTACCGGGAGTTCGGGCACTCCGAACCGGCGTTCCTCCGGAACACCCCCTGTTCCGGAGGAACGCAGGAACCCCGAGTCAGGCCCCAACCGCAAATCCAAAGATCGTGCCCCCGGCGCAGACCGGCCCGTCGGGCAACGGCAGCTCAGGGGCTTAGCCGGCTTCTTCGAGCGCCTCGCCGAACTCCCGCAGCACCGCGCTGTGACGGTTGTCGGCCAGGGCCTTGCCGGTGGCCAGCACGACGGCGATCGGCCATTCCACGCACTCGAGGGCCACCAGCGCCGCCACCCCGCCGTACCACACGAGGTGGTGGAGGGGCGGGAGGTTGACGTCGCCCACCACCGGCAGGCTGAAGGAGATCCGGTGCCGGGCCAGCACGTCGCGGGCGGTCTGACCGGCTCCCGCCCGGTGCCCGTTGGAGCTGCGCTGTGCCGTCGTGGCCGCCATCGTCTACCTCCCTACCCCGATCCCGCCGCCAGGAACTCTAGGAGCAGGGCGTTGGTTCGTTCGGGCGCGTCGAGCTGGGGCCAGTGCCCGGAGCCCTCGAAGCGCTCATAGCGCCACGGTCCGGTCACGTAGGCGGCGGAGTCGCGCATCTGCTCCTCGGTGAGGGCCGGATCGCCGGCGCCCCAGAGGCCGAGGGCCGGGCAGCGGACGGGCGGCAGATCGAGAGGCGGGGCCACCAGCGACTCGGCCGTCCAGTTGGCCCGGTACCACTCGAGGCCGGCGGTGAGGGCGCCCGGCCGGGACAATTCGGCGATGGCGGCCTCGGTGTCGGTGTCGGGGTACCCGGCGGCGGCGCAGAACCGCCGGAAGTGGGCCCAGTCGTCCTTCGACAGCCAGCGCTCGGCCACGCCCTGGAACTGGAAGAGCAGCACGTACCAGGAGCGCCGCAGCTGGCGGAGGCCGGCGTGGCGGAGCGCCTCGGGATGGCCGGCGGCCAGCACCGCCAGCCGATCGACCCGGTCGGAGGCGAAGACCGAGGCCAGCAGCCAGGCCAGCGCCGCCCCCCAGTCGTGCCCGATCACGGCCGCTCGCTCGACGCCGAAGGCGTCGAGGATGCCTGTCACGTCAGCGCACAGCGTCCTGCTCCGGTAGGCGTCCGTCCCCTCGGGCCGGTCGGAGTCGCCGAATCCCCGCAGGTCGGGTACGACCACCCGATACCCTTCCGCGGCCAGGGCGGGCACCTGGTGGCGCCACACCCGGCTCGAATCCGGCCAGCCGTGGAGGAGCACGACCGGAGGCCCGCCTGGGGGCCCGTCCACCACCACGGAGAACTCGAGCCCGTTGGAGTCCACCCGCTCGACCACGTCCCTCCTTACCGTTGCGCCATCTGACGTCGCGGACCTCGGGGAGGCGGCGGCCACTCCCGCCGACCCACCGGCGGCGACAAGGTGCCGGCGCCGGAATCGGCGAAGCTATCTCCCATGCCCCCCGGCACGATCCAGTACGCCCTGTGCGTGACCGATGATGAACCGGCGGTCTCCGACCGGCTGCGGGCCGTGCTGGGCCTGCCCGGGGCGCGGCCCGGCCCCCTGTCGTGGGAGTCGGGCAGCCCGGCCCTGATCGGCACGATCCTCGGTCCGGCCTCGGCCGGGACGATCGAGGTCGAGCCGCTCCCCGCCGAACTGCGCGGCCGGCTCACGCCGGGGACCACTGCCATCAGCTTCGCCGTCGACGACCTCGACGAGCGCGTCGCCGCCTGCCGGGCGGCCGGGCTCGACGTCACCGTCCCGCTCGGCGGCGCCGCCGGCCTGCCCTACGCCGTGGTGACCGTCGCCGGTCTGGAGTTCGAACTGGTGGCCGCCGACTTCTAGCGTGGGGTCATGGCGCCTACTGCGGAGCATGACCTCGTGATCAGGAACGGCCTCCTGGCCGACGGGACGGGCGCGCCGCTCCGGGAAGCGGACGTCGCCGTGCGGGCCGGACGGGTGAGCGACGTCGGCGCCGTGGCCGGCCGGGGGCGGGAGGAGATCGATGCCGCCGGGGCGCTGGTGGCGCCGGGCTGGGTCGACATCCACACCCACTACGACGGGCAGGCGACGTGGGACGAGCACCTCTACCCGTCGTCCGCCCAGGGCGTCACCACCGTGGTGTTCGGCAACTGCGGCGTGGGCTTCGCCCCCGTCCGCCCGTCCGACCGGGAGCGGCTGGTCGCCCTCATGGAGGGCGTGGAGGACATCCCCGGCACCGCCCTGCACGAGGGCCTCCCCTGGGACTGGACGACGTTCGCCGAGTACCTCGACTCCCTCGAGCGCCGCCGGCGCGACATCGACTGCGCCGCCTACGTGCCCCACGGCGCCCTCCGGGTCCACGCCATGGGGAAGCGGGCCGTGGCGGAAGAGCCGGCCACCGACGACGACATCGCCGCCATGGCCGCCCTGGCCCAGGACGCCGTCGCCGCCGGCGCCGTTGGCTTCTCGACGTCGCGCACCCTCAACCACCGCTCGAGCACCGGGGAGAACACGCCGAGCCTCACCGCCTCGGCGCCGGAGCTGGCGGGCATCGCCGCCGGCGTCGCCGCCAACGGCCGCGGGGTCCTCCAGGTGGTGTCCGACTTCCTCGACCTCGACGAGGAGTGGGCCGTGCTCCGCCAGATGGCACAGACCTCGGGCCGGCCGCTCACGATCTCCGTGGCGCAGCTCCCCGAGCGGCCATCCGACCACCGGGCCATCCTCGACCGGATCGCCGCCGCCAACGGCGACGGCCTCGAGGTCACGGCCCAGGTGGCCCCCCGGTCGATCGGGCTGCTCCTCGGCCTGTCCTGCACGCTGCACCCGTTCATGACCAACCCGGTCTTCGCCGAGGTCGCCGGCCGGCCGCTCGACGAGCAGGTGGCGGCGCTCCGCCACCCCGACTTCCGCCACCGCCTCCTCGCCGCCCACACCGGTGAGGTCGACCGCACGAAGCTCGGCGGCGGCGTCATCGACCGGTTCGGCTCGATGTACCCGCTCGGCGACCCGCCCGACTACGAGCCCGACCCGGCGACCAGCCTCGCCGCCCGGGCCGAGGCCACGGGCGTACCGGCGGTGGAACTGGCCCTCGACGCCCTCCTGGCCGACGACGGCCGGGGTTTGCTGTACCTGGCCTTCGCCAACTACGTCGACGGCAACCTCGACGAGGCCCGCCGCATGCTGGTCCATCCCCACGCCGTCCCGGGCCTGTCCGACGGCGGCGCCCACGTCGGCACCATCTGCGACGGCAGCTTCCCGACGTTCCTGCTGGCCCACTGGGGGCTCCACCGGGCCGAGGGGCGGCTGCCGGTCGAGTGGCTGGTGGAGCGCCAGACCCGGGCCACCGCCCGCACGCTCGGCCTCACCGACCGGGGCGTGCTGGCGCCGGGCTGGAAGGCGGACCTCAACGTCATCGACCTCGACCGGCTCCGCCTCCGCCGGCCGCAGATCCACCACGACCTGCCGGCCGGCGGCCGCCGCCTCCTGCAGGAGGCCGACGGCTATCGCCACACGTTCGTGTCCGGCGTGGAGATCCGGCGCGACGGCAAGCCGACCGGGGCGCTCCCCGGCCGGCTGGTCCGCAGCGGTCAGTACCGGTAGTGGTCTGACTTGTAGGGGCCCTCGACCGGCACGCCGAGGTAGGCGGCCTGCTCGGGCGTGAGCGTCGTGAGCTTCACGCCGAGGGCGTCGAGGTGGAGGCGGGCGACCTTCTCGTCGAGGTGCTTGGGCAGGACGTAGACGCCGACCGGGTAGTGCTCGGCCCGGGTGAACAGCTCGATCTGGGCGATCACCTGGTTGGTGAAGGAGTTCGACATCACGAAGCTCGGGTGGCCGGTGGCGTTGCCGAGGTTCAGCAGCCGGCCCTCGGAGAGGACGATGACGGCGTGGCCGTCGGGGAAGACCCACTCGTCGACCTGGGGCTTGACGTTGACCCGCTTGATGCCGGGCGTCGCCGCCAGCCCGGCCATGTCGATCTCGTTGTCGAAGTGCCCGATGTTCCCGACGATCGCCTGGTGCTTCATCCTCGCCATGTGGTCGGCCCGGATGATGTTGGCGTTGCCGGTGCAGGTGACGAAGATGTCGGCCTGGTCGACGACGTCTTCGACGGTCGTGACCTGATAGCCGTCCATGGCCGCCTGCAGGGCGCAGATCGGGTCGATCTCGGTGACGATGACCCGGGCGCCCTGGCCCCGCAGCGACTCGGCGCAGCCCTTGCCGACGTCGCCGTAGCCGCAGACGACCGCCACCTTGCCCCCGATGAGGACGTCGGTACCGCGGTTGATCCCGTCGATCAGGGAGTGGCGGCAGCCGTACTTGTTGTCGAACTTCGACTTGGTCACCGAGTCGTTGACGTTGATGGCCGGGAACAGCAGCGTCCCCGCCTTCTGCATCTCGTAGAGCCGGTGGACGCCGGTCGTCGTCTCCTCGGTCACGCCCTTGATGCCGTTGGCCATGGTGGTGAACCGCTGCGGGTCGGCGGACAGCGACCGCTGAAGGAGGGCGAGCACGATCGCCAGCTCCTCGTTGGGGGCGGACGCCGGGTCGGGCACCCGGCCCGCCTTTTCGTACTCCACGCCCTTGTGGACGAGGAGGGTGGCGTCGCCGCCGTCGTCGAGGATCATGTTCGGCCCGGTGGTCCCGCCGTTGCCGTCCGGCCACGTGAGCGCCTGCTCGGTGCACCACCAGTACTCCGAAAGCGTCTCGCCCTTCCAGGCGAACACCGGAATGCCCGCTTCGGCGATCGCCGCCGCGGCGTGGTCCTGCGTGGAGAAGATGTTGCAGCTGGCCCAGCGGACCTCGGCGCCCAGCGCCACCAGCGTCTCGATCAGCACCGCGGTCTGGATCGTCATGTGGAGCGACCCGGTGATCCGCGCCCCGCGCAGGGGCTGCTCCGACCCGTACTCACGGCGCATGGCCATGAGACCCGGCATCTCATGCTCGGCGAGCTGGATCTCCTTGCGGCCGAAGGCGGCCAGCGACAGGTCGGCGACCTTGTAGTCAGCACCGACGGCGTCGGAGGCGGACATGGACATGGCGTCTCCTCGTGTGGGGGATGCCCATTCTGCCGCGGGCGGCGCCCGCGAGCGGACCTCGGTCAGGTCGACGTCAGGTCGATGGTGACGTTCTCCCGCCAGGCGTCCCAGGTCGCCAGCGCCTGCTCGGCCCGGCGCATGGCCGGTTCGTCGGCCCGGCCGGTGACGAACCGCCGGAGGCACCAGGCCAGCTCGTACGTGAGCTCGGCTGGCGGGTCCCCGGCGTCGCCGGTGGTGCTCAACTCCGTCGGCGGCGTGTCGATCAGCACGGTCACTCCCCTTCCGGCCTCATTGCCCAGTCGGTGGATACCCGTTTCCTGACAGATCGGTAACCCTAGTCTCGATTTACCGGGGCAGAAGCCGGACGACGATCGCCCGGTCGAGCTCCACGTCGAGGTCGGTCTCCGACAGCAGCTCCTCGACGCGGAGGGCGTCGCCGGGATCGTCGGGATCGTCGGACTCGAGGATCTCGGAGGTGTCCGGCATTCTCGTGGCCGCGTGCGTCCCGCACCCGCTGGTTTGAGCGCGACGCCGTAGGCTCCCCCGACCATGGAACTCGACCTGTACTGCACCGAGCCGCACCCGGCCCGGATCGGCGAGATCGCCCGTCACGCCCAGGCGGCGGGCTTCGCCGGGCTGTGGGTCACCGAGGCCGCCCACAACCCCTACATCGCCTCCGCCCTGGCCGCCCAGGCCGGCGACCGGCTGGTGGTGGGCACCGACGTCGCCATCGCCTTTCCCCGCAGCCCGATGGTCACCGCCCAGGCCGCCTGGGACCTCGCCGCGCTGTCCGGCGGCCGCTTCATCCTGGGCCTCGGCACGCAGGTGAAGGCCCACCTGGAGCGGCGCTTCTCCGTCCCCGGCGACCGCCCGGCGGCCCGCATCCGGGAGTACGTCCTGGCGCTGCGGGCCATCTTCGACGCCTTCGCCGGGCGGGAGAAGCTCCGCTTCGAGGGCGAGTTCCACCGATTCTCGCTGCTGACCGACTTCTTCGACCCCGGCCCGATCGAGGTGGCCGACCCTCCGATCTACCTGGCCGGCGTCAACGACCGGCTGGCCCGGGTGACCGGCGAGGTGGCCGACGGTTTCTGCGTCCACCCGCTCAACTCCCCCGAGTACCTCCGGGCCGTGGTCCGCCCGTCCATCGAGGAGGGCGCCAAGCAGGCCGGCCGCGACCCCGGGGCGGTCAAGGTGGTGGCGCCGGTGTTCACGATCGTCGGCGAGCCCGGGCCGGAGCTCGAACGCCAGCGCGACGCCGTCCGCCTCCAGATCGCCTTCTACGGGACGACGCCGTCCTACGGCCGGGTGTTCGAGGTCCACGGCCGGGAGGGCATGACGGCCCGGCTCGGCGCCGCCCTGCGGGCCGGCGACCAGGCCCGGCTGGTGGCCGAGATCGATGACGAGCTGCTCGACGCCTTCTCCGTCACCGCCACCTGGGACGGGCTGGCCGGCGCCCTCCGGCGGCGCTTCGACGGCCTGGCGGACCGGATCTTCCCCTACCACGCCCCGGGGCTGTCCGACCCCGCGGTGGCCGAACGGTGGCGTACCGTTGCAACGGAGTTCGCTCGGGGCCAGGAGGGTCAGACGTGAAACGGATCGGGCTGGCGGTCGGTACCGCACTGCTGGCGGCGGCGGCGTTCTTCCCGCCGCCGGCCCTCGCCGCCGGCGCCCCGCCGGGCAGCTGCCACGGGCACGACCAGTACCAGTGGTCCGACGGCCAGGGCGGCTGGTACGAGTGCCGGGGCGGCACCCCGCAGCACCACACCTGCCCGCCGGGCAAGACGCGCCACCCGGCCGGTGACGCCCGGGGCTACTGCTCCTGACCCCGTCCGAGAAGGCCGTTCTGCGCAGGCCGGCCCGCCGGCACGAACTGGCGTTCGTTTACCGCTGGGGAGCGGAAAAGGAACGCCAGAATGGCCACGCCGGTTACGCCGCGCCAACCGGCGTTCGTTTACCGCTGGGGAGCGGAAAAGGAACGCCGGTTGATGCCGGGCCTCAGAGGACGGGCAGGGGCGACGGCTCGCCCAGCCACATGCCGCCCGCCATCTCCCGCATCCGGTTCTGGCCCATGATGTGCTGGCCGATGGTGATGAGATCACGCAGGTGCCGGTCGAGCGGGCAGGTCCGGTACACCGACTGCGACCCGATCTCCTCGTAGAGCAGGGCCACGGCCTCCCGGCACGTCTGGAACGTGTGGGGGAAGCTGCCGGCCAGCGCCGCCCGCTGCTCCAGCGTGGGTGGATCGCCGGCGACGAGGGTGTCCCACACCGAGCCGAGGACGGCGTAGTGGTAGCTGCGGGCCGCGCCGACCAGGGCCTGCGCCCGGGCCAGGGCGGCCCGCACCCGGCCGTCGTCGCGGGCCGGCCGCCCGTCGGGGACGATGACCTTCTCGGCCCAGATCCCCCGGGCGACGTCGAGGGCGTCGCGGGCGATGCCGAGCGGCACGCCGGGGACGTTGGCGATGAACATCCCCGGCCAGGCGTAGAGCGGGCCGTCGCGGCGGGCCCCGTCGGCGAAGGCGAAGGTCCGCTCGGCCGGGATGAAGAGGTTGTCGATGACGTAGTCGCAGCTGCCGCTGCCGGCCAGGCCGGTGGTGTGCCAGGTGTCGACGACCTCGACGTCGGACTTCGGCATGAGGGCGACGCGCCACTCCGGCTGGCCGTCGGGGCCGGTGACCAGGGCGCCGTCGTCGAAGGCCACGGCGCCGGCCGCCACGACCTCGGCGTGGTGGATGCCGCTGGCGAAGGTGAAGCGGCCGGAGAGCCGGTAGCCGCCGGCCGCCCGGTCGACGTCGAGGCGGCCGACGGGCGTGATCCCGCCGGCGGTCACGGCGTCGAGATCGGGATAGAGGGCCCGCCCGACGGCGTCGTCGAGGAAGGCGCTGTAGAAGCCGCTGTCGGAGCCGATCATGGCGCACCAGCCGGCCGACCCGTCCGCCGCCGAGAGCGTCTCGATGATCTCGGTCTGGGTGACGATGTCGACCTCGGGGCCGCCCCAGGTGGCCGGCATGGGAAGGCGGAAGGCGCCCGCCGAGCGCAGCCCGTCCACCGTGTCGGGGCCGAGCCGGCGCAGCCGCTCGTTCTCGGGCGCCTGCTCCCGAAGCCGGGGCCCGAGGGCGGCGACGTTGGCCAGGATCTCCTGCGTTTTCACCGCCACCGCCGTGGCCAGGGCGTCACTACAGCCGGGCCCACGTCTCGGCCACGGCCAGGAAGGCGCTCGAGCCGACCGGCGGGCCGTCCTTGATGCGGGGCGAGCCGGGGACGACGGCGTGGCCCGCCTCGATCCGGGCCGACCGGCAGGGGGCGTAGACGTTGCACAGCGACCAGGGGACGTTGCCGAGCCGCCGCCCCTGGTCGAGGATGCGCCGCCGGTCCATGACGCCGGTGATGTGCACGGTCACGTCGCCGGCCGAGGCGTGGAGCCCGGCCGTGAGGTCGACGTCGACCTTCACCGCCGCCCGCTCCACCGTCGGACGGGCCGGGCGGTCGAAGTGGGCCAGCTCGCCGAAGTGGGTGACGAAGGTGTCGAACAGCCACCGGCCGAGCAGCGGCGGGTCGCACAGCACCCGCAGCTCACCCGGCCGGCACAGGACGATGGCCCCGCCCGGCCCTTCCTGCGACCAGTCGACCTGCCACACCGACACGAAGGCGGTGGCCTGGTCGCCGTCCCACAGCAGGGCGGCGGGATTGGCGCCGACGAAGGCGAGCTCATGCCCCATAGGACGGCGAAGCTACACCGCCCCGGCCGGCCCGACCGCTCCGACTCAGCCGCTCCCCGGCGAGGAGACCATCGGCCCCGAGGCCTCCATCCGCTCCGTCCACCAGGCCCAGGCCGCCGACCGCCACTGCTCGTGGAGCCGGTGGAAGAGCTCGGCGGCGCGGTAGCCGCTCCAGTTGCGGGGTAGGAGGTCACCGGGGAGGTCCGGGTCGAGGAAGGGAAAGCGGCGCCACTCGTGGACGAGGCGCACCTGCTGCATGAACGCCTCGTAGGACGAGCCGGGCTGGGACGCCGCCCCGAACCGTTCGAGGAAGGCGTCATAGGCGACGCCGATGTCGGTCAACGGCCAGGTCGCGGCCACCATCTCGGCCACGTCGCCGATGCCGCCCGGGAGGGCCACGAACGAGCGGGCCGCCCCGGCCAGGTTGAGGTCCTCCAGCACCTCCTTGGCCTCGACCTCTCGGTCGACCCAGGGGCTGACCCAGGTGCCCGACCCGAGCGAGGCGAACCCGGCCCAGCCGAGCCGGGTCCGCATGCGGTGGCGCAGGTCGCGCTGCGACTCCGGGACCGACACGAACAGCAGCAGCCAGCGGCCGTCCCAGGGTCGGGGCTCACGGTGGAGCGAGTAGATCCGGCGGGTGCCCTCGGCCAGGAGGCGGCGGGCGGCGTCGGACAGCGCCCAGCGGGTGCGGCGGCCGATCCGCTCCGATTCCAGCAGCCCCCGCTCGGCCGAGCGCCACACCGCCTGGCGGGCGGTGCGCTCCTCCACGCCGAGGGCGCCGAGGGCGTCGAGCAGCGCCGCCGTCCACACCCGGCCGCCGACCGGAAGGACGAACTCGCCGAGCACCGTCAGGAGGTAACCGCGCGTCGACGGCCCCCCGAGCGCCTGGCTGCGCCGGGCCCACTGCTCACTGGGTACCGCCTCGCTCACGCGTTCGAGAATGGCACGCGATCTGACATTCTACAGTATCTTGACGTAGCGCCATAGTAACGTAACATGTTAGGATGACGAACGACCAGAGGGGCGGCATGGTGTCAAACGAGCGCAGCGAGCAGCCGGTGGCCTTCGACCGGCATCCCTCGACGTACCGGCACTGGAAGCTGGAGATCGAGCCGCCGCTGGCCCGCCTGACGATGGCCGTCGACCCCGACGGCGGTCTCAACGAGGGCTACCAGCTCAAGCTGAACTCCTACGACCTGGGCGTCGACATCGAACTCTACGACGCGGTTCAGCGCCTCCGGTTCGAGCATCCCGAGGTCCGGGCGGTGGTCGTCACCGGCGGGCTCGACAAGATGTTCTGCGCCGGGGCCAACATCCAGATGCTGGCCGGGGCCACCCACCACCACAAGGTGAACTTCTGCAAGTTCACCAACGAGACCCGCAACTCCATCGAGGACGCCACGGCCGCCTCGCAGCAGGCCTGGCTGGCGGCGGTCAACGGCACCGCCGCCGGCGGCGGTTACGAGCTGGCCCTGGCCTGCGACGACATCCTCCTGGTCGACGACCGCTCCTCGGCGGTGTCGCTGCCCGAGGTGCCGCTGCTCGGCGTGCTGCCGGGGACGGGCGGGCTGACCCGGTTGGTCGACAAGCGCCACGTCCGGCGCGACCTGGCCGACGTCTTCGCCACCCGCACCGAGGGCGTGCGCGGTACCCAGGCGGTGGAGTGGGGCCTCGTCGACGCCGTGGCCCCCCGCACGAAGTTCGACGACGAGGCCCGCCGCCGGGCGCTGGCCCGGGCCGAGTGCTCGGACCGGCCGGCCGACGCCCGGGGCGTCGAGCTCACGCCGCTCGGGCGCACGGTCGACGGGTCGACCATCCGGTACCCCCACCTCGAGGTGCGCCTGGACCGGGATGTCGGGGCGGCGTGGATCACGCTGCTCGGGCCGTCCGACGGGGCGGTCCCGTCGTCACCGGAGGCGATCGCCGAGGCCGGAACGGCGTTCTGGCCCCTGGCGTTGTGCCGGGAGCTCGACGACGCCATGCTCCACCTCCGCTTCAACGAGCCCGAGATCGGCACCTGGGTGCTGCAGACCAGGGGCGACATCTCGGCCGTGCTGGCCTACGACGACGTCCTGGCCGAGCACGCCGGCCACTGGCTGGTGCGGGAGATCCGCCTCTACTGGCGCCGCACGCTGAAGCGCCTCGACCTCTCGGCCCGCACGCTGGTGGCCCTCGTCACGCCGGGCAGCTGCTTCGCCGGCACCCTGGCCGAGCTGGTGCTGGCCGCCGACCGGTCGTTCATGCTCGCCGGCGTCTTCGAGGACGCCGCCGACGACCTCCCCCCGGCCGAGCTGGTCCTGACCGGCGCCAACGACGGCTGGTACGCCATGTCGAACGGCCTCACCCGGCTGCAGAGCCGCTTCTTCGGCCACGACGAGGCGCTGGAGGCCGCCCGGGCGTCGCTCGGCAAGCACCTGCTGGCCGAGGAGGCCGCCGGCCTCGGGCTGGTGACGTTCACGCCCGACGACATCGACTGGGAGGACGAGATCCGCCTCTGCCTCGAGGAGCGGGCGTCGTTCTCGCCCGACGCCCTCACCGGGCTCGAGGCGAACTACCGTTTCGTGGGGCCCGAGACGCTCGAAACCAAGATCTTCGGCCGGCTGACCGCCTGGCAGAACTGGATCTTCCAGCGCCCCAACGCCTCGGGACCCGACGGCGCGCTCCGCCGCTACGGCACCGGATCGCGCCCGTCCTACGACCGAAAGAGGGTCTGATTCCGATGACCGCCCCTGCAACGATCGACTACACCGAGAAGATCCCGAACAACGTCGACCTGGCGTCGGACCGGCGGCTGCAGCGGGCGCTGGAGTCGTGGCAGCCGAAGTTCCTCCAGTGGTGGCGGGACCTCGGGCCGGTGGCCTTCCAGGACCACGACGTCTACCTCCGCACGGCCATCTCCACCGACCAGGAGGGGTGGGCCAACTTCGACTTCGTGAAGATGCCGGAGTACCGGTGGGGGATCTTCCTCGCTCCCCAGGA
>Ga0070741_10003840_pt1 | contig 36156 bp, 32 predicted proteins | sample Coa_R1_4_FD_66440 | JGI IMG/M metagenome (GOLD analysis project Ga0070741, IMG submission 66440) | Surface soil microbial communities from Centralia Pennsylvania, which are recovering from an underground coalmine fire - Coalmine... | ecosystem: Environmental > Terrestrial > Soil > Unclassified ... | reverse complement strand
GCGACCGCCAGCAGCATCGCCGCCACCGCGGCGAACACCGCGGGATCGTGCGTCGTCACGCCGAAGAGCAGCGAGTCCAGCGCGCGCGTCGACGCGAAGGCGCCGGCCAGGCCGAGCGCGACGCCGAGGCCGGCGGTCCGCATGCCTTCCGAGAGCACGAGCGCGAGAATCGTCCCGCCGTCGGCGCCGAGCGCGTGGCGGATGCCGAACTCGCGCGCCCGCTGGGCGACGCCGAACGCGATGACGCCGTAGATCCCGATCGCCGACAGCGCGAGCGCCACCGCGCCGAACACCGCGAGCAGCGTCGTCGGCGCGCGCCGCGTCTCGAGCGACCGCGCGATCCATTCGTCCATCGTCCGCACGTCGGCCATCGGCTGCTCGGGATCGATCGCCTGCAGCGCCGCGCGCACGGGCGTGACGAGCGTGAGCGGATCCATCGCGGTCTTCACCACCAGGCCCATCGCCTGCGGCGCGCGCTGCGCCGCCGCGTAGTAGATGCGCTCCTTGGTGACCGGTTGACCGAGATCGATGCTGTTGATCGAGCCCACCACGCCGACAATCGTGTAGGTCTGGCCGTTCTGAATCTGCTGCCCGAGCGGGTTCTGATGCTGGAAGTACTTCTGCACGAGGTACGCGTCGATGACGCAGACGCGCGGCGCCGACGCGACGTCGCCGTCGTTGAAGACGCGGCCGCTGACGAGCGGGATGTGCATCGCGCGGAAGTAGTCGCCGCCGACGACCTCCTGGCGGCCGTGCGGCGCCGCTTCGTCGGCCGCGATCGTCCGGCCGACGATCGAGTAGGACCCCGATCCGACCATGCCGTTGAACGGCACGTTGGAGGTCGCGCCGACGGCGACCACGCCGGGAATCGCGCGCACGCGGTCGACCAGCCGCGTCCAGAACGCGCCGCGCGCGGCGACATCCGGATACCGCGTTGCGGGCAGCGCCACCTGGGCGGTGAGGACGTTCTCGGGCGCGAAGCCCGGATCGACGCGCTGCAGCCGCGCGAAGCTGCGAATCGTCAGGCCGGCGCCGATGAGCAGCATCACCGCAAACGCGGTTTCGACGACGACGAGCGCCGCACGCGTGGCGCCGGTGCCGCGGCCGGCCGTGCCGCGGGCGCTGTCGTCCTTGAGGAACGCCGCCGTGTTCCCGCGCAGCACCGTCAGCGACGGGGCGATGCCGAACACGATGCCGGTGACGAGGGCGAGCGCCATCGTGAACAGCAGCACCGGCGGGTGCAGCGCGGCGTGCGGCGAGCCGGGGATTCGGGTCGTGCTCAGCGCGATCAGCGCGTGCAGGCCCGCGTAGCCGACGGCGAGTCCACCCACCGCGCCCATCGCCGCCAGCACGAGCCCTTCCACGAGCAGCTGCGAGACGATCCGCCGCCTGGCGGCGCCGAGCGCGCCGCGAATCGCGAGCTCGCGCAGGCGGCCCGTGGCGCGCATCATCAGCAGGTTCGCCACGTTCGCGCACGCAATCAGGAGCACGAGGACGACCCCGATCTGCAGGATGTAGAGCGGCGTGCGCACGTCGCCGACGATCTGGTCGCGAAGTCCGATCGCATAGGCGGTGAATCCGGCGGTCTGCCAGAAGCCGCGCAGCGCGGGCAGCCGCGCGCTGTTGCGCGCGATGATCGCGTCGAAGTCCGCCTTCGCCGTCTGGAGCGTCGCGCCGGGCCGCAGCCGCGCGACCATCGTGCTGAACTCGTTGCCGCGGCCGTTGTCGGACATCTGCGCCGGCGTGAAGGCGAACGGCACCAGCATCGCGACGTCGCGCGCCGGCACTTCGAAGTCCGCCGGCATCACGCCGACGACGCGATACGCCTCGCCGTTGACGCGGATGTCGCGCCCGACGATCGACGGATCCGACCCGTAGTGCGACGCCCACAGGCCATACATCAGCACGGCGAACCGATCGGCATCCGGCGTCGCATCGGCCTCGGTGAACGCGCGGCCGATCGCGGGCGCGCGGCCGATCGTCGAGAAGAACGACGGCGTCACCGCCGCGGCGCGCACCTGCTCGGGCACGCCGCCCTCGTTGAGATTCGCGTTCCGGACGGTGATCAGCGCGGCGTCTTCGAGCGACCGCGCCTGGGTCTTCCGCTCGAGGTAGTCGGGAATGGAGACCGAGGCCTGGAGCAGGTTGCTGCCCGGATAGCTGTTCCACACCATCACCAGCCGGTCGGCCTGCGCGTACGGCAGCGGCCTCAGCAGGATCTGGTAAAAGAGGCTGAAGATGGCGGTATTGGCGCCGATCCCGAGCGCGAGCGTCAGCACGGCGACGATCGTGAAGATCGGCTGCTTGCGCAGCATGCGGAAGGCGTAGCGGAGATCGGCCATGTGCCGGTTAGACGATCGCCGCCAATCGAAGGTTGAGTGCCGTTATCGCCGACGTGCCCGCAGCCGGACGGTGTACTGGTTCTCCGCGTTCAGGTTGATCAGCGCGACGAACTGGCGGCCCTGATAGGTCCCGATCGTCCCCGACTGCGAGACCGCCGTCACATCCCACCCGGCCGGCAGCAGGATCGTGTTCCGCAGGCCGCGCATCACCCGTTCGAACTGCAGCTCGTCGCCGGCCAGCTTGTAGCTGCCGTCTTCTAGCGTGCCGGTGATCTGCAGGTGCGCGCTCTGCCGGTCGTCGGCGATCGGCACGTCGAGCGCCGCCGTCGACGTCATCTGCGTCTTGGAGATCCGCAGCGGCTTCGCCGTGTCGAGATCGACGACCTTCGCGTCGGGCATCCGCAGATACGACAGGGAGTCGAGCGTCGCGGCCGGGCCCTTGCGGTAGTCGCTGTAGGTCTGGTCGACGTGGATCTGTCCGCGCTGCGGGTCCCCGAGGTCGTACAGCGTCTTCATGTCGTCGAAGAACATGTCGGTGTACGGCGTCGGCTCGAGCTTCGCCGTCGTCTTGCGCGCGTGAATCGTCACCGGGTTGCTCTGGCCGCTCGGGTTCGCGAAGGCCAGCTTGAGCCGGCCGTCCGCCGTCGTCGAGAGCTGCGCGGCGACGTTCGACGAGATGAAGGCGAAGCCTCGCGGCAGCAGGACGCCCAGGCGATAGCCGCTGAGGCTCCTCACCCAGACGATGTCGTCGCCGTGCATCATGTAGGTGCGGGGATCCTTGTACGTCTTGTAGATCAGGACGCGGCCGACGCCGCCCTGCGGCACCGGGATCGGCAGCTTCGCGTGGATCGCGTGCGTGTCCGGATCGTTCTTGTCCTGCTCGTAGGCGAACGGGAGCGGCTTGCCCGTTCGCGGATCGAAGACCTCGATGTCGGAGCCTTCGCTGCCGCCGCGTGTCGCGTTGCCCAGCTCGGTCGCACCCGCGCGCGTCTCTTCCGGCAGGAACTTGATCCGAAACGATTCGCTGCCCGGCTCGAGGATCGCGTATTCGGTGTACGCGTCCTGCGTGAACAGCCGCGTCACCGGCGGCGTCGGGCGCAGCGATCCGTCGGGGTTGGTGCCGCCCGGAAAGGGGTTCTGTTGCGCCGCGATGAGAGCCGCCACCGCGAGCGCGCGCATTGAGATCGACATGCCGGAAGTTTAATATGCGCGGATGAAAATCATGCTGACGATCGCCGCGGCCCTCTTGCTCCTCTCGACGGCGATGCACGCCCAGCAGCGCGGCGGGCCGCCGCGGCCGGGCCTCACGCTGACGACGACCGCGTTCCAGGACGGCGGCGAGATCCCCGGCAAGTACACGCAGGCCGTGCCGAATCCCGTCTCGCCCAGGCTCGAATGGACGAACGTGCCCGACGGCACGCAGTCGTTCGTGCTGAACATGCTCGACCCGGACACGGCGCTGCAGCGCAAGACCGACACCGTGGTCCACTGGATGGCCTTCAACATTCCGGGCACGGCGCGCGAGCTGCCGGAGGCGGTCCCGGCCGACGCGAAGCTGGCGGACGGGACGATCCAGATCAAGAACCAGCGCGGCGCCGTGGGCTTTCTCGGGCCGGGCGCGCCGGCCGTCGGCCCGAACCATCACTACACGTGGGAGCTCTACGCGCTCGACACGAAGCTCGATCTCACGCCGGACGCGACGCGCGCCGACGTGTTGAAGGCGATCGACGGGCACGTTCTCGGCAAGGCGATTCTGGTCGGCCGGTTCAAGCGGCCGCAGTAGGAAGGAGGGAGCCGAACGCTCCCTCTCACTTCTTGAGCTCTGCGTAGACGGCGTCGATCGCGGTCTTGTAGCGCTCCTTCTTGTAGCCGGGGTATTTCGACGTCAGATCGATGGAGGCCGCCGCCTCGTCGGCGCTCTTGCCGGCGGCGTTCGCCTGCTGCACGGCGGCGATCCATTCGGCCATGAACTGCTGATACTGCTGCAGATCCTTCGGCGTCGTGACCGGGCTATGGCCGGGGATCACCGTGTCGACGTCCTTGATGCCGGCGATCGCCTTCGCCAGCGTCTTCGGGTACTCGACGCCGCTGCCGCCGTTGTTCCGATCGATCGTCGGCGCGTCGCGCCACGCGAACATGTCGCCCGTCTGCAGGACGCGGAGCGACTTGTACACCACCCACGTGTCGCCGTTGGTGTGGCCGGGACCGAAGTAGTAGAGATCGATCTCGTTCTTGCCGCTGCCGAGCGTCAGCCTGTCCTTGTAGGTGCGCTTCGGCAGGAACCGCGCCTTGTCGCCGGCGAACGCCGGCATCTTCGCCATGTTCGCCTTGGTGTTCTCCTGCGCGACGAAGTCGACGGTCGCGGGAAACGCCTCGTTGCTCCCGGTGTGATCGCCGTGCGTGTGCGTGTTGATGATCGTCGTCACCGGCTTGTCCGTGATCTTCCTGATTTTCTCCAGGATCGACGGACCGTACCCCGAGAGCTTCGTGTCGACGACGACCACGCCGGTGTCGGTCACGAAGATGCCGGTGTTGCCGCCGGTGAAGTCCGGGCCCGGCGTCGACTGGGTGATTACCCACAGGGTGTCCCTGACCTTCTGCGCATCCGGCAGCGTGGGTCGCGGCGGCTGCTGTTGTGCGCCGATGGCCGCCGACAGGGCGCCGGCCGCCACGAGCGCCGTCAGCACGGTGAATCGCTGCATCTGTAGCTCCTTCGAAATGCGGCCGATTATACGCTTGCAGAGTTGTAGTCCCGTGTACCTCAGCAGGACACGGTGTCGCGCCAGAGTGTGCAATTCTGCACACAATCCGCGGGTACCGGCATTGCCTGTGCAGTAGATGTGACAAACTTCTTCATGGCGGGGTCAGAGCGCGTCACGTGGGAAATCGTGACCGTCGCCAGCGGCGGACCGTTCAAGCTGTCGGTCGTGCATCCGCGAGGGACCATCGTCGAGTACTTTGCGACGGCCGCCGACGCCGTGAAGCGCGAGCAGGAACTCGAAGCGCTGTTCCTCGAATCGGTGACCGCCCGACCCGTCGCGTGCGCGTCATGATCGTCATGAGCCGACCCGGCCGTCTCCTCATCGTGGACGATGACGAGGGCGTCACGCAGACGTTCGCGGGGATTCTGCGCCTCGAGGGCCATCAGGTGCGCACCGCCGGCAACGCCCAGGACGCCCTCCGCGAGACCGAAGAGTTCCGTCCCGACGCGATCATCCTCGACCTGCGCATGCCGCTCGTCAACGGCCTGGGATTCCTCTACCGCCTGCGGGAACGCGACGAGCGCACCCCGGTGACGATCATCACCGGCGACGCCTCGCTGACCGAGGACGCGCTGACCGAAATCGCCGACCTCGGGGCCGACGTCTGCTTCAAGCCGATCTGGACCGAAGACCTGCACGAACTCGCCGAGCGGCTCCTCTCCCGCGCGTAATCCCGACACCTGCACGACCCGCCGCCCCACGCTGTACACTCTGAGCGTGCGTGCGATCGCCCTTACGGTCGCGTGTCTCCTTGCCGCCCCCCTCGTCGCGGCGGAGCGCCACTGGCAGACCGGCACGTGGACCGACATCTCGACGACGCGCCAGCTCGTGGACTTCGGTCCGGGCCAGAGCAGCTTCGGTCCGCCGAACGCCGGGCTGCAGATGCGGGCGCTCGCCGACGTGCGCGTCTTCACGATCGACACGGACGAGGCCACCTACGTGCTGCGCGACACCGTGCCGATCACGCGCCGCTCGATCGACGCGGAGATCGGCGCCGCGGTCACCTTCGCCGTCGAGAAGAACACCGTGTACGTGCGCGACGCGAACGGCGCCGAGCACAAGCTGCGCCTCACGAAGAAGACGCCGAAGGCCGCGTCGCCGACCGCCGGCGCGACGACGTATGCCGCGCTCGGCGGCGGGCATCTGCTGCGCGACGTGAGCGGCGACGGACGCTTTCTGATGCTCGAAGACGGCTCGCGCTGGGAGATCCACCCCCGCGATCGATTTCAGGCACAGGACTGGGACGTCAACACGAGCCTGACCGTCCGCACGACGCGCGCCGAGGACGGCTACGGGTTCGAGATCGTCAACACGCAGACCGACGAGGGTGCGCTCGCGCGGTTCGTGCCGAGGCGCTGATGGCTCGCACATTTCTCTTCATCGGTTCGCTCGCCGCCGGCGTGGGCGTCGGCTTCGGCGCGTTCGGGGCGCACGCCCTGCGGGCGCGGCTGTCGCCCGACATGCTGGCGGTCTTCGAAACGGGCGTGCGATACCAGATGTACCACGCGCTGGCGCTGATCGCGCTGGCCGCGTTGATGGCGCGCTTCGACGGCTGGCTGTTCCACGCCGCCGGCTGGAGCTTCACCGTCGGCATCCTGCTCTTCTCCGGCAGCCTGTACCTGCTGGCGCTCACGGGCGTCCGGACGCTGGGCGCGATCACGCCGCTCGGCGGCGTGGCATTCATTCTGGGCTGGGCGTTCCTCGTGGCGGCGACGCTGTGACGTCGACGTCCGACTGCGTTTTCGCGCCGCCCGAGTAGATCGTCAGCCGGTACGATCCCGGCGGCACGTCGTCGAACTCGTAGCTCCCGTCGGCCGACGCCATCGTCGCAAACGGCGTCGTCGTCGAGATGATCTCCGCCGACATCGCGGGATGGATGTCGCAGCCGACGTGATAGAAGCCGTCCTGCTCGAAGATGTAGCTGTACGTGTTCTCGGTTGGAATCGCGACGTTGAACGCCCCCTCGCGCGTGTCTTCGTTGGTGACGTGCACGTTGTGGAGCGTGTCGTCGCTGTTGCGGAACTCGACGGGCTGGCCGGTGCGGACGAACAGCACGGCCGGGGAGAAGGTCTGGCCCACCTGATCCATCACGGGCGTTTCGGTCAACGCCGGGAACTCGCGCGGCGTCTTCGGCTCGAGCACGACGATGGCGAACGCGCCGGGTGCAAAACCGGGCACTTTTCCGGTCACGGTGCCGGGCGCCGCCGGCGCAGGCCGAGCGGGCGCCGCGGTGGCCGCCGGCGCCGCCGAGGTGGCCGCGGGCGCGGGCTCCGATTTCGCGCACGAGCTCGCGAGAAGGATCGCGCCGGCCATCAGGGTGGCAACCGTTTGATTCCGCACGGCTTCAGCTTACACTGGTGAGGTTGATGACCCCGCGCCGCGCGCTCGCCATCGGTGTCGTGCTGATCGTCGTCGCCGCCGTGTGGCTGGCCGAGCGGCAGTTCCAGCACGCCGGCGACGGCGTTGCGGCGGCCGCCGAACCGGGAAGCGCGGCGGCCACGTCGTCGGGCACGCTGCGGTTCTTCAAGAACCCCGCGGCGGCGAAGCCGTTCACCGTCCGGACGATCGACGACCGCGAGATCTCGCTCGACACGTTCAAGGGCAAGGTCACCATCGTGAACTTCTGGGCGACGTGGTGTCCGCCCTGCCGCGCGGAGATTCCCGATCTGATCGCGCTGCAGGAGAAGTACCGCGACCAGCTGCAGATCATCGGCATCTCCGAGGACGAAGACGGTCCGCCGGTCGTGCGGAAATACGCCGCCGACCACCACATGAACTACCCGATCGCGATGACGTCGCCCGAGCTCGAGAAGCTGTTCCCGGGGATCGCGGCGCTGCCGACCTCGTTCGTGATCGACCGCGAGGGGCGCATCGTGCAGAAGCACGTCGGCATGCTGAACGCCGCGACGACCGAGCAGGAAACGCGCGCGCTGGCGGGCCTGCCGGTCAACGCGCGGATCGAGCAGGTCGAGCAGACGCAGAAGCTGGAGCTCGGGCCGAACGCGCAGGCGCTCGAGATTCCGGGCGTCGATCTGGCCAGACTGCCGCCCGCGAAGCGGCGGCAGACGCTCGAGAAGCTGAACGCCGAGTCGTGCACGTGCGGCTGCGATCTGACGATCGCACGGTGCCGCGTCGACGATCCCACCTGCGGCGTCAGCCTGCCGATCGCGCGGCGCATCGTCGACCAGGTCGCGGCCGGGAAGTAGCTCGCCATGGGTCGATCGCTGACGGTCCTGGCGCTCGGCGTTGTGCCGTGGTGCGCGGCGGTCCTGTGGGCGCAGGCGCCGGCGGCGCCCGCCGCCAACCGGTACGTCGGATCGGCACAGTGCCGGAGCTGCCACGCCGATCAGTACAGCCGCTGGACGAAGACGCGGATGGCGAACGTCGTCCGCGACCCGAAGACGCATCCCGACGCGATTCTGCCGGACCTGTCGAAGCCCGATCCGCTCGTCACGTTCACGGCGGCGGACGTCGCGTTCGTCTACGGCAGCAAGTGGAAGCAGCGCTACTTCACGAAGGTGGGCGACGACTATTTCCCGCTGGGCGCGCAGTGGGACGTCGCGCACCGGATCTGGCGGCCGTACAAGGTTGCGCCGAACACCGACTGGTGGGTGGCGCACTACCCCGACGACAACATGCAGCGGCCGACCGGGCCGACGTGCGACGGCTGCCACTCGATCAACTACGACGTGCGGACGAAGACGCCGTCGGAGTGGAACGTCGGCTGCGAGAAGTGCCACGGCCCCGGCGCCGACCATGTCGCGACGCCGACGCGCGCGAACATCGTCAACCCGGCCCGGCTCGATCCGGTGCGCGCCAACGACGTGTGCATCCAGTGCCACTCGCAGGGGCAGCCGCTGAAGAACCCGATCGAGGGGCGCTATTACGACTGGGCGGTCGGATTCGAGGTGACGCCCACTTCGCGCCTGAGCGACTACTGGCGCCTCGATCCGCCCGAGCTCGGGAAGCAGGACTTCCTGTATTTCGCCGACGGCACGGCCCACAAGAACCGAATGCAAGGGAACGACTTCTCCTCGAGCCGGATGTACGAGCGGGGCGTCACCTGCTTCAACTGCCACGACGTCCACGGAACGGCGAACAACGCCGACCTGCGCGCGCCCGCCGATCGCGTCTGCCTGCAGTGCCACGGACCGAAGTCGCCGAACGGTCCGCACGCGGCGACGATCGAGCAGCACACGCATCACGCCGCGGGATCGGCCGGCAGCCAGTGCGTCGCCTGCCACATGCCGCAGATCGAGCAGACGATCGCGGACATCAACGTCCGCGCGCACACGTTCCGATTCATCACGCCGGGCGCGACGGAGCGGATGACGGTGCCCAACCCCTGCACGTCGTGTCACAAGGACAAGACCAGCGCGTGGGCGATCGACGCGATGCGCGGCTGGGGGTTCTCCCCGTGGCGGATCGGGTAGAGCTCGGGGCCGGCTCTTACTTCTGAATCCGGGCTTTGTTCCTCGCCACCGCGTCGAGCTCGGCCGAGATCGTTTCGTAGCAGCTCGGACAGATGCCGTGGCTGAACTGCGCATCGGAATGTTCGGCGATGTAGCCTTCGACCTGCTGCCAGTACTGATCGTCGCCGCGAATCCGCTTGCAGTAGCTGCAGATCGGCAGCAGGCCGCGCAGCTGCTTGACGTTGGACAGCGCGGTCTGTAGCTCCGCGACGCGCTCGGCGAGCTTCTGCTGCAGCGCCAGGACGCGCACGCCGACCGCGACGCGCGCGCGCAGTTCGTCCGGATCGAACGGCTTGATGATGTAGTCGTCCGCGCCCGAGTCGAGACCGGCGATGACGTCGCCGCGGCTTTCGCGTGCCGTCACGAGCAGCAGGTACATGTTCGCCTCGGGCAGCTCCGCGCGCACCTTGCGGCACACGTCGGGGCCGTCGAGCTCGGGCATCATCCAATCGAGGATCGCCAGCGTCGGCGCCGTCGCCGTGCGCAGATGTTCCCACGCCTGCGCGCCGTCGAAGACCACGGTCGTCTCGTGGTCGAGACGCTGCAGCGTGCGCGCGAGGATCTGGCCGGTGGCGCGATCGTCCTCGGCGATCAGTACGTGCATCGGTGCGCGAAGTATACAATGTGCGCTCCACGCATGAACAACTCGGGACTCCGGCCGCTCGGCGTCGCCGTGCTGTGCGGCGCCGTCGGCTTCGCGATCAACGTCGTGTCCGGCGTCGCGATCGCGCCGATGCTGCTCGGCCGCGTCGTGACGCTGCCCATCGCGATCATGTCCGGCCCCGCGCTCGGCGTCGTCTCGGCGATCGTCGCCGGCGCCGCGGTCCTGCGCACGACGGTCCCGGCCGGCCCGGCGCTGGCGGTCCTGACGATCGAGGCGATCGTCGTCGGCGTGTTCGCGAGGCGCGGCAAGTCGCCGCTCGTCGCCGGCGCCATGGTCTGGGCGTCGGTCGCCCTGCTGCTGATCGTCGCGCCGTCGTTCATCGGCCTCGACGTGCGGCGGTCCACGGCGTGGCCGCTCGCGCTCCAGCTGCTGCTCAACTCGCTCGTCGCCGTCGTGATCGCCGAGCTGATCTCGATCGTCCTCGCGCCGCGCGTCCGCGTGACGACCGGCTGGCGTCCCGAGCGGATGCGGCTGCGGAGCTACGCCTTCCACGCCTTCGTGCTCGTGGCGATGCTGCCCGTGCTGCTGCTCGCCGCGCTCGACAACCAGGCGATCGCCACGCGCCAGGAAGCGGCCGGCGCCGCCCGCCTCCACGAAGCGGTCACGGCGCTGGCCGAGCACATCACGTCGTACGTCACGTCGCACGCGCAGGCGGTGGAGTCGCTCGCGCTCGCGATGTCGAACGATCGGCTCACGGCCGCCGACCGCCGCCTGCTCGTCGCGCGCGATCGCCAGATCTACCCCGGGTTCGTCACGCTGTTCCACGCCGATCGCAACGGCATCGTCCAGGAGATCGCGACGACGACCGCCGAGCAGGCGCTGCCGCCGATCAACGACCGCCAGTACTTCCTCGATGCGGTGCGGACACGCCGGCTCGCGATCTCCGACGTGATCATGGGGCGCCTCGCGCACGCGCCGATCGTCACGATGGCGATGCCGGTCATCGGCCCCGACGCCCAGGTGATCGGCGTCGTCGGCGGATCGCTCGATCTGTCGCGCTTCGAGCGGTTCGTCGACGACCTGAACACGATCGCCGACGCGCGCGTCACGATCGTCGACCAGCACAGCCGCGTGATCTACGGCAGCGACAACACCGGGTACCTCGCGCTGCAGTCGCTCGAGGGGGACGCGCTCCTGCGCGGCTCCGCCCAGGCGCTCGAAGGCGTCTTCCATTACCGCCAGCCGAACGGCAGCGCCGACACCGCCGGCCGGATCGCCGCCGGCGCGCCGATCGACGCGGCGGGGTGGCGCGTCTTCGTCGAACAGCCGCTCGTCCACCTGCGCCTGCAGTCGACCGGCTATTACGTGCTCGCGCTCGGCCTCGTGGTGTTCGCGCTCAGCGGCGCCGTGCTCGGCGCCCGCGGCTTCGCGGCCCGCGTGACGCAGCCGCTCGAGGAGCTGGTCGAGATCGTGCGCAACGTGTCGGCGCACGGCACGCCGGTGCCGCGGAAGCTCTCGTCGAGTCCGCCGGCGGAAATCGCGCGGCTCGTCGAGGACGTCAACGGCATGCAGGGACGGCTGTCCGATTCGTACCAGCAGCTGGAGCAGGCGCTCGTCCAGCGCGAGCGGCTCAACACCGAACTGCGTCAGCTCACCGAGGATCTCGATCGCAAGGTCCGCGAGCGGACCGCGGAGCTCGCCGCCGCCACCCGCGTCGCCGAGGAAGCCAGCCAGGCGAAGAGCGAGTTCCTCGCCAACGTGAGCCACGAAATCCGCACGCCGCTCAACGGCATCATCGGCATGACCGAACTCGCGCTCGACACGCCGCTGTCGGGCGAGCAGCGCGAGTACCTGTCGATGGTGAAGAGCTCGGCCGACGCGCTGCTGTCGATCCTCAACGACATCCTCGACTTCTCGAAGATCGAGATGCGGAAGCTCGAGCTCGAGGCGATCCCCTTCTCGCTGCGCGACCATCTCGCCGATCTCGTCAAGCCGCTGGCGCTCCGCGCCGAGCAGAAGGAGCTCGAGCTCGTCTGCCACGTGCTCCCCGACGTGCCGCACGCGGCCGTCGGCGACCCGGGCCGGCTGCGCCAGGTGCTCGTCAACCTGATTGGCAACGCGATCAAGTTCACCGACCGCGGCCAGATCCTCGTGCAGGTCCAGGTCGAGTCGAAGCAGGACGCCGCGTTCACGCTGCACTATTTCGTCAGCGACAGCGGCATCGGCATCCCCGCCGAGAAGCAGCAGGCGATCTTCGAGCCGTTCAAGCAGGCCGACGGGTCGACGACGCGGCGGTTCGGCGGGACGGGCCTCGGGCTCTCGATCTCCTCGACGCTGGTCGAGATGATGGGCGGCCACATCTGGGTCGAGAGCACGCCGCTCGAGGGGAGCACGTTCCACTTCACCGTCGTCCTCGGCGTCACCGACGTGCGGCCGGAAGCGTCGGCGCTGGACCTGGCGGAGGTGCCCGTCCTGATCGTCGACGACAACGCGGTCAACCGCCGCGTGCTGCACGACCTGCTGCTGCGGTGGAAGATGAAGCCGGTCGCCGTCGAGAGCGGCGCCGCGGCGCTGCGCGCGCTCGCCGACGCGCGCGATCGGTACAAGCCGTTCGCGCTCGTGCTGCTCGACGCGAACATGCCCGTCGTCGACGGTTTCGAGGTGGCGCAGGAGATGCGCCGCGACCCCACGCTCGGGGAGGCGACGGTGATGATGCTCAGCTCGTCGGGGCTGCACGGCGAGATGGCGCGGTGCGCCGAGCTGGGGATCGCGCACTACCTGACGAAGCCGATCGACCAGCGCGACCTGCTCAACGCGATCACACGGGTGCTCGCGCGCGATCTGCCGAAACGTGCGAAGCTGCCGGAGGCGATGCTCCCCGCGGAGCTGCCGGAACGGCGACTCCGCGTGCTCATCGCGGAAGACAACGCCGTGAATCAGCGGCTCGCGGCGAGCCTGCTCGAACGCCGCGGCCATCGCGTCACGATCGCGGCGAACGGGCGGGAGGCGGTCGACGCCGCCGCGAGCCAGCGCTTCGACGTCGTGCTGATGGACGTGCAGATGCCCGAGATGGGCGGGTTCGAAGCGACCGCCGCCATCCGCGCGCACGAAGCCGCGTCGGCCGCGCCGCGGCTGCCGATCATCGCGATGACGGCGCACGCGATGAAGGGCGACCGCGAGCGGTGCCTCGACGCCGGCATGGACGAGTACCTCACCAAGCCGCTCGACTCGCGGCGGCTGTGCCTGGTGGTCGAAGAGCTCGCCGCCAATCGGCGCCCGCCGCAGGAGATCGACGCGGGCGCACACGGCACCATCGACGCCGCGCTCGCGCGCGTCGGCGGCGACCGCCAGCTGCTCGCCGAGATCGCGCAGCTCTTCATCGAGGACGCCCCGCGGCACCTCGCCGGCATCGCGGCCGCGATCGACGGCGGCAACGCCGAAGCGCTCCGGCGCGCCGCGCATGGATTCAAGGGCGCCGCCGCCAACTTCGACGCCCAGGCGATCGTCGACCTCGCGCGCGAGCTCGAAGAGATCGGCAAAACCGCAGAGCTCGCACGCGCGTCCGCTGCGCTCGGCCGCCTGCGCGAGGAAACGGATCACCTGCTCGCCACTCTCCGCACCATCAGCACGTAGCGACGATTCGCGTCTCACATCCCGCGACCCGAGCCGTTACAGCGGAACGACTCGTGCACTCCTCACTGGCACGTGTGAGGAGGAGGCATCTCATGTGGAACAAGGACGAAGTCCGCGGCAAGACCGATCAGGTCAAGGGTGACATCAAGAAGGGCATCGGGAATCTGAAGGACGACGAGAACCTGCGAGAGGAAGGCGACGCCGATAACGCCGCCGGACAGGCCGAGGAAGCATTCGGCAAGGGTCGGCGGAAGGTCGGCGACGCGGTGAAGGATCTCGGCGACAAACTCGGACACTAAGGAGGACGGCATGACTCGTACAGCGACTGGCCTCGGCATTGCGGCCGCGCTCGGCTTCGCAGTGTCGCTCGGCGCGCAGACGACGACCACGACGACTCCGCAGGATCAGCACTCGATGCGCAGCGACAAGGGCCGCGAAGTGTCGGTGACCGGTTGTCTCGCGCGCGGCAGCGACGGCGCGTTCACGCTGACGAACGCGCGCATGGACGATCGCGCCGGCGGCAGCTCCGCGACGACCACCGCGGGCGCGACGAATCCGACCACCACGACCGCCGGGACGACCGGCACGACCGGCAGCAGCAGCGTCGGCACGACGGCGGCCGAACCCGCGTCGCCCGCGACGACGACCGGCGCATCCGGCAGCTCGACCACCACGTGGAAGCTCGAAGGCGGCAAGGATCTCGAGCGGCACGTGGGCCACAAGATCGAGGTGACCGGCCGCACCGATTGGAACGAGCACTCCTCGATGTCGTCCTCGTCCTCGACGACGACGACGACCGGCACGACGGGCTCGGCCTCCGCCAGCATGACGAGCGGCCCGCGCCTCGACGTCTCGTCCGTGAAGATGATCTCGGCGAGCTGCCAGTAGGCGTCGATTCACAGAAGTGGAAACTCTACACGGTGGATCGGCGAATCGCCGGTCCGCCGTGCGGGGTTTTGGAGTCAAAACCGCGGACCGCGTAACGAAGTCATCGGCACGGCATTTGTAGAGTTGGGACGCACGGTCGCATATGGCTGAGCGGATCGTGCACGTCAACTTCATGCACCCGGACAAGGCGATCGCCGGCGATCACCCGCAGACCAGAAGCGAGCTGCAGGCGTGGGTGCGCGAAACCCTCGGGCTGCCGACGCCGGTCGAGACGGCGCTGTTGAACGCGATCGACGCGGTCTTCACGCGCCATGAGCGCCTGTGGCAGGAATCGAAGCAGGAGGCCATCCAGGCGCTGTCGGCCGGATTCGCCGACAAGATGGCCCGCGTCAAGACCGAGCTGTCGGCCAAGGACGCGACCGTCAGCAGCATCTCGCGCTACTTCGAAGCGCTCGTCGCCGACCTCACCGACCGCTCCCACCGCGATCCCAAGACCAAGCTGATGAACTTCGGGCGCTTCACCGAGCAGCTCGAGTCGTTTCTCGCTCTCGAGCAGCGCGGCAAGTGGTGCGCCGTCGGACTGGTCGACATCACGGGATTCAAGTGGTACAACGACGCGCTCGGGCACGCCGTCGGCGATCGCATCATCGAACGCGTCGCGCAGCTGCTCCGCGAGCAGGTGCGGTCCGACGACCTGCTGGCGCAGGAGCGCGGGTCGCGCAGCGAAGATCTGCACGCCCGCTTCGGCGGCGACGAGTTCTGCTTCCTCGTGCCCGATCTCGAAGCCTGCAACCAGGCGCACTCGATCGCCGAGCGCTTCCGCGAGGCGGTCGAACGCTTCGACTGGTCGCAGGAGGACGAGCGCCTCGCCGTCCAGCCCGTTCGCGTAGACGTCGGCGTCGTCTGCCTCTCGCTCGGACGCGTGGCGGAGCGGCGCTTCATCGCCCGGCGCCTCGCGGCGGACCTGATTCAGCGCGCCGACAAATTGATGTACGAGGCGAAGGGCGAGCGCGCCAACCACATCTACCTGGTGCGAGCCCGGGTCGAGAACGGCCTGCTGTTCGATCTCACCGATTAGGTGCTAAACTCGAGAGTTCACGGTGGGTATAGCTCAGCGGTAGAGCGCCGGACTGTGGCTCCGGATGTCGCGGGTTCGATCCCCGTTACCCACCCCACTCCGCCACCCGCCCCGGGCACCCGCTACGCCGTCTTCTTGATCGCCGACATCAGCGCGCCCACATCGGATTCGAGCGTGTGGATGGACGACCGCTGCTGTCGGAGCTCCTGCTCGATGCGCCGCACCGCCTTGAGCAGCTCGTCGATCTGACCGCAGATGTTTTCGTGTTCCAGCCGCGTCACGTCCACGACGGATCCGGGCATGACCCGCCGATCCGAGCCGCCGCGCCGCGAGAGCCGGCGTCTGTCTTCTGCCACACTCCGTGCGGTACGCAAGACTCGTGCGAGAGCTCGTCGGATGATACGCTACGCGCATGGAGCTCGTCCGGCCGCTCCTGCTCAGCATCACCGCGGCAACGCGGCTGCTGATCGTGTCGCCGCATCCCGACGACGGCGCGCTGGCCGCCGCCGGTCTCGTATCGCGCGTCGTCCGTGCGCGGGGCTCGGTGGAAGTCGTGCAGATGACGAGCGGTGACGCGTTCTCGGAAGGCGTGAAGAAGATCGACCGGACCGACCGGCCGACGCCGGACGACTATCGCGCCTACGGGTTGCGCCGCGAGCGCGAAACGATCGCCGCGATGGGGACGCTCGGCGTGCCCGCGTCGCAGATCACGTTCCTCGGCTTTCCCGACGACGGCCTGTGTCTGCTGTCGTCGGCGTACAGCGCCGTCCAATTCGAGTCGCCGTACACGCGGCGCAGGAGTCCGCCCGACGGCGAGCGGCTGCTCGACGACGTCGGCTACCGCGGCCGCGACGTCGTCCGGGAGCTGCAGCAGATCATCGCGCGCTTCAAGCCGACGATCGTCGTGATCCCCGCGCCCGCCGACGAGCATCCGGATCACTGCTCCACCCACCGGTTCGTGACGCGCGCGCTCGGCGATCGGCCATCGGCACGCGTGCTGCACTACGTGATCCACGGGCGCCAGCCGGATCGCGCCGAGGCGCTCGCGCTGACACGGCGGGAAACCGCGGCGAAGCGGCGGGCGATCGAGGCGTACCGGAGCCAGACGCTGATCATCGGCGACTTCATGCGCAAGTTCGAAAACGGCCGCGAGCTGTTCGTGGAGGACGATCCGTCGCCGCTGCCCCCCTGCTGGTGCCGCGACGAGAACATCGCGAAGCCGTGAGGCCCGGGCAGCACCACCTCGAATCGCTCGACGCGTTCCGCGGGCTCACCATCGCCGGCATGATCCTCGTCAACAATCCGGGCAACTGGGACACGGTCTACGCACCGCTCGTCCACGCGGAGTGGAACGGCTGCACGCTGGCCGACCTCGTGTACCCGTTCTTCCTCGTCATTCTCGGCGTCGCGCTCCCCTTCGCGCTCGCCCGCCGGCGCGAATCGGGTCACGAGATGCACCGCGTGCACGCGCGGATCGTCCGGCGATCGGTGCTGCTGTTCGCGCTCGGCTTCGTGCTGAACCTGGTGGCCGCGCAGTTTTCGTTCGCCACCGTTCGGATCCCCGGGGTGCTCCAGCGGATTGCGCTCGTCTATTTCGCGGCCGCGCTGATCACGCTCCACGGGTCGCGCCGCGTCCGCGCCGCTGCCGCCGTCGCGCTCGTGCTGGCGCACTGGTTCGTCCTGACGCTCGCGCCGATGACCCCGCGCGCGACGATTGCGGCGCAGATCGATCACGCCGTGTTCGGGCGGCACCTGCTGCTGCCCACCTACGACCCCGAAGGGCTGCTCGGCACGCTGTCGGCGATCGCGTCGGCGTTGATCGGCACGCTCGCCGGCGACTGGCTGCGCGCGGCATCGCCCGACGCGCGACCCATGACCAACGTGCTCTCGGCGGGCGCGCTCCTCGCCGTCGTCGGCCTGCTCTGGAGTGTGGTGCTGCCGATCAACAAGCCGTTGTGGACCGGATCCTACGCCGCCTTCACCGGCGGCCTGGCGCTGCTGGCGCTCGCGGCGTGCTACATCGGCATCGAGATCGTCGGCGTGCGCGCGTGGGCGAGGCCGTTCGTCTGGCTCGGCGTCAACCCGCTCGCCATCTACTTTCTCGCCGAGCTCGTCGCCCACATCATCGAGCTGACGCCGGTGAAGACGACGCTCTACTGGGGCCTGCTGCGGCCGCTGGTGCTGCACCGGCTGAGCGAGCCGGGGATATCTCTGCTGTTCGCCGTGATCACCGTCGGGGTCTGGACGGCCGTGGCGGGCGTGCTGTACCGCCGAGATATCCGCATCCAGGTGTAACGGCACGGGGGTTGCCACTCCGTCTCGCGGAGGTGGTCGACCATGCTGTGGGCGCTGTTGATTGCGGTCGCGTTGATGATCGCGCTCTGGATTCCCTATCTGACGAAGGAGATCCGCCGCGGCAAGGCCACCGTCGGCCCGCACGCGCCGCTCGGCGCCGGCGACACGCACCCGGGGCGCCGGGGCGATCCGGCACCCGGCCAGCCGGATGCGCAGGCCGATCCGTACGATCCCGAGGCGAGCCGCTGACGCTCGCGGCCGCCGTCGGTCCGCGCTAGCGGAACAGCGGCCAGTGCACGAGGATCGCCTGGAGGCGATCGCGGAAGATCCACGCGGCGGCGACGCCGCCTGCGACGAAGCCGAGCGCGATCGCGACGCCGGTCCTCCGGTGACGCGCCGCCGATGCCGGCGCGGCCCCCACGTCTACCGCCGCGGCAAGAATCAGATCGCCATCGACGAGCGTGGCCGACGCTTCGAACGCCCGCGTCAGCGCTCGATCGCACACCTGGTTGATCAGGCGCGGCACCCCCGCAGACACGTCGTACAACCGCGCAATGGCCGTGTCGTCGAACTCGACGCGCGGGCCGGCCGCGGCGATGTTCACGCGGTGCATCACGTAGCCGGAGATTTCGTCCGCGGCGAGCGGCCCGAGCGAGACGCGGCGCGTGACGTGCTGGTTGACGCCGAAGAGATCCCGGCGCTCGAGCAGCGCCGCCAGCGACGCGGTCCCCGCCAGAACGATCTGCAGCGTCCGCGGCGCCTCGTTCGACAGCGCGACGAGCGCGCGCAGCATGTCGGGCGCGGCGGTGTGCGCGTTGTCGATCGCGACGAGGACGGACGCGCCGCGCGCGGCGAGCGACGAGAGGAACTCCCGCAGCGTGCCGAGGCGAGCGGTCGCGCTCGATTCGGATGCGTCGCGCGACGCCAGCCCGAATTCGACCAGCAGCGCCTGGACGAGCGCGTCGACGGTCGGCGGCGGCGCGGCGACGACCGCGGCGAGCGTGCGCCGATCGAGTTGCTGCGCGACGGCGTAGCACAACATCGTCTTGCCGATGCCGGGCGCGCCGACGACGACGAGGAGCTGCTCGCGGCGGCCGATGGCGTCGACGAGCTCCCGCGCGGCGCGATCCTGCTCGGTGCTGTGGAAGTAGAACCGCGGGTCGGGCGCAAGCGAGAACGCCGGCTCGACGAACCCGTAGAACGTCTCGTCGCGCCGCGGCCGCGGGGTCGATTCGCGCGGCTCGCCGCGCGAATCGCGGGGCGGGATCTGCCGCGCGGCCGCGGCGGTGCCGCGCGCCGGCGAATCGGGGAGGCGGGCGGCGGGCGGCGGAAATAAATCGAGCAGCGGCCGCCGAGCGCCGGGTTCGAGCGGCAGCCCGGTGGTCGCGCCGTCGGCCGCGTGGACGGGCGGCGGCGGCGGAGCGGCGGACCGTGTCGGCTCGACGGCCATTGCCGGCGCGGTGTCGGCAGGCGCCGGGCGTCCGCGGTTCGCGCCGGCCAGCCCGCGGTCGAGCTCCTCGATTTCGGCCAGGAACTCGGGGTCGTCCGCCACCGACCGCTTAGGCGTTCGCTCGTCCACGCTACCGTTATACCCGCAGAGGCAAGCGGTCCGTGTGCCAGTATTGGACACCATGTTCTTTTTCTGTGCACATCGCGGCAAGTGACTGATGCTCTACGTGTTAATGTTATACCCCCCGAGCGGGACAATGTCGTTATTGTCATATAAACGCACACGTTGGCGTACGTTACACAATCGGGATCGTGACGCTAACCGTCCGCCCATGTGGCGGTTACGGCCAACGGTTCAGCATGGCGCCAGAGTTGCTGCCTGACGGTCCGGATCAGGGGCCGACAGGCCCGTGGTCCATCACATGAGCAACGAGCGAATCTTCGCGACGACCGAGTGGCGCACCGAGCTTCCGGTCTTGGCCGGCAGGACAGTGCTGCTTCGCGAGCCGGCGTCCCAGGACCTCGGGCCGCTCGTGGATCTCCTCTCGCTCGCCGACGCGTCGCGCTTCGGGATGGACGAGGGGGTGACGGAGTTCGGCGTGCAGCAGCTGATCGAACGCGCACTCCGCGACCGCGCGAACGGCCTGGCGCTCACCTACGTGATCACGCTGAGCGCCGCGCGCACGGTCGTCGGACTGATCCAGGTTCGCCAGCTCGATCCCGGTTTCGAAGCCGCCGAGTGGGAGTGCACGCTCGTGCCCTCGGTGCGCGGCAGCGGCGTGTTCCTCGAAGCGGCGCGGCTCGCCGGCTCGTTCGTCTTCGGGTCCCTCGGCACGCATCGCCTCGAAGCGCGCGTGCTGCTGCAGAACGGCCGCGGCAACGGCGCGCTGCGGAAGCTCGGCGCGGTGCAGGAGGGCATCCTGCGCCGATCGGCGCGGCGCGCGGGCGCATACGTCGATCAGGTGCTGTGGTCGATGCTGAAAGAAGACTGGGGCGATCACTGGGTAGCGGCGGGTCCGCGGGTCCACTGATGCGGCAGCTTCCGTGGAAAGCGCGCGTGTTCGTCGGCGCGGTGATCGCGGCCGGCGTGCTGCTCTTCCTCGCCGCGCTCCGCGAGGTCCGCTTCGATCAGCCGCTGCTCTTCGTCGGCCTGCTGATCCTGTCGTCGGCCGCCGCGGCGATGAAGGTATCGCTGCCGCTGACGACGGGGGGCTCGACGATGTCGGTGTCGTACGCGGTCGACTTCGCGTCGCTGCTGCTCCTCGGCCCGCACGAGACGATGTTCGTCGCCGCCGGCAGCGCGCTCTGTCAGTGTCATCTGAACAGCAAGGAGCGCAATCCGTTCTACCGCACGCTCTTCAGCATGGCCTCGCTCGTGGTCACCGTGCAGGCCGCCGGGTATGCGTTCAACGCGCTGGGGGGCACCGATACCGCCTCGTCGCTCGCGACCCTCGCGCGCCCGCTCGTCGCGGCGGCGACGCTGTACTTCCTGCTCAACACCGGGTTCGTGGCGACGGCGATCGCGCTTTCGAGCCGGCAGCGGATCGTCACCACCTGGCACAACAACTTCCTGTGGAGCGCGCCGAGCTATTTCGTCGGCGCCGGCACCGCGGCGGTGGCGGCGTGGTTCATCGTGCACGCCGGCTACTGGCTGCCGTTCACGTTCGCGCCGTTGTACCTGACCTACCGCACGTACAAGGTGTACATGGGCCGCATCGAGGACGAGCAGCGGCACGTGCAGCAGACGTCGGACCTGCACCTGGCGACCATCGAAGCGCTCGCGCGCGCCATCGACGCGAAGGACCAGACGACGCAGATGCACATCCGCCGCGTGCAGGTGTACGCGGCCGGCCTCGCGCGGGCCGCGGGCCTGTCCGAGCCCGAGATCCAGGGCGTCAAGACGGCGGCGCTGCTGCACGACATCGGCAAGCTCGCCGTTCCCGAGCACATCCTGTCGAAACCGGGTCCGCTGACGCAGGAGGAATTCCAGAAGATCCGGATCCACCCGCAGGTCGGCGCCGAGATCATCGCCGCCGTTCCGTTTCCGTATCCGGTCGCGCCGATCATCCTGAGCCACCACGAGCGGTGGGACGGCAAGGGATACCCGCAGGGGCTCGTCGGCGACGCCATCCCGATCGGCGCGCGGATCCTGACGATCGTCGACTACTACGACGCGGTCACGACCGAGCGTCCGTATCACAAGGCGCTGTCGCAGGAGAGCGCGATCGGCCTGCTGCGTCACGAGGCGGGCCGCGCCCTCGATCCGACGCTCGTGCCGAAGTTCGTCGAGATGCTGCCGGCGCTCGTCGCCGAGCTGGGCCCCGAGGCGATGGGCGAAGCCGCCGACGAACCGGCGACCGTCGGCGCCGGTTCCACCGCCGTGGGACTCGTGCCGAGCGGCGCGAGCGCCTTCGAGAACATCGCGCTCGCCCATCGGGAGATTTACGCGCTGTACGAGATCGCGCAGTCGATGGGCACCAGCCTCGGCGTGTCAGACACCATGGCGCTGATCTCGTCGAAGATTTCGAAGATCGTGCCGTGGTCCGGCTGCGCGCTGTTCCTGTATCAGCCCGACAGCGACACGCTGCGATGCCGCTTCGCGGCCGGCGTCGACACGCCGCGGCTGCTCAACACCATGGTGAAGAACGGCACCGGCCTGAGCGGCTGGGTCGCGCGCAACCGCCGGACGCTGGTCAACGCGGATCCCGCCGTGACGTTCGCCAACGCGAACGTCGAGGGCACCTCGGCGCTGCGATCGGCGATCGTCTGCCCGCTGCACTACAACGACACGCTGATCGGATCGCTCGCGCTGTACCACGTCGACGCGAACTACTACACGGAGGACCACCGCCGCCTGCTCGAGCGCATCGCCGAACAGGCTGGCGCCGTCATCCACAACTCGATCGTGTTCGAGCAGACGCAGGAAGACTCGCTGACCGATCCGCTGACCGGCCTGCCGAATCGCCGCTCGATGTTCGTGCACCTGTCGCGCGAGCTGGCGCGCGCCGAGCGCGTCAAGCGCGAGATGGCGCTGATCGTGATGGACGTCGACGGGTTCAAGCAGATCAACGACACGTACGGCCACACGGTCGGCGACCACGCGCTGCGCAGCGTCGCCGACGCGCTGCAGGGGGCGCTGCGCCCCTACGATCTGTGCGTCCGCTACGCCGGCGACGAGTTCATCGTCGTCCTGTCCGACTGCTCGCGTGAAGCGGCGGATGCGAAGCGGCGGGAGCTGCAGGCGCGCGTGGCCGACGTGCAGCTGGAAGTGCGGTCGGGCAAGCGCATCCGGCTGGCGGCGAGCGCGGGCGCGTCGGTGTTCCCGCACGACGGCACGAACTACGAAGCGCTGCTCGCCGACGCCGATCACCGGATGTACCGCGACAAGGCGACCCGCCGCGGCCACCTGCGCGTCACGCAGCCGGCTTCTCCCGGCGAGTTCGTCGGCGTCGCCGACGAGGCGCCGGCGCTCCTCGAACAAAAGCTCGCGTAATCGGGCGGCCGCAGGCGACCGTCAGTCTTCGGTCGACTCCGGGCTGTCGACCGTCAACTCCCTGTCCTGGCGCGTCGCCCCGAGGGCGTCCGGCGCGCGGCGCCCGCTGGCCGCGTCCTCGGGATGCGCCGGCGGCATGGCCGGAGCCTCCGGGCGGTCGGTCGATCCCCCGGTTTCCGCGCCGCCGCCGCCGATGGTGCCGCTGACGCTGCCGTCGAGCGGGCCGTCCTGTTTGGAAGGTTTCGTGTCCATGCAAGAATGAACGCGTGGACGAACACTCCGAACCTCAGGTACGCGTCGTCGATCGGCGCTGGTGGGCGCAGGCCGACGCCGCCCAATCGACCCCGACAGCCGAACCCGAGCCGGTCAAGGGTCCCAAGCCGACCTACATCGAGCAGCTCGAACAGCGAGTCGCCGATATGAGCGCGGAGTTCGACCAGGCCCGAGCCCGGATGCGGCGCGACATGGAACGGGAGGTCGGCCGCAACACCCGCGCCGTCCTCGCCGAGCTGCTCGACGTCCTCGACAATCTCGACCGCGCGATCGCCGCCGCGGGCGAGGACGAGTCGCCGCTGCTGGTCGGCGTCCGTCTCGTCCGCGACCAGTTCCTCTCCAAGCTCGAGGGATTCGGCGTCGTCCGCCTCGAGGCGCTAGGCGAGCCGTTCGATGCCATGCAGCACGAGGCGATTGCGACGAGCCCGGTCGACGACCCCGAGCTGGACGGACGCGTCGTCGCCGTCGTCGCGGAAGGCTATGCGATCGGCGACGAGCTGCTGCGGCCGGCGTCGGTCGTCGTCGGAGCGCGCGCGTGAGCGGCAAAGAGAGCCTCGTCGAGCGGCGGCAGCGTTTCATCGACCGCCACATCGCAATGGACAAGAGCGCGGTCAACGTGCAGTTCGCCGGGCGGGACGCGCAGGGCACCGGGCCGACGAACCGCCACGGCATGCCGCAGCTGCCGGTCGGCCAGCATCAGGTGAAGAACTGGCCCGTGCTCGACCTCGGCGAGACGCCCGACGTCTCGACCGACGCGTGGAAACTCGAAGTCGGCGGCCTCGTCGAGAACCCGGTCACCCTCGACTGGGCGGCGTTCACGGCGCTGCCGCAGGTCGACGACATCAGCGATTTCCACTGCGTGACGACGTGGAGCCGGTTCGACAACCGGTGGCGCGGCGTGAAGTTCAGGACGATCGCCGAGCTCGTCGTGCCGAGGGCCGACGCGCGCTACGTGCTCTGCACCGGCTACGACTTCATGCCCGGCTCGTTCGTTCCGTACACGACGAACCTTCCGCTCGATCGCGCGATGGACGACGACGTGCTGCTCGTGCACACGTGGGAGGGAAAACCGCTTCCACGCGAGCATGGCGGCCCGTGCCGGATGATCACCCCGAAGCTGTACGCCTGGAAGGGCGCGAAGTGGATCAGGAAGATCGAGTTCCTGGCGGAGGACAAGAAAGGCTTCTGGGAGATTCGCGGCTATTCGAACTCCGCGGAGCCGTGGTTCAACGATCGCTACGCCACTGAATAGCCACTGGCACGTGCCTTGAAACTCGGCCATGCACGATGCGTGTATGGCCTGGCGAACCGTATCCTCTCGGCGCCACCTGGACCGGCGTCGGCGTCAATTTCGCGCTCTTCTCCGCGCACGCGACGAAGGTGGAGTTGTGCCTCTTCGACGCGACCGACGCGACCACCGAACGCGCGCGCATCGCGCTGACCGAGCAGACCGATCAAATCTGGCACGCGTTCCTGCCTGACGCACGGCCCAACCAGCTCTACGGTTATCGCGTCCACGGCCCGTACGATCCGGCGAGCGGACACCGTTTCAACCCCAACAAGGTTGTCATGGATCCATACGCGAAGTCGGTGGCGCGTACGATTCAGTGGGACGACGCGATGTTCGGCTACGTCGTCGGCGACGAGAAAGAGGATCTGTCGTTCGACGAGCGCGACAACGCGGCGTTCGCGCCGATTGCGGCAGTCGTCGATCCGGCGTTCACGTGGGGCGAGGATCGGCCGCCGCGGACGCCGTGGCACGACACGGTCATCTACGAGATGCACGTGCGCGGCTTCTCGATTCAGCATCCCGACATCCCCGAGGCGTTGCGCGGCACCTACGAGGCGCTGACGACCGAGCCGGCGATCGATCATCTGAAGAAGCTCGGCGTCACGGCCGTCGAGCTGATGCCGGTGCACCATCACGCGCGCGATCGCTATCTCGAGGAGCGCGGCCTCACCAACTACTGGGGGTACAACAGCTACGGCTACTTCGCGCCCGAGCGCCGCTTCGCCGCGTCCAAGACGCCGGCCGGCGCGGTGCGCGAATTCAAGCGCATGGTGCGGGCGCTGCACCATGCGGGGCTCGAAGTGATCCTCGACGTGGTCTACAACCACACCGCCGAAGGCAATCACCTCGGGCCGACGCTGTCGCTCAAGGGAATCGACAACGCGTCGTATTACCGACTCGTCGGCGACAATCCGCGCTTCTACATGGATTTCACCGGCTGCGGCAACACGTTGAACATGCAGAGCCCGCAGGTGCTGCAGCTGATCATGGACAGCCTGCGCTACTGGGTGCTCGAGATGCACGTCGACGGGTTCCGCTTCGACCTGGCGAGCGCGCTGGCGCGCGAACTGTTCGAGGTCGATCGGCTGGGCGCGTTCTTCGACATCATCCACCAGGACCCGGTGCTCTCGCAGGTCAAGCTGATCGCGGAGCCGTGGGACCTCGGGGCCGGCGGCTACCAGGTCGGCAACTTCCCGGTCCTCTGGACCGAGTGGAACGGCAAGTACCGCGACACGGTGCGTCGGTTCTGGCGCGGCGACGGCGGCACCGTGTCCGAACTGGCCACGCGGCTGTCCGGCAGCAACGACCTCTACGCACGCAGCGGCCGGCAGCCGTACGCGAGCATCAATTTCATCACGGCGCACGACGGCTTCACGCTGCGCGATCTCGTGAGCTACAACGACAAACACAACGAAGCGAACGGCGAGGACAACCGCGACGGCGAGAACAACAATCTGAGCTGGAACTGCGGCGCCGAAGGGCCGACCGACGATCCCGCGATCGCGGCGCTGCGCGCGCGCCAGACGCGCAACTTCCTCGCGACGCTGATGCTGTCGCAGGGCGTCCCGATGATCAGCCACGGCGACGAGATCGCCCGCACGCAGCGCGGCAACAACAACGCGTACTGCCAGGACAACGACATCACCTGGATCGACTGGAACCTGGACGACGAAAAGCGCGCGCTGCTCCATTTCACGAGCAAGCTGGTGCACCTGCGCCACGCGCAGCCGGTGCTGCGGCGCCGCAAGTACTTTCAGGGACGCAGCATCCGCGGCGGCGACGTCAAGGACGTGTCGTGGCTGGCGCCGGACGGCCAGGAGATGAACGACGACGCGTGGAACGCCGACTTCGTCCGATCGCTCGGGATGGTGCTGAACGGCGCGGCGATCGAGGAGGTCGACGAACACGGCCAGCTGATCATCGGCGACACGCTGCTCGTCCTCTTCAACGCGCACAGCGACAAGGTGCCGTTCACGCTGCCGCCGGTGGAGGCGAACCAGCAGTGGCGGCGCGTCTTCGACACGGCGGAGCCGTCGCCCTCGGAGCGCACCTACAAGCCGGGCGGGCGCTATCCGCTCGAGGGGCGATCCGTGGCGCTGTTCCGGGTGGTGCCGCCGGTCCGCGACCGCCGCGGGCACCACGACCAGGAGCGTCAGCCGGCGGCCGAGCCCGCGCCGGCGCCCGTCGCCGTCGAGAAATAGATGAGCGCGCGCTCGGAATCCGCAACTCGATCCGCGTCACGCTCCGCAGGCCCCGACGCCGTCGAAGGGCGCACGCCGCCCTCCGCGGTCCCGCAGATTCCCGAGGCGCTGGCGCGGCGCGTCGTCATCGAGCGCATCCGTCCGAACGTCGACGAGGGGCGCTTCCCGATCAAACGGACCTCGGGCGAGCGGGTCGACGTCCGCGCGGACATCTTCGCCGACGGCCACGACGTGATCGCGGCCGTCGTCCAGCACGGCGACGACGAGATCCCGATGGCGCTCGCCGGCGAAGGGACCGACGAGTGGACCGGGTCGTTCGTCGTCGGGCGCCCGGGATGGGACGAGTTCCGCGTCGTGGCGTGGGTGGACAGGTTCCTGACCTGGCGGCGCGATCTGCAGAAGAAGCACGCGGCCGGCCAGGACGTCGGCGTCGAGCTGCTCGAAGGGTCGATGCTGGTTCGCGACGCGGCCGCGCGCGGCGGCGACGACCGTCTGTTGCCGGCGGCGGACATGTTGACCGAATCGTCGCCGATCGATCAGCGCGTCGCGCAGGCGATGGACGTCGATCTCGCGGACGCGATGATGCGCCATGCCGATCGGTCGCGGGCGACGACGTCGGCGGCGCAGCGCGTCTGGGTGGACCGCGAGCGCGCGCGCGTCGGCGCGTGGTACGAGATGTTCCCGCGGTCCGCCGGCGCCGACCCGCATCGGAGCGGTACGTTTCGCGAGGCCGCGGCGGACCTCGTGCGCATAGCCGACATGGGGTTCGACGTCGTGTACCTCCCGCCGATTCACCCGATCGGCACCAGCTTCCGGAAGGGACGCAACAACGCGCTGCGCGCCGAGCCCGACGATCCCGGCAGCCCGTGGGCGATCGGGTCCGCCGCGGGCGGCCACACGGCCGTGGAGCCCGGCCTCGGGACGCTCGACGACTTCGTCGCGTTCCGCCGCGAAGCGGAGCGCCTCGGCATGGAGGTCGCGCTCGACCTCGCGTGGCAGTGCTCGCCCGATCACCCGTGGGTCACCGAGCATCCGGAGTGGTTCCGGCATCGGCCCGACGGGACGATCAAGTACGCGGAGAATCCGCCGAAAAAGTACCAGGACATCTACCCGCTCGATTTCGAAAACGAGGACTGGCGCGCGCTGTGGCAGGCGCTGCTCGACGTCACGCGGTTCTGGATCGATCGCGGCGTCCGGATCTTCCGGGTGGACAACCCGCACACCAAGACGTTCGGCTTCTGGGCGTGGCTCATCGAGCGCGTGCACGACGAGCACCCGGACGTCGTGTTCCTCGCGGAAGCGTTCACGCGGCCGAAGCCGATGCGGTATCTCGCCAAGGAAGGGTTCACGCAGTCGTACACGTACTTCACGTGGCGGAACACCAAGGCGGAGCTGACCGAGTACTTCACCGAGCTGACGGCGACGAACGTGGGCGAATACCTGCGCGCGAATCTCTTCGCGAACACGCCCGACATCCTGCACGCCTATCTGCAGCACGGCGGCCGGCCGGCCTTCGAGGCCCGGCTGCTCCTCGCCGCGACGCTCGGCGCCAGCTACGGCATCTACAGCGGCTTCGAGCTGTGCGAGCGGCGCGCGGTGGCGCCGGGGTCGGAGGAGTACTTCGATTCGGAGAAGTATCAGTTCAGGAAACGGGACTGGACGCAGCCGAACATCGCCGAGTTGATCGGCCGCGTGAACCGCGCCCGCCGCCGCCATCCGGCGCTCCAGTTCGACCGCTCGCTGCGCTTCCACGACACCGACAACCCCGAGATCATCGCGTACAGCAAGCGGACCGACGACGAGACGATCTACGTCATCGTCAACCTCGACCCGCATCACATGCAGCACGGCTTCGTCGACCTCGACGTCGCCGCCGACGCGTTCGTCGTCCGCGATCTGATCGACGAGGTCGAGTACACGTGGCACCGCGGACGCAACTACGTCCGCTTCGACCCCGACATCCGGCAAGGGCACATCCTGTGGCGACCGAAACCCCGAACCTGACGCTTCCGATCGACGCCGTCGCGCCGGCGCCCTCGGCCGCGCAGGACGATCCGCTCTGGTACAAGGACGCGGTCATCTACCAGGCGCACGTCAAGTCGTTCTTCGACGCCAACAACGACGGGACCGGCGACTTCCCGGGCCTGACGCAGAAGCTCGACTACCTCCAATCGCTCGGCGTCACCTGCGTCTGGCTGCTGCCGTTCTTCCCCTCGCCGCTGCGCGACGACGGCTACGACATCGCCGACTACCGCAACGTGCATCCGAGCTACGGCACGCTGCAGGACTTCGAGGCGCTCGTCCGCGCGGCGCACGACCGCGGCATCAAGATCCTGATCGAGCTCGTCGTGAACCACACGTCCGACCAGCATCCGTGGTTCCAGCGCGCGCGGCGCGCGCCGAAGGGATCGCCCGAACGCGAGTTCTACGTGTGGAGCGACACCGACAAGAAGTTCCCCGAGACGCGCATCATCTTCCTCGACACCGAGAAGTCGAACTGGGCGTGGGACGAGGTGGCCGGCCAGTACTACTGGCACCGCTTCTTCTCGCACCAGCCGGATCTGAACCACAACAACCCGGCGGTGGTCGACGCGGTGATCGACGTGATGAAGTTCTGGCTCGACATGGGCGTCGACGCGCTGCGGCTCGACGCCGTGCCGTACCTGTGCGTCCGCGAGGGGACGAACAACGAGAACCTGCCCGAGACGCACGCCGTGCTGAAGCGGATCCGCCGCGAGCTCGACGCGGCGTACAAGAACCGGATGCTGCTCGCCGAAGCGAACCAGTGGCCGGCCGACGTGCGCCCGTACTTCGGCGACGGCGACGAGTGCCACATGGCGTTCCACTTCCCGCTGATGCCGCGCATGTTCATGGCGCTGCGCCAGGAAGATCGCCACGCCGTCACCGAGATCCTCAACCAGACGCCCGACATCCCCGAGTCGTGCCAGTGGGCGCTCTTCCTCCGCAACCACGACGAGCTGACGCTCGAAATGGTCACCGACGAGGAGCGCGACTACATGTATCAGGTGTACGCCGGCGATCCGCAGATGCGGCTGAACCTCGGCATCCGCCGGCGTCTCGCGCCGCTGATGGAGAACAGCCGGCGGCGCACGGAGCTGATGAACTCGCTGCTCTTCTCCATGCCGGGCACGCCGATCATCTACTACGGCGACGAGATCGGCATGGGCGACAACATCTACCTCGGCGACCGCAACGGCGTGCGCACGCCGATGCAGTGGAGCCCCGATCGCAACGCCGGCTTCTCGCGCGCCGATCCGGCGCGGTTGTACGCCCCGCCGATCCAGGATCCGGTCTACGGGTACCAGGCGATCAACGTCGAGGCGCAGGAGCGGTACCCCTTCTCGCTGCTGAACTGGATGAAGCGGCTGATCGCGACGCGCCGGCAGCACCGCGTCTTCGGCCGAGGCACGCTCGAGTTCGTCGCGTCGCCCAACCGCAAGGTGCTGGCGTACGTCCGCCGCGACGACAAGGAAACCGTGCTCGTCGTCGCCAACCTGTCGCGGACCGTGCAGCCGGCGGCGCTCGAGCTTCGCGCGTTTGCCGGGCTGACGCCGATCGAGATGGGCGGCCTCACCGAATTCCCACGGATCGGCGAGGACCCGTACTTCCTGTCGCTGGGCCCGTACGCGTCGTACTGGTTCGCGCTGCAGCAGACGCCGGTGCAGATGGCGGCGCGCGTGACCACCGCGCCGGATCCGAACGCCGCCGTCGTCGAATCGTTGTACTCGCTGCTCGTCGGACCCGATTGGACGAACCTGCTCGATTCGGGGACGCGCACCGTCCTCGAGCGGCACGCGCTGCTCGCGTTTCTGCAGCGGCAGCGGTGGTTCACGCCGAACGGGCGCGAGGTCCGGCACGCGCGCTTCACCGACTGGGCGCCGATCCGGTCGGCCGCGCACCCGGCGTTTCTCACCGTGGTGTCGGTCGAGTACACCGACGGGTGGAGCGAGAGCTACTTCGTCCCGATCGCGCTCGTGACGGGCGAGGCGGCGGCGCGCGCGCTCCAGTCGGCGTCGACCGTGCTCGCGCGCATCACCGGCGCACGGAAGGGCGTCATCGTGGACGGCCTGCATGACGACGACCTCTGCGATCGCCTGCTGGCGTGGGCGACGGCCGACCAGGAGCACGCGTCGGTGAAAGGCTCGGTGCGCGGGCGCAATCTCTCCGCCGGCGCCGCGTCAGCCGGCGAGCCGCAGCGCTCGGGCGGGAGCGGGCACACGTGGACGCGTGGCTCGGTCGACCAGACCAACAGCCTGGCGTTCGCCGACGATCAGATCGCGATGAAGGTGTTCCGCCGGATCGAGCCGGGCCTCAACCCGGATCTCGAGATGGGACAGACGCTGGCGCAGCAGGGATTCGACCGCGTGCCGCCGCTCGTCGGCGCCGTCGAGTACCTGCGCCCGTCCCTCGAACCGGGCACCCTCGCCATCGTCCAGCGCGCGATTGCGAATCAGGGCACCGGCTGGACGTACACGATCGACGAGTTGCGCCGCTACTTCGAGCGCGTGTCTGCCCGATCGACGCGCTCCGACGGTCAGGAGCGGCTCGATGGACACGCGGGGCGCGAGGGCGTCGAGCCGCCGCCGTTCTTCGCGGCGCTGGAGGGCTGGTACCTCGCCGGCGCGGCGACGCTCGGCCGGCGTACCGCCGACATGCACCGCGCGCTCGCCGACAGCAGCGGCGACGCGTTCGCGCCCGAGCCGCTCGACGCCGCGGAGCTCGACGCGCTCGCGCGCGATCTCCACGCGCACGCGGACGCGGCGCTCGCGCGGCTCGCCGACCGCGCGCCGACCCTGGACGCGTCCGTCCGGCCGCTGGCGGACGCCGTGCTCGACGCGCGCGGGGCGCTGCTGCACGAGATCGACGCCATGCGCGATCTCGACGATGCGGGCATGCGGATTCGCATCCACGGCGACTACCATCTGGGGCAGGTGCTGCGCACCGAGGAGGACTTCGTCATCCTCGATTTCGAGGGCGATCCGGCGCGGCGCATCGCGGATCGGCGCCGGAAGCAGTCGCCCCTGCGCGACGTCGCCGGCATGCTGCGATCGTTCAGCTACGCGGCATACGCCGCACTGTTCGCATTCACGGTGCACGCGCCGAACGAGTTCGAGCCGCTCGAAGCCTGGGCCGAAACGTGGCGCTACTGGGTGGCGCGCGCGTTCCAGCGCGGCTATCGCGAGGCGCTCGGCCCCTCGCCGCTGCTGCCGCGCGGCTCCACGACACAAACGTTACTGCGCGCGTTCAGCATCGACAAAGCGCTGCACGAGGTGAACTACGAGCTGACGAATCGGCCCGAGTGGGTCCGCATTCCGCTCATTGGCATCGAGAAGCTCATCCGGAGTTGACGCGGCGGCGTGCTCGCTGGCTAGCCCTTTGCAGATGGGGTAGTCCACAACGAATTTCATCGGCACGCGCGACCAGAATCGCGACGGAGTTGCACGTATGGCGAAACGAGTCCCTTCATCTCAACCCCGTGCCAGGCGCACGCGGGGTCCGGCCGACGAAGCGCCGGCGCAGGCTGCCGACACCGCTATCGCCGGCACCGCCGACACGATGGACGAGGTGTCGGCCGCCGATACGGGTCCGACCGAAGAGGAGATTCGCGAGCGCGCCTACCATCGCTACCTCGAACGCGGCGCCGGCCACGGCCAGGACTTCGACGACTGGCTCGAGGCCGAACGCGAGCTGAGAAACGGCAAGCGTGGCTAGGGCGCTCTGGAAGGGATCGATTTCGTTCGGGCTGGTCAACATCCCGATCGAGCTGCACACCGCCGTACGCAATCACCGGCCGAAGTTCCGGATGCTCCACGCCAAGGACAAGTCGCCGGTGAAGTTCGAGCGCGTGTGCATCAAGGACGGGCATCCCGTCGCGTGGGAGGACCTCGTCAAGGGCTACGAATACCAGAAAGGCCGCTTCATCGTCGTCACGAAGGAGGATTTCCAGGCGGCGGCGCTCGAGAAGACCCGCACCGTGGACATCATCGACTTCGTGAAGGCCGACGAGATCGACGATCGGTTCTTCGAGACGCCGTACTATCTCGTCCCCGCCAAGGGCGGCGAGCGCGCATACGCGCTGCTGCGCGAAGCGATCCGCGACTCGGGGCGCATCGGCATCGCGAAGTTCATCCTGCGCGACGCGCAGCATCTGTGCGCGGTCGAAGTGATCCAGAACGCCATCGTGCTGACCGTGATGCGGTTCGCGGACGAGCTCGTCGACGTCAAAGGCTTCGACTTCCCCTCGACCGACAGCGTCCGCAAGCCGGAGCTCGACATGGCCAAGGCGCTGGTCAACAGTCTGGCGGCCGAGTGGGATCCGGCGAAGTACAGCGATCAGTACCGCGAAAACCTGTTGCGCATCATTCAGAGCAAGGCGAAGGGCAAGGAGGTCGAGCTCGAGCCCGCGGAGGAACCGCGCCAGGCCGAAGTCGTGGACCTGATGGAGCGCCTGCGCCGCAGCCTGGCGCAGTCCGGCAAGCCGTCGCACGGCCGGAAGAGCGCCGCCAGGCCGAAAAAGAAGCGCGCGAAACACGCTGCGTAGGTAGAATCCGCAATCCGCACTTCTCCACCCGCAATCCTGTCGCCGATGCTCGCGTCGCTGACCGACGCGCCGCTGCAGGACCCGCAGTTCGTCTACGAGCCGAAGTACGACGGCATCCGCGCGATTGCGGAGGTGTCGCGCGACCAGGTGAGGCTGTGGTCGCGGCTCGGCAACGAGAAGACCGACCAGTTTCCCGAGATCGCCGCGGCGCTGACCGCCTGGGCGCGCACGCGCCGCGACGCGGTCGTGCTCGACGGCGAGATCGTCGCGCTCGACGGGCACGGCGAACCGACGGGTTTCCAGCAGCTGCAGGGCCGCATCCACCTGACCGAGGGGGGCGGCGGCGGCGTCGCGTACGTCGTCTTCGACGTGCTGCGCATCGGCCGTGACGACCTGCGCGATCGGCCGCTGACCGAGCGGCGCCAGGCGCTCGAACGGCTGTTCGCGAAGGGGCAGACGTCGATGCTGCGCATCAGCGCGCAGGTCGCGGGCGACGCGCGCGCGATGTACAAGGAAGCGCTGGCGCACGGGTGGGAAGGGCTCATCGCCAAACAGGCGGCGTCGCTGTACAAGTCGGGCAAGCGCACGCCGGACTGGCGGAAGCTGAAGATCGTCCGCGAACAGGAGTTCGTCGTCGGCGGCTGGACCGAGCCGCGGCACACGCGCAGCTACTTCGGCGCGCTGCTGCTCGGCGTCTACGACGGCGATCGCCTGGTGTACGCCGGGCACACGGGCACCGGCTTCAACGAGAAGGAGCTCGCTCGCGTCTCGAAGCTGCTGAAGCCGCTCGAAACGGCCGCCTGTCCGTTCACGCCGAAGCCGAAGACGAACGAGCGCCCGCACTGGGCGAAACCGGAGCTCGTCGCGCAGATCAAGTTCACCGAGTGGACCGCCGACGGAAAGCTGCGGCACCCCGTCTACCTTGGCCTGCGCGACGACAAGCGGCCGGCCGACGTCACGCGCGAGGATCGCCCGCGGGTGCCGGGCAGCGGCTTCGGCACGGCGGATTCCGACCTGATCGAGCAGTTGAACGCGATCGAGCGCTCGCGCCACGACGGCGTGCTGACGCTGCCCGACGGCGCCACCCTGAAAGTCGGCAACCTGCACAAGATCTTCTGGCCGAAACAGCGGCTGACGAAGGGCGACCTGTTCCGGTATTACGTGCGCGTCGCGCCGTTCCTGCTGCCCGCGGTCGCCGATCGGCCGCTGGTGATGAAGCGGTATCCGAACGGCGTCGACGCCAAACCGTTCTACCAGCACCGCGTCGAAACGCCGCCTGGCGGGATCCGAACGGAAGTCGTGAGCGTCGTCGAACAGCGGCCGCAGATCATCGGCGGATCGCTGCTGGCGCTGCTCTATACGACGCAGCTGGCCGCGATTTCGCAGGACCCGTGGTGCTCGCGCGTCCAGCACCCGCAGTTTGCCGATTACGTCGCGCTCGATCTCGATCCGGCCGACGACGTGCCGTTCGCGAAGGTCCTCGACGTGGCGCGCTGGATCCGCGACGAGCTCGACGCGCTCGGAGCGGTCGGCGTCCCGAAGACGTCGGGCGCATCGGGACTGCACGTTTATATTCCGCTGCCGAAGCAGACGCCGTACGACGCGGGGCTGCTCTTCTGCCAGATCATCGCGACCGTCGTCGCGCACAAACATCCGAAAGCGGCGACCGTCGAGCGCAGCGTGCGCGCGCGGGGCCGGCGCACCTACATCGACTTCATGCAGAACGTGCTCGGCAAGACGCTCGCGACCGCGTACAGCGCGCGCGCGAGCGCCTACGCCGGCGTCTCGGCGCCGGTCTCGTGGACGGAGATCGACGAGGGGATCGATCGCGAGGATTTCACGATCACGACCATGCCCGCGCGGCTCGAGCAGGTGGGCGATCTCTGGGCGGCGCTGCGGTCGTCGAAAGGCGTGGACCTCGGGCGCGTGGCCCGGTATACGGAAGCCCCTCACCGCGCGCAGCATGCCACGCGGCGAGGGGGCGGCTAGCGGTTCGCGCCGCGCGAGGCGCGCGGCGCACGGCGGCTACGGCGATCGACGTCCCTCCGTGCCGGTTTCGTCGCGGACGACCGATCGCTCGCGCCGATCCACGTGCGTCACGGTCGATGTCGCTTCGCTGCCATGCGCCGTCGCATCGTCGTCGCGGCGCTCGAGGTTTCCGGGCGTGCCGCCTTCGCTGGCGACCTCGTCGGTCGGTTGTTCGCGATCAGGCACGCGCCTACTCCCCGTCTGCCGCTTCCTCGTCGAGCTCGTCGGCATCTTCCATGTCATCGCCGTCTTCGTCGTCGTCTTCTGCATCGGCGCGGCCGACGATGTCGTCTTCGTTGACGTCGGCGATGTCGTCGTTGCGGATGTCGTCACTGCGGTCGTTCGCCATGGTGCCTCCTGCGACCGCGCTGTCAGCAAGCGGGATACCACGGGGTTGCGCGGCGGATGAGATGCAGGGGAAAGCGCTGGCGCGCCCGACAGGGCTCGAACCTGTAACCTTCGGCTCCGGAGGCCGGGCTAAATTGGCGACTATGTTCCAAATCAACGCGATGGTAAGGCCAGTCGGTAAGGTTTCGCCGTCATGTCGCCACGCCTCGTCCTGACCGCGGGTTGCGACCCACCCGCGAGCTCCGCAGTTTGCCGGTGACAAGCAAAGCGGAGCCGCCTACTATCGTCTAACAACGGTGCCGAGCCCACGCCGACGGTCGACGATCGAGAAACAGTCTGGGCGGGCGTCCGATGATTCAGCGGATCCCAAGACGCTGGAAATCGAAAATCGGATCGCAAAGCTGGAGATCTTCTACCGGGATCTGCGTCTCGCCTAC
>Ga0070741_10003839_pt1 | contig 36160 bp, 22 predicted proteins | sample Coa_R1_4_FD_66440 | JGI IMG/M metagenome (GOLD analysis project Ga0070741, IMG submission 66440) | Surface soil microbial communities from Centralia Pennsylvania, which are recovering from an underground coalmine fire - Coalmine... | ecosystem: Environmental > Terrestrial > Soil > Unclassified ... | reverse complement strand
CGCATATTGGATACCCATGATTTCAAGACGCAATTTTTTTCTCACGAGTGTTCTTCCCGCCTGGACTCAGAACAGCGCGGCACGGGAAACGGCCTTACCGCACGGCGCCGCTCGCCCCGCGCTTGTGAGTCGCTATTTTCCCGACCGGCTGCACGAATTCGTCTGGCGCAACTGGAACGCTGTGGAGCCGGCCAAGCTGGCCAAAATCGTCAACGGTCCCGTTGAGGGCATAGCCGCTATCGCCGAGTCTATGGGGTTGCCTCCCGCTGCTCCGGTGCCGTCTGCCATGAGGGAGCGGGGTTATGTCACTCTGATCAGGCGCAACTGGCATCTGTTGCCGTATGAACAATTGCTGCCGCTTGTGGAGATGACGGCGGAGCGGCTGGCCTTTACGCTGCGCGAGGACGACTTCCTGTGGGTCAAACTGGGCAGCTTAAAACCCCAGTGTGAGCCACTGCGCTACCATCCGCCGGACGAGCCGGCACGGCGCCGCGCGGCCGAGATTCGGCGCGTGGTCGAAGACGTTTTCGGAGAGGAGATCCGCCGCCCGGCGGAGCCGCGCTTCGACTTCGTTCGACAGCTCTCCACACCGCCGGATCCCGCTCCAAAGCCCGGAGAAAATTCACCGGCTCCTCTCCGTATTGCCTATTCGTATCTTGCTGTGTACGGCGATCCTTTGATGAATCCCAAATTGGACCCGTATCCTGACGGTTTGCTGGAACGGTGCGCCGCCGTAGGAATCAACGGCGTCTGGCTCCACGCCGTCTTACGCGAGCTGGCCCCGGGCGGGAAGACCTTCCCCGAATTTGGCGTAGATTCCCAGGTCCGTCTGGCTAACTTGAGATCGTTGGTGAAGCGCGCCGCGCGGCATCGCATCGGTGTGTACCTGTATTTGAATGAGCCCCGCGCGATGCCCGAAGCGTTCTTTAAAACGCGCCCGGAGTTGGCTGGTGTGCGCGAGGAAGGCTACGCGGCTCTGTGCACGTCGCAGCCGGTTGTGCGCGCGTGGATGTCGGATGCTCTCGCCCACATTTTTTCTAACGTGCCCGAGCTTGCCGGAGTATCTACGATTACCGCATCGGAGAACCTGACGAATTGCGCCTCCCACGGACGCTGGCGGGAGTGCCCGCGCTGTAAAAGTCGCACGGATGCCGACATCATTGCCGAAGTAAATGCAGCGATGGAAGCTGGAATCCACCGCGGCAACCCGCGGGCAAACGTACTCGTCTCCGACTGGGGCTGGAGGAACCACGGCGATGCGCCGGATATCATCGCGCGTCTGCCTAAATCGGTTTTTCTGTTGTCGGTCAGCGAATGGTCCAAGCCGATCGAGAGAGGAGGCGTAAAAACGCAGGTCGGCGAATACTCGATCTCCGCTGTTGGACCAGGCCCGCGAGCCCTGCGGCATTGGGCCGCAGCGCGCGAGGCCGGGCTGAAGGTAGCGGCCGAAATTCAGTTCAATAACAGTTGCGAGATCGCCAGCGTGCCTTATCTTCCTGTAATGGACCTTGTGGCCGAGCATCTCCGTAATCTCGCCCCGGTCAAGCTTGACGGAATGTTTATCGGCTGGACTCAGGGCGGCTACCCTTCGCCCAACTACGAGCTTGCGCTGAAAATGATCTCGTCTCCCGGATCAACTATGGATTCGGTTTTGGATGCACTGGTGCAAGAGCGGTTTGGCGCGGAGGGCGCGCCCCATGCGCGCAAGGGGTGGTCCCTTCTGAGCGACGCGTTTCGCCAGTATCCTTTCCATATTAAGGTTGTCTACCTTGCCCCCGTATCAACCGGTCCGGCAAATCCGGTCTACCCTTCCAAAACCGACTACCGGGCAACTATGTGGGGTATCCCTTATGACGACCTCGACTCGTGGCGCGGCCCGTACCCGGCCGAGGTGTTTGCGGCGCAGTTCGACAGAATGGTTGAGGGCTGGCAACCAGGCATCAGAGAGCTGCAGTTGGCCGTGCAAAAGGCGCCGCCGCACTGGCGCAAAGAGGTGCAGGGTGACCTGCGGTTTGCGGAGGCGGCCGGCATCATCTTCCAATCCGTCGCCAATCAGACACACTTTATTCTGGCCCGCGATGCTCTTGCCAAACTCTCGAACACATCTTCTCCTGGCGAACGCGAACGCCTGCGGACCGAAATGAAACGATGTTTGAAGTCCGAAATCGCGTTGGCTCGTCAGCTCTTTACGATCGCGCGCGAAGACTCGCGCGTTGGATTTGAGCCGACCTGTCAGTACTTCTACCTCCCGCTCGACTTAGCGGAAAAAGTAGTGAATTGTCAGTGGCTGCTGGCGGAACTGGAGAAGCACGCATAACGACACCTTCAAATTGCATGTCGCCCACGAAGATGGAGAGCCGAGTGAACCGCCGAAGCTTTCTCCGCGCAACACCCTTGTCGATGTTTGTTCCGCCTCCGGCAGGGCTCTATGGCTTTTCTGCGGCGCACCCGGCCGGTGCAGAAGACGCACAACTCGCGAATTTTCACTCGGAAGCGTTTGCCGCTCTCCCGGTTGAAAGTTCCTATGCTTTTCACAAGGCTTTGGCGGAAGGTGGCTGGCAGCTTCGACGCGATCCCAAGGCGAGGCCATCCGGAGCGGAGATGGCGATTCCCGAGAATGGGTGGTCCATACTCATTCGGTCTGGGGCGAGTGAGCCTTTGCGGCGGGCAGCAGCAGAGTTGCGCCGCTATCTCTCGATCGCAATGCGTACGCAGGTCTTGGAGGAAACCGCGCCCTCCATCGCGGATTGGGCGCTCCGCAAGAAAGTAATACTGGCGGGTACACGGCAGGACTTACCCGGTTGTGGAACCTCTCTGACTGGGAGCAAGGACTACCAGATCAAAGTGACGCCGGATCGAATTGTCGTCTGCGGCTACGACGAACTGGGCGCCATGCACGGCCTCTACAATCTGGAAGAACGCACGGATTTGCGCGAGGCTCCATTCCTGCCGCACGACCTGGACACCACCCGCCGCAGCCTATTCAAGGTCCGCATGACGATGTCGGGACTCGGCTGGATGGAATGGCCCGATCCGTATCTGGCATGTGTGGCCCGGCACGGCTTCGATGCGATTTTCACGTCCGTGTATGCCAATCCCAACGGCGCGCCTTTCCCCTCGTGGCTCTCCGGCCTCCCGTACGGCGCCGCTTACCGCTTCCGGAAGCAGGACCCAGCCCGCCTCAGCGATCTCGTGCGCCGCGCTGCAAACTATGGCATTCGGGTTTACTGTCCCATACTGTATCGGCTCGACGGCACCACCCAAAACGAACAGCGATTGCGAACGCTCGTTCGGGACATCGTGACACAGTTTCCCGGTATCCGAGGATACGTACTTCTGACGGAAGGGTTCTGGTACAAGACCTGGTTCGGAGCCGGTGGCCACGGGACGATCGACCTGCGCGATTGGGTCAAAAACTGGGCCAAAGGCGTCAGTATCGTTGCCGACGAATGTCACAGGCTCAACCCGACAATTGAGGTACTGCCGTGGGACTACAACGTCGACTTCCGTCCTTTTCAAGTCGAGATCAAGAAATACGTCATTGACCAACTTCCCGAAAATACCATTCCACTTGTGACGTGGGAAAACGGAAAGAGCTTTACCTTCGATGGTGAAAGCGGTTATGCCCGGGATTACTCCGTCAGTCAAGTCGGACCCTCAGAAGTTGCGGCGGCACAAATCGCTGAAGCCAAAAAACGGGGAATGCGAGCTATCTATACCAACGCCGATACCTGGTCGAGCCAGCAGTTTGGGACGTTCCCTTACCTGCCGTTCCCATATCAGTGGTATGAGCGTTATCGGGCCATAGAAGCGAGCGGTATCCAGGGCACATTAGAAAGCTGGAGTCCGGGTTTGAAGCCGAATTTCGTTGCGGAAATGCGTGCGTGGTATTGCTGGAGCGATGCCCCCGCATTGGATGTGCTGCTTCGACAGATTGCGCGCCGCGATTTCGGGGCGGGTTCCGAGGAACTCGTCTTGGACGCCTGGAAGCAATTCAGTGCCGCCGTCCGTCTGGTGCCCGATACGGGCCCGACAGTAGGTGGCAATTACGCCGTGGCCAATCCGTTATTTCTGGAACAGCCGGAGCCCCACATCCTGACCATGAAGCATTCTTTCTTTGATCAGGAGGAATGGATAAAGGCCACGAACACGAATCCCTATTGGCCTTATGTCGTCCGTGACTATCTGTTCTATCCGGATTTCAGCAACCAAATCAATAAAGCCGAGAACTACGCCAAGCCGTTCAGCTTGGAGGTTTTTACTAAATATCTTCGATTAGCTGCTGATGGTATGGAGAAGGCGCTCCAATCGTACCGGCGCGCGGCCCTCCATGCGCCGGCTTCAAAAAAGCGCAATGCTTTCCGGGAGGTTCTGCTCGCTGAACACATCGAGCGCATGATGCTAAGCAACGCGGCAATGCTGGAATTCGAGAACTTACGATTTCACTTAGCGAAAACGAGTGACTTCGGAGCGCGGACAAAGATGCTCGACCGGATGGCAGAGCTCCTTGAACAGGAACTCGCTCGAACGCAGGCGTCGATCGAGACTGCCCGGCGCGACTCCCGTCTGGGCTATGAATGGGAAAACGACTATATGTACTGGCCGGAAGTACTTGAAAAGAAGCTTCAGCTACTCAAAGTTACGTTGGCCGAGAAAATCCCTGCTTATCGGCGGCAGGCACAGATGAAGGCGTCCTCACGCGGTCATGCTGTCCATGAATAAATTACGGATCGGGCTGATAGGCTGCGGGGCATTCGGTGAGAGTCATCTGGCGACTTTTGCGGGCATACCCTATGCCGAGGTGGTCGCTGTTACCGACTTGCATCAGGAGCGTGCGAGTCAAATGGCTTCGCGCTATGGCGTTCCGAAGGTTGCTCGAGACTTTCGCGAGCTTTGCGGTTTCCGCGATATCGACGCCGTCGATGTCGTGACTACCGAAGATCAACACCTGGAGCCTGTGTTAGCCGCACTCGGCGCCGGCAAGCATGTCTTCGTGGAAAAGCCGATGGCCACGAGCGTGGAAGATGCGCAGAAGATGCTGGAGGCCGCGCGTGAACGAGATCTCATTCTCATGCCAGGCCATGTCTGCCGCTTCGAAACGAAGTACGCCACCGTGAAGGAGCAGCTTGCAGCCGGTCAACTCGGCCGGATCGTTTCCCTTTCAGCCCGCCAGAACCGTCCGAAAGGCCTCGCGGCTACTTACAAGCGAACGCATCAGGCTTTGGTATGCTCTGTCCATGACATCGACATTATGCTTTGGTATACCGGGCGGCGCGTAAAGCGGGTGCGCGGCTATGAAGTTCGGCTGGAACCGGGCATCGGGCCGGATCTGACTTGTGGAATCTTAGAGTTTGATGGCGGGGCAATTGGCTTTGTGCAAACGATGTGGCTGCTGCCTGATAAGGCTCGCGTTCTCGATGACGCGATGCAGGTAATAACCACTGCGGGTGTGGCGAACATTGATGTCCACTCCGGTCTGAGCTTCTGGAAAGAAGACGGGCAGGAGATTCCCGAGATCAGTTATGAGCCGCGGCTCCGGGGAGCGGTCTTTGGAGCTTTGCGAGAAGAGCTTAGCTACTTTGCTCTATGCGTGCTCGACAACAAACAACCCTCCGTCGTGACTCCCGAGGAGGGCTTGGAAGCAGTGCGCACGACAGTTGCTCTGATCGAGTCGGCCTGCTCTGACCGGGAGATTCAAATAGCGTAAACTCTGTAATCGAAGCGGAAAGGAAGTCTGCACAGTGGCGCAGGCCCGAAAGTCTGATATCGCACTCATGGCACTCATCAGTTGTGTTTGGGGCGCCGGATGTTCCGCCATCAAATACACACAGGATTGGATGGGTCCGGTGGTGCTGAATTTGTGGACCCTGGGACTCTCTATAGCCGCTCTTTTCCCGTTTGCGTATGCGGAAAAACGCAGAAAAGAGGCGGTTCGCGGGATTTTGACGGCACGCGACTATTTCGATTACGTGCTTATGGGATTAGTTGGCGTAACCTCAATGACATTGCTTTATACTTGGGGCGCGCGCCTTTCGCTGGCTGCTAATCTGGCCTTAATTACTACAGCAGTGCCGATACTGACGGCGTTGATTGCTGTCTTCGCCCTGCGGGAACGGCTCACGCGGGCGCGTGTCCTGGGACTTGCGATCGGCATGTTGGGCGTCCTGATCATGTCCGATATTCAGTGGGGGGGCGTCAGTTTCTTAGGCCCATATTTGTCCGGAAATCTGCTTTTATCCGTCGGAGCAGTGGGGAACGCGATCTACGTCGTGTACGGCAAGAAGCTGCTGCGGCACTCCGGACCTATGACAGTGCTGTTTTGGGGACAGGCTCTCGGCTTTATCGGAACTCTACCGTTCTTGTACTTTGAGCCGTTGCGACTGGCTTCAACTAAGTCGTATGCGACGAGCACCTGGTTATCGTTGGTATTCCTTGGCGTAATCTTCTATTCGTATGCCATGGTCATTTTCTACAGAATTCTCGTTCGGCTTGATGCAGGTCAAATTATGGTCTTCGCCTATCTGCAGCCGGTCTTTGGCGTCTTAACCGCCGCACTGTTCTTGCACGAGAGAATTACTGCAAGCATGATCATTGGCGGTGTGCTGGTGGTGGGCGCAGCCCTTGTTGTCTCTTTAGAGCAAACAGCTCCGGTGCAGGTCGCGGCGGAATCAGAAGATTTTGGCGGGGCCAGCAAGGACCATGCCCGTATCCGGTAGCGGTGAAATGCGCCGTCGGAGCTCATTCAGCACTGCGGCTCTGTTGCGGCCATGTCGCCGCACTGTGAGCGTTACTCACGCGGCTTAGATTTCTCCTTTGCGAATCTGCTCCGCCAGATAATCGCTTGCCCGCCAGGCAACGGCCAGCATGGTCTCCGTCGGATTTTGGCAAGTGGAGCTGGGCCAGCAGCCGCCGTCGATGACAAACAAATTTTTCAAATCATGCGCCTGGCAAAATCCATTCAATACGCTCGTTTTCGGGTCCTTGCCCATGCGCGTAGTTCCCATCTCGTGGCTGATCGCCCCAGGCGTGCTCATCGACTCGTCCCGATGCAGCACCTCCGCGCCGGCGGCATGCATCAGCTCCTGCAGGTTCTGAAACGCGTCCTTCAGAATTTTGCGGTCGTTGTCCGTGCGGTCGTAATGAATTCGGAGAACTGGAATTCCCCAGGCGTCTACGGTATTCTTATCGATTTCCACGTAGCTGGAAAAAGACTGTAAAGGTTCGGCGCGCGCGTAGAGCAGAATCCACGCGGGGTGATACTTCTTGATCCGCCGCTTGTAATCGGCGCCGAAGCCGTCAATCGAGTCGGCGTTGTGAGGAAAAATCTGGCTGCCTCCGCGCACCATAATGGAGTAGCCGCGGAGAAAGTCAGGATGACGCTGCCCCACGTTGCGGAAACGCGGTATATAGGATGCATTCGCAGTGCCGTCCTCGTTTCGGATCTCCGCGCCGATCAGTTCCGGCAGGACGCCGGAAATCGAGCCAGCAGTAAAGTGGTCCGTCAGATAGTGTCCCAGCACGCCGCTGGAGTTGGCCAGCCCGTTCGGATGTCTCCGGGAACTGGAGTTCAGCATGATTCGTGTGGATTCGAGCGTGGAAGCCGCAAGGACCACAACTTTAGCGAACGCCTCCTGGTATTTTTTCGAAACCCGGTCGAAGAATCCGACGCCCTTTGGTAAGCCTTCGTTATCGACCAGAACGTGCCTGACTACGGCGTCGGTGCGTAATGTAAGCTTCCCGGTAGCCATGGCGTCCGGGAGCGTCACAGCCGGCGTCGAAAAGAATGCGCCGACATCACATCCGTTACCGCAGCTTCCGCAGCAATGGCAAGCAGGCCGCTTTCGATGGGGCCGGCTGAGCTGCGCAACGCGAAGCGACGTCATCCGCAGTTGCTTCTTCGCCGCGGCCTTGCGCATTAGATGTTCATAGCAGTTGAAAGCGAAGGCCGGCTGAAACTTGCCGTCGGGTATTTGTGGCAACCCTTCCTTCCGGCCTTGAACACCGATATATTCCTCCACCCTGTCGTAGTACGGCGCCAGATCGCGGTAAGAGAACGGCCAATCGGCTCCATACCCATCTATGGAGGCAGCCTTGAAGTCATACTCAGCCAACCGAAAAGATTGCCGGCCCCAGTGCAACGTCCTGCCGCCGAGAATGCGCGAGCGCAGTGACCAATCCCACGGCCGATCCGGCGGCGTCGTGTACGGATGTTGGCTGAACTCGGCGTAGTAGCCGGGGAAGGGCGTGTATTCCGAAGCCGCATGACTGCCATCACGGCGAATCGCCCGCGGGCTCCCCACGCCGCGGAACGGAAAATGATACGGCATCGCATGCGTTTTGAATTGCGAGGCTTTCACGGCAGGGCCGGATTCGAGCAGCAATACTTCGAGCCCATGCTCCGTCAGCACCTTGGCGGCCATGCCGCCCGTGGCCCCTGTTCCCACGATCAAAACGTCGTAGACCTTGCCCGGCATCCATAGCTCCTTATTCGGAATCGCCATGCCGGTCGGCATGGGGGCAGCCTTCCCAGTGAGATAAGGCTTGCTTGCCCTTGTAATTCAACTCCTGGTGCAGTCCGATCTCGGAGGTGTAATACGCGAAGACAACCCGTCTGCGCAGGTCGAGAAAGAACCCGTGGCCCCCGTCCTCCGGGCCCGTCGTTTTCGACGCGGCCATGTGCATCAGAATCGAATTTTGGTTTTCGGCAGCGAGCTGCAGAAATTTCTGGCCATATAGATCCTGGCTGCGCTGTTCCACCCAGGCGAGTCCATTGCGGAAAGCACGCTGTATTTCAGGGATCTCTTCGGAGAGGACGAGGTCGATATGTTCGTGTGCCTTGGCGGCGCGAGCGCCGGGTGTCTCGGTCTGGGGCAAAATCAGTTCCCCGAGCGTGGCCACAAGTTCGAACTCGGCTGCAGAGAAGAATTTCGGCGAATACGCCGCCGCGGCGGACGCGCTCAACGACGCAAGCGGCAGAATCGCTGGAGCCAACGTGAGCGCCCGCACCACGTTCCTGCGGTCCATATCATCTGGGTTCATGAAAGGATTCCTCCTCGGGTTTCAATTTGCCGAGAAATTCCAGCACGCGAATGATACCGCGATCCAACAGCCTTTCGGGAGTGCCGGCACTGACTATCGTCGGCCAGGCATTGGCGCCATAGAAAGTCCCGTCGCGCGCCGCGGCCCGCAGCGTCGGTAAATAGCCCAGATATCCATTGGCGTAGCCGAGCAGCATCGTTTCCACTTCCGGCAGCCGCTCGCGCAGATCGATTTGCAGATCTACATATGGCTCTCCAGGCATGGTGATCATTGCCAGCGAGCGGTTAATCAGGACCGTAACTACTGGAGCTGTAACAATGTCGGGCGGATAGCCAATGGGGCGGCCGGTGACCAGCCACTGATAGTAAGTCGGCGGGGCGTTCATCGATCGGAGTTTCGCCAGGTTCCATCTTGCCGGGAAGCTCATCTCGTCTTCCGCGATTTGCAGCGAGTCCGTGCCGGCAGTGGTGTGAATTTGCCGGCTCACCTGGGCTACTACGCGGCCCAGTGCAATTCCCGACCGGCGCGCTTCAACGGTCCTCTCCCCAACTGCAACCTCGTGCGTGTTGATATCGCCGCACGCGCCTTGAAGAAAGAATACAACCGGTTTGCCGTTCCACTCGTTTCGAACAAATTCCGACATCGCGCCCGGAAAGTCCGCGGAGTAGCGCGTCAGATGATTCAGGACCACCGGATGCGCCGCATAGTGGGCCAGGATCGCGATCGGCTCGCCGTTCTGCCCATCGATGCGCACTACCGTCACAATCGGATCCTGCGGAGCGGTTCGGACTCCCGTGATATTGACGCCCAGCGGGCCGGCGGGACCGTCCTGCCGGTTATGGCCGATGTAGCTTGCGCCTTTTGCTACGCCGATTGTCGCAGGGGACAGCTTCCGGCCGGCAGCTTCGATAGCCACAGTAATGCGGCGCAGCGCTTCAGGCTCCCAGCGTCCGGCAGTGAGATAGCGGTCGTCCAGGATGTTGGGTCCCGTATGCGTGTGGGAGGCAGCGAAGATCAGGTGAGTGATTCCGGCCGACCGCCCAACGTCGCGGCGCACGCGGTCCATTTGTTCTCTGCCGAAGGTCCGTCCCAGATCGAGAGTAACCAGCGCTAACGAAACACTTCCGTGCCGCAGCACGAGCGCGCGTACGAACAAAGGATCGAGTGTTGATTCCGCGAATCCCTTCCGGCCTGCTGCGCCCCACATCTCAAATCCGGCGGGAGGCGTGATATCGGCCATGGAAACGCCCGCCTCAAGGCGCTCCGCGCCTAATTGGAAGGCCGTGCAGAGCAGTCCGATTAAAAAGCGCTTCATCGCAGGATTTTTTCGGGAGGCGTTTCCCGCACCAGGGGTCCGCGAGGCAGCTCGTCCAGCTTCCCCAGCGCTTGATAAATATTCACCAGCGCCGCATCCACCATCGCTTCGCCCGCTCCCACTTCCAGCGATGTATCTCCGCCGCTTGCGCCATATCCGCCCTCCGCAGCGCCGCGGATGGTGGGCAGGATTCCAGCCCACCCGCTGTTCTCCGCAAAGGTATGGCCCAGCAACAGCGTACCGGGGATTGGCGAACGGTCAGCGAGTGCAATCTGGTGCTCTATGAACGGCGCTCCCGGCATCGAGGCGAGCGCCAGCTTGCGGTTGATGACCACCGTCGCAGTCTCCGTAGAAACGAGATCTTTCTTCCTCCACCGCTCGCGCAACTTCATCGGATTGCGATAGGTTTGAAGCGAGCAAACCGGTTCCGCCGTCACGCGAATGCTTCTGGCTGCGCGCGCCACTGCCGCTCCGAGAACCTCGCCGGCCTGTTCATTCACATATGGGACAGCATTGCCGGACGCTCCTTGCAGGAACAGGCCGAAGACTCCGCCGCCCAGATCGGCTTCGACGCGGCGCACAGCCACACCGGGGTAATCGGCCGAAATCTGCCCGTCGCTATGAAAGGTACTTGCGCGGCACGCGGTGTGAAACACCACTCCGCGCAAAGCTCCATTCTGGTCTTCGATGCGCCACACCGCGGCAGATTTCAGAACAGGACCGCCAGGGCGGCGCTCCGGATTGCGCCAAAGCATCGTCAGCCGGCCGTATTCATCGATCGCACGCCAATTATATGCAATATCGACAGCGATGGTCGTCGCGCCCACCCTCGCCGGAAACATATTGGCATTCGCTTTTTCGATCGCGTCGAGAATTGCATCTTCCGCCCGCAAGGCCCATTGCTCGTATCCCGTCCAGCGAGCCGGGAGGCCAGGCGCCGAAAAGGATCCGGAGCAGGCAAGCAAGACAAGCTCAATTCCCGTCCGGCGTTTGGCTTCCTGTGCGACCCGTTGCGAGGAGAATGAATGCAGATCACACGCGACGATGGCCACGCTTGCCGATGCGCTTCGAAGCACCAGCGCGCGCGCCTGCAACGGGTCGTGGACGCCTGTGGCAGGCTGCCGGAATCCCGCCAGTGTGGAGCCGCGCTCCGCGGGTATGGACGCCCGCGCCAGCCCGGCGCGCAAATCCGAGCCGCAGGCGGCGGCCGCCCAGAAGATCAGCCACAGCCCTGCGGCAGGCCCATTCGTCAGATGACGTGGCATGCCCGGAGCAGCGCCTCATGAGTCATCAAGTCGTGCGCGGGAGAGTATGATGGCGGGGCGTGCCCGCGAATGACTTTGGCCATCTCCCAAAAGTCCGGCGCGAACGAAGGCCCTGGCGCGGGCGCGAGCTCTATTTGCTGTGCTCCGGCCTTGTACGGCCCGGCGGGCTTTTCCAAGTCGATCATGAGCCGGGGCGGGGAAAACGGCTGGACCGAAGCTTTTCCGGCGGTGCCGAGAATTTCGATCTCCCGATAGCGGTCCCCATGCGCCTGAAAAGCGGAAACGCGAATCTCGGCAAGAGCGCGTTGGTACTCCAGAATTGCCAGCGTGTTATCGGCCAGCGCGTCGTCTATTGGCGATTCATGCCGCAATATCCCAGTCACCTTCTGCGGTTTGCCGAGCAGGTCCACCGCGCGGTCGATCAGGTGGCAGCCGAGTTCGAACATCATTCCGCCGCGAAAGAGAGCCAACTGCCGCCGCTCGTCCGGAGGGATGGGCTTATCGATGGTTGCGCGAAACAAGTAGACGGATCCCAGCCAGCCATTTTTCGCGGCTTCGATAGCAGCTCGCATCGCAGGATGATAGCGCCACTGATATCCCATCTGCACCACGCGCCTGCGCCGCTCCGCTTCTTCCAGCAGAGAGCGGAGCCCGTCCAGGTCCTCCCCGGGCGCTTTATCCAAATGCACGTATTTTCCCGCCGCAATGCATTTTCGCGCGTACTGCAAATTGCGTTGGACTCGCGACTCCACCGCTACGAGTTCAATGGACGCATCGTGCAGCAATTCGTCTAGCGATAGCCAGCGCACCCCTTCGAAGATTTCGCCCGTGTTCGGCTCATCCGCATCAGGACGGCAAATACCGGCGAATTCAAACTCCGGAAGGCTGCGAAGGGTGCGGATCTTGCCCGGCCCGTGTGCGTGCCCCGTGCCCAACACTGCAACCCGAATCTTTGAAGAGCTGGCAGCCATTCGGCGGAACAGAGCGGCGGCGGCCAGCGAACAGAAAAAGCGGCGGCCGCGCTCCGCCTGCGGCGCTATCGGGCGCGGATCACGCAAGGATGGCTTTAACGATCTTTGCCGGGTTGACATCGGTGAGGCGCTCATCGCGAGCGCCGTGACGGTATGTCAGGCGCTCGTAGTCCAAGCCCAGCAAGTGAAGAACGGTAGCGTGGAAATCGGCGACGCTGACTTCGTTCTCGACGACATGGAAACCGAAATCGTCGGTCCGGCCATAGGTAACCCCGCCTTTAATCCCGCCTCCGGCCATCCATAGGCTGAAAGCGTATTTGTGATGGTCGCGCCCGTCGGCTCCCTGCCGTCCATCCGACATCGGCGTGCGGCCGAACTCACCCGACCAGATCACCAAGGTATCTTCCAGCAGGCCGCGACGCTTCAGATCGCTGAGCAGCGCGGCGGTTGGCTTGTCCGTTCTGCGGGATACGTTGCTGGTTTCCTTATCGTTGCGCACGTGTGTATCCCACGGCTGATTCCGGTGAAGTACCTGCACGAAGCGGACCCCGTTTTCGATCAGACGGCGGGCTAGCAGTAATTGCCGTCCATAGATGCCCGTAGCGGCTTGCTGCGTGCCGTAAAGCTCGTGGGTTTCCGCGCTCTCTTTGGAAAGATCCAGAACCTGGCTCGCTTCCACTTGCATGCGCGCCGCCAGCTCAAACGATGCAATGCGGGCCTCAAGCTCGAGTTGCTCCGCGCGCGGCGCGAAATGCTCGCGATTCAACTGCTGCAGTAATTCCATCCGCCCCGCAGCCGCTTCAGGAGGATCTTTCGGCTCCAGATTGATCACGGGAGTGCCCTCGGCCCGCATAGCCATGCCTTGGTACACGGGCGGCATCCATCCGCTTGAAAAGTTCCGGGCTCCGTCCACAGGTAGACCCGTAGGATTCAATATGGCGACGTAGGCCGGAAGATTCTGGCTTTCCGATCCCAGTCCGTACACCACCCAGGAACCCATCGACGGACGCCCCGGCTGAATGGTGCCGGTGTTGAAGTTCCAGATCGCCTGTTCGTGATTACTGTGAACGGTCACCATGGATCGCACCAAGGCGATATCGTCCGTATGCGCGGCTAGGTTCGGCAACAGCTCCGAAAGCTCCATGCCGCACCGGCCATGTCTGGAGAATTTGAACGGACTCCCCATCCAGCCGGCGCCCATGCGCTTGGCATCGATCACCTTCATGAACTCTGCGCCGGGCTTCTCCCGGTGCCGCTTGTTCAACTCCGGCTTGGGATCGAACAGGTCTATGTGGCTCGGCCCGCCGTTCTGAAACAACAAAATGACGCGCTTGGCTTTTGCGGCAAAGTGCGGGTGCTTCGGACGGACATCGAATTGGGCGCGCGGCTCCGACGCGAACGCCTTCCCCAGAAGCATCGATAGCGCCGTTCCTCCCAGCCCGGTGCTGATCTGGTTCATGAAGCCTCGCCGGCTCAGCATATGCCGGATCGGTACGTAACTCACATGAGGATTAGTCCACATAAACAAACTCATTGGCGCTGAGCAGCACCTGGCAAAGATCGGCGTAAACCTGTTCCCTGCGTTTCGGAGGAGTATAGCCGGCATACCGCGCCGCCTGATTCCTCAGAAACGCCACCATATTGTCCAACTCAGTCTGGCTCGGTTGCCTGCTGAAAGCCAGCTCAACCGCAAGTCTTACAGTCCGGCTGTCGGTATCCGATGACGGAGGCGCAGCCTTCAGCACCCGTTCGGCAAACTTTTGCGCTTGCGCCTTGACGAAGTCGCTGTTCATGAACGTCAATGCCTGTAGCGCGGAAGTCGACGTTACACGTCGCGTACAGTTGGTTTCCATAACCGGCGCATCGAAGACCTGTAAAAAGCTCTGCGGCGCCGACCGCCGGACCAGTTGGTACACAGACCGCCTTCCCCCCTGGGCCTCTTCGATCGGAACGATCTCGCCGGTCGGCTTCGTCTTCGATGGCACGGGTTCGCCATACATCTTCAGATCGAGAGTGCCCGAGACCGCCAACACCGCGTCGCGGATGACCTCGCCTTCGAGCCGCCGAGGCGCGTACCGCCACAGGAGCTTGTTGTCCGGATCCAGTTTGAGCGCCGCCTCGCGAGCTTGGGAGTCCTGACGGTACGCGGTCGAAGTCATGATCAACCGATGCAGGGACTTGATTTTCCAGCCTTGCGCGACGAATTCGGTAGCGAGCCAGTCGAGCAACGGCTGGTTGGTGGGCGCGGCGCCTGATCTGCCGAAGTTGTCCAGAGTCGGCACGATACCCGTTCCGAAATGGCGCGCCCATACATTATTCACCAGTACGCGCGCTGTAAGAGGGTGGTCCGCACGCGTCAGCCACCTGGCAAAAGCGAGCCTGCGGCCGGTTGTGGCTGCATCGGCCGTTTTCGGATCGATCTGGAACGGGTGTGACGGATCCTGGAGCACGGCAGGAACGCCCGGCTCGACCGCCTCGCCTGGAGACAAAGGGTCTCCTTTCAGGAGGAGATGCGTCGGGGGAGGCGCGCCGTCCAGATCGTAAATCGCCCGAACAGTCGGGTATTTGATGCGATGCGCGTCTTCGGCCTTGATTTGCGCCGCAAGGTCGTCGGAGATCTTTGCGTATTCGGGGAACATTTTGCGCAAATCCTGATCTGAGGCTTCCTCGCCGTCCGGATGCTTGGCGCGGTACTGCTGGGTGCGAGCGGCTTTCAAATCGCCCAACGCTTTGATAACCATGTCGAGCGGGCCGTTCACCTCGGCGGCGGCCTCCTTCTGCTGACGCGTAGCTTCCACGATCGCCCGTTTGTCGCTCGGCAGCACGGGCCCGTTGGGCCGAATCGCAGCCTCCAGAATCGCGAGCATTCGGTAATAGTCTTTCTGGCTGAGAGGTTCGTATTTATGGTCGTGACAGCGGGCGCACTGCACGGTAAGTCCCATCAGCGATGAAGCGATGATCTGCTGTGTGTCGAACAGGGTGCGCCATTGATATTCGGCGAAATCGGCGGGGAGAAAATCTTCGCGGGTCGCGTCCACAGCAGTGCGAAGAAATCCGGTGGCCTCCAGCATCTCCACCACGTCGGGCGGCAGCTTATCAAACTGCCTATAGTGCGACAGCTCATCGCCCGCGATCTGCTCCATAACGAAACGGTCGTAAGGTTTGTCGCTATTGAAGGCGCGGATGACGTAATCGCGGTAGCGCCATGCATTCGGACGGACCACGTCCGCGGCCAGAACGCCCTCGGAATCGGCATATCCGGCGAGATCGAGCCAATGCCGTCCCCATCGCTCCCCGTATCGCGGACTACTGAGCAGGCGATCGATTACCTTCTCATAGGCCAGGACCGAGGTATCCTTCAAGAAATCGGCAACTTCCTCCGGAGTAGGCGGCAATCCGGTAAGGTCAAACGTGGCGCGGCGTATCAACCTCACGCGGTCCGCATCCGGAGAGAAACGCAGCCCGCGTTTTTCCAGCTCGGCCAGGAGAAAGGCATCAATGGGATTCCGTACCCGCCCGCGGTTTGCAACCTGAGGAACGGCCGGCCGGCGCGGCGGCTGAAATGCCCAATGCGAGCGGTCGCGAGCGCTCGTTCCAATGGCTGCAGCGGTAGTGTCCGGGCTTTCCGCTTTTGCGCCCTGGTCAATCCACTGTTTGATAAGATCCCGTTCCGCTTCGGACAAGGGCTTGCCGCCCAGCGGCATCTCTCCGCGCGCCACGCGCTGGTACAAGGGGCTGTTTGAAGAATCGCCCGGAATGACCGCAGGGCCCTTACTGCCGCCGCGTAGCAGGCTTGCGCGGGTCCGCACATCCAGCTTGCCTTGCGCACCTTCGCCGGAGTGGCACTTCACGCAATTTTGTTCAAGAACAGGAAGGACCTTCGGCTCAAAGATTACTGCAGATGTCTCTGCTGTTTGCGCCCAAGCACTGAGCCCCGCGCTGAATAGCAGTCCGATCGTCGGCAGGTCGACTCGAAAGGATGACCGCATTGCGAGTGGCCGGGCGGATAGTCTCGCCCGTTGAAGTAATCGTATCGCGGGGTAATGGCTGCGTCAAGACTTTGTTATCACTTTTGACTTTGTTTGCGAACAGTTGGGTATCTTATTGTGACTTAGCAGCAAACTCGCGGCGGCTGTCCGACGCGAACTACGCGACAACGGCCTTTTTGGCCCGTGTCCGCCGGACCGGAGCATCCGCCCTGCGAGTATTGGCTTTCGGGGGGTCCTGCCGCGAAAGAAATAGCTTCTCGAGTGCCTTCTCGCCCACCAATAGCGAAGCGCCGATCGCCCAGTCGACTTCGCGTAATTCTGAAACCTCGATGCGAAGATTCTTGGCCGTAAGCGGCAAAACGCCGTCCAGAACGGCATTTCGAATGATGGGCAGCAAAAGCTGTCCGGCATCGGCCGCAAGCCCTCCGCCGACGACGATCAGCTCCGGGTCAAGCAGATGCACTAGGACCACCATGGCCTTTCCCAGGCATGCGCCGAGATCGTTCAGGAGCCGCACTGAATAGCGATCTCCAGCCGCCGCTGCGCGGACGATGAGGTCGACCGAGATATGATCCTCGTTCCCGTCGCACAGCTCCCAAAGATGAGCGCTCAGGCCTTCCGAAACGGCCTGCTTTGCCGCGTGAATCAATGCTGTGGCGGAGACGAAGGTGTTCAGACAGCCGCGGTTTCCACACCCGCAGAGAGGTCCGTCATCTTTCACGCTTATGTGCCCGAATTCGCCCGAAAACCCACGGGTTCCCGTGTACAGCTCACGGTTCATGAACAGGGCGGATCCCATCGAGGCGCCGATCATCAGATAGATCCAGTTTTCTGCCTGGCGCGCGAGGCCCAATCTCCGTTCGGCAAGAGCCATAGTTCGCGGAGTGTCCTCAATCTCGGGAGCGAACCCGAAGTGGTCCGCAAAGATGCGTTGCACCGGGACATTCACCCATTGCGGAACCTTCGGCCAGTAAAGCGTGGTCCCGCTGCTGCGGTCCAGAATCCCGGAGATCCCTACGCCGATTCCCAGCAGTTCTTCCCGCTTGACGTTTGCTCTTTGGAGGCCCCTCTCGACAAGTTCGATGAGATGAGGCATAGCTACGCTGGGACCGACGTTGACGCGGCTCGGCGCCTTTAGAAACGCGAGCTCATTGCCGCAGATATCGGTGATTACGACGCGCGCGTTGACCCGGCCTACGTGCAGCCCGGCGATAGTGCCCAGCCCCGGTGCGATCGAAAGAAGAGTCGGCCTCCTGCCTCCGCTGGAATCGCCGGATCCGACCTCGGTAATGAAGCCCTTCTTCAGCAGAGAGTCACACAGCTTGGAAACCAGAAAGGCGCTGTAGCCGGTCATCGCGCCGAGCTCCGAACGGGAGATGCGCATGTTCTGGTACGTCAGCTTCAGTAGACTCAGCGCATGAAGGCTCGCGTTCCGGATCTTGGGCATCAGCTCATCAGACTTCCACTGACAATTTGGTGGAAGTACCATCATAGCTCATTGGGTTCGGCCAGGCTTCCAGCCGGATCAGCCGACGCGGCGCGTCAATACAGCTTCCGGAGGACGGATTCGTCCCGCCAGGGAGTGAAATGTTTCCTTGCCTCGACGGCGCTGGAGGCCAGACAGCTACAGTTCTTGGCGAGCGTTTCGAAGACCTTGTTCGCGATCAGGCGGTGCCCCAGGTTGTTGGCGTGGACGCCGTCGGGATCGATTGTCCAGGGTGCCATTCCCTCCGCGTCGAACACATCGGCGTAAAGAACGTCGCATTCGCGGGCGAGCTCTTCCTCCGCTGCGTTGTAAGCCTTAAAGGATGCAATCGACCCGAGTTTGAAGGGATCATAGCGGTCGAACGCTGTCATGAAGTAAGCATTCACAATCACGATCGTTGCGCCGGTCTTCGCCTTCACATCCAGCACAATGTGCCGGAGATCTTCGATGAACTGGCCAACCGGCGTGCCGGCCCGGGCATCGTTCAGGCCGAAGGAGACCAGCACCAGGTCGGGACGATGGTCAATCACTTGCTTTTTGTATCGGAGCATCGCGGCCGGCTTGCCCGATTGCTCATAACAGTAGCTGCGCTCGGCGATGAGGTTCGCACCGAGGCCGCTGTTGATCATCTTGACAGGTTCGAGTTGCGCCTCGTTAATCAAGTCTGCAAGCCGGCTCACCCAGCACAGGCTGCGGGAGGTGGCCGAACCGCCGGCCGTCGTGCTTTCTCCAAAGGCGACGGCGGTGCGGAACGGCTCTTGACGCCAGTCGCGCTTCGGCGGCGGCGTTGAGGCGGCGCTCAAAACGGCCGGCGCCGCCACGAGGCTTTGTAACAGCCGGCGGCGGTTGGGCATCGGTCTCATCACTTCGCGATCATACAAGCAATCCGAAGAACGGTCAAACTTATTTATAAAAAGAGGGCAACTAGGACTCACTATCACAAAAGACGCAGACAGTCGCGAACTTGGCTCTGGCGAAATCGAAGCGCTTCCGCGTCGCGAGCCGATGGGGAACCGAGTTTCGCTGGCAGACTTTCATCCAGGTAACCCACCAGATTGCTCAACAGCTTCTCGGCAAGGGCATCGCGGCCCAGGTTCTCGAGCAGAAGAAGGGTACAGAATGCAGCCCGACCCGCGCCCAAAGGCAAAATCTGAATGGCCGGCCCTGTCCTCTCGAGGGGAAGAATTGACGGCTGTAAAATCTGGTCGGTAGCTACATTCCCATACTCCCAATCCATAAGCCCCGCCCCCGGACAGCCCTCGAATACCGGGTGGGGGATGATGGGACTTCCGGCGGCGGCTTCACCGGACCCGCCGCCATACGGCCCGACCAGCTTGCCCCAGCCGCCGCGCCCCGAGCCCAGATCCATTCGAAATCCAAGAATAGACGCTACGGTTAAGGGAGAGAATTGCAAGTGAAAGTGGATTCGCCGATATTTCTCCGGCACCGCTCCGTCAGAGGGCACGCCTAAGAACAACAGTGTCGATCCGCGCCGCGCCAGCTTCACGGCGCTCAAGAATGACTCGAACTCGGCCGGTTGTTTCCACAACGCGCTGAATGCCGGGATCACCACCACTTCCGGGCGGTCCGTTCCCGGATCGAATGTCTGTATTCTGATCCGGTCTTGGTGATAGCGCCAGCGATGCTGCGGATCAAACAGGGAGAAGCCGCGCGCCGGCCATTGGAATGCAGCCGGATCGTACACGTCCAGCGCAGCGGAATTCCGCGCAATCGAGCGAGTGCCATCCAGCACCTCGGCTTCAACCGTAACGCGCCCTGGAGCAGCATTGAGAACGATCCGCCTGCGGAAGGCAGTGGATACCATCGAGCCTGCGACGAATGTATTTTCCTCTGTAAACACTGTACGGGCCGCCGAATCGACGGCGCGCATACGAGCCTTCAGTCTTCCGACAATGGGCTCTTCATGGAACAGCGTCGCAGTAATCTCGCATTCTTCCCCGCGGATGACATTGAACGGGCTGTTGTGCACGACCAGCCCTACCGGCCGGTTCAATTCCTGCATCGTGGCAAACGCCTTCTTCCTTTTGTTCCGCCAGAAGTCCACCAATCCATCGACTTCGTTGCTATTCGAATCGAACAGTTGCACGATGTTGTACCCCCGGAGCCTCGGGTTCGAGCGCATCGCCTCGACATGCTGCCGCACGGCGTTGGCCTGCACGGACTGCGCGGCTTCGCGAAGCGCGGCCGGGGTTGGAAACACGTCCTTCATGTCGGCCTGCTCGAGAGCCTGTTCCAGATCCTGCTTCTGGCGCACGAAACCCTGATAGTCCTCCGTGAACGCCGTCGGGTTGGGCCCGTATTTTGTGAGCACGGCGTCAACGTCCTCCAGGCCGCCATACCCGAACTCGGTGACAAAATACAACTGGCCTTCGACACCACGTGTTCGCAAATACTGCAACATCCCTTCTGAGAGAGGGGCTCCGGGATAGTAATGCTCGGTCAGATAGGACACGCCTTCGGCCGATCCTGGCAGATAGTAATGTGAATTACCGCCGGCCGATTCTGTAATCAGGCGGGTGGGATCCAGTGACCTTGCGGTCCGGCACATCTTCTCCACGACTTTCATTCCCGCAGCCTGCTCGTTAATCATGTTCCAGATCACGATGCTCGGATGATTGCGGTCGCGCTTCACCATTTCGGCAATTTCCCGCGCGGCGAGGGCCTCCATCTGCGCGTTATCGGGCATCTTGCTGACGGCGGGCTCGCATTGAAGCAGGATTCCCAGCTCGTCGGCGGCTTCGAGAATAGCCGGTGCGGCCGGTCTCCCCTGGGCCCGGATGAAGTTGAATCCGCCTTCTTTGGCGATCTCCACAATCTGCCGCGCTGCGTCGCGGCTGCGCGGAAATGCGAGCGTTATGGGCTCAGTCGATTGGTAATGAGCGCCCTTGATGAAAAGCTGCTTACCGTTCAGATGGAAGGCGCCGTTGGCGCCAACGGTGAATTCGCGAAGTCCGAATCTGGCCGTATGGGTATCACCGGCCCGGCTGCCAATGCGGATGGCTGCTTCGGCTGTATATAGATGGGGGTCAGCAACGGACCAGGGCCGAGGTTTCGATAAGCGGATCGGCAGCGTCACTAACGCGGAGCCGGGTGCGATCCGGATCTTTGCAGTCGCACCACCGGCATTCTCTGCCGCGTTTTTCCACGAGCGGGTTTCCACCGAAATCTCGGCGTCCACCGTTTGCTCGCTGCGATTGATAACCGTGACGCGGGCCTCGGCAGAATCTTCAGCGAGCTTCGGTACGAGGAACAGATCCGCTGCATAAACGGCCTCGGTCGCGATCAGGCTTACGGGCTGCCAGATACCGCCGTGGTCGAACCCTTCGCGCCAGTCCTGAAAGCCGGCAGGGATCTCCGAAAAGCTCAGACCATCCACTTTCCTGGATGTCGTCTTTTCCCATCCCGGCAAGCCGCAGTAGCCGGGGCGGAAATCACGGCCCACGTCGGAGACACGTACCGCGAGCCGGTTCGTTCCCGCCTTTACAGCCCGGCTTACGTCCAGCTCAAAGGGCGTGAAGCCTCCATCGTGGCCGCCGGCCTCCCGGCCATTCAACCAGACGCGAGCGCGATAATCGACCGCCTCGAAGCGTAGGCGAAAAATCTTACCGATAAGCTCTGCTGGAATCCGGAGATCTTTGTAGTACCATCCGATGCCGCCCTGCAATTCGACATACTGCTGCCACACCGAGGGCACGACAACGTCGAACCGCCGGGCCTCGGAAGCCGTCGGTTCTTTGGAGAACCAGCGTTTTGCGATCCCGGCGTCTTGGTCATCCATGCAAAGCCGCCACGGCCCGCTCAGGTCCAGAACCAGGCGGCCGCCGTGCTTCTGAAACTCCGGATCGCGTTGTTGAGCGGCCGCTTGCGTGCCCAGCAGGAATCCTGCCGAGGCGCCCCGAAACAGATCTCTACGATTCATTGGGATTCAATATCGGCCGTTCAGTGCGGATTTGATGCGGGCGGCGCCTGCACCTGAATGACGATTGCTTCTTCAGAGCCGTCATTCCTCACTTCCGGCCGCGCCGCTCCGCTGATAAAGACGGTCTCGCGCTCGCGTGCCTTGTACTTTGCTCCGTGCGAAGCGACCTCGATCGATCCCTTCCATACAAACAGGAACTCTTCCCCGCCAGAAGCTGATTCCGCGCTAAGCCGTTCGCCGGGCTCGAGCTTCCGGTGAGCAGCCGCTACGCACTTGGATCCCATCTCGGGATACGTGAAGAATCCGTTCTTGTCAGCAAACGTGAGCAACTGAATCGCACCAGGTGTAATCACGCCCTTTGGAGGAGGAGCTCCCGGGCGGGATGAGTCGCGCGCGCCGGTATATAACGCCAGGTCGGGAGGGCATTGAAAACTGATCAGGATCGCAGTCCCGGTTCCGGTGGTAATAGTGCCATGAATCTCTTTGGACGGAACAAACGCCGCCTGTCCGGTGAGCAGCGGCCGCCTCGAATCGCCCTGCCGCACATCTACCTGGCCCTGCAAAACGAGGAAGGTGTCGTCGGAGTAATCGTGAACGTGTTGGGGAAATTCGTGTCCCGGTTCAGACACAGCCCAGTTGAGAGTTATCCGCTTTGCTCCCATGTCCGGGTGAAGAATGCGGCGGGAATCCACCTTTCCCATATGAAAAGGCACGCCGTCGGAGAGCTTCAAGACGCGGATTGGCGGAGACTGACCGAACAGAGGAGCAACGAGCAACAGAGGCAACAGCCGCGAAAGACGAACCATGTCGTTTCGTTATCGTCCCAGGAGCCCCATCCTAGCCTTGCCCGCGTAGTGTGTCAAGGCGGATTTATGAAAGCCGAGGGCTCGCGACGCGAATCTTCATGGAAAGATGACAAGAATTCCATTCACGAGGCATCCTAAATCAGGAACATCACCGTAAGATAAAAGAAACGGTGGATCCGATTGGCCCTCCGGTTTACTATCGGTGTTGAACCGGCAGGGGTACAGCCAAATGCCGGTACGGAGCTCGATCGATATGGTGAACAGACGTGTGTTCCTTATGGGCAGCGGAGGCATGACTTTCGCGCAGAATCCATCACGGCGGATCTCAATCGCTCTGATCGGAAGCGGAGGCGAAGGACGTGCGCTGTTGCAGCGCGTCCGCCGGGAACCAGACGTACACGTTGCCGGCGTATGCGACGTGTACGAGCCCAACCTGGAGGCAGGCCTGTCAGCGGCGGGCGAGGGCGCCAAGGCATGGCGCAATTACAAAGCCCTGCTCGATGAGAAAGACATCGATGCGGTGATCATCGCCACGCCTGAACACTGGCATCATCGCATGCTGCTGGATGCGCTGGCGGCAGGGAAGGATGTTTATATCGAAAAACCGCTCTGCCACACGATCCAAGAAGGCCTGGAGATGATCGACGCCGCCGAGGCCTCGCGCAGCGTTGTTCAAGTCGGAATGCAGCGCCGCAGCAGCAACCTCTTTTTAGAAGGCCGGGAGCTCAGACGGGCCGGCCGCTTAGGAACTGTCCGCATGGTTCGAACCTTCTGGTTGAATAACGATCTTCAACCGCCCACGCGGCAGTTCGAAGGCCCGATCGATTGGGAACAGTGGCAGGGCCCAGCGCCACGCACCGCAAAGGATCCCCGGCGGTTCTTTGACTGGCGCAACTATTCCGCCTATTCCAACGGGGTCGTCATGGATCAGGGTGCGCATATCTTCGATTCGATCCACATGATCATGGATGCCGGATATCCGGCTTCGGTGAGCGCGACCTCGTGCCGCGGGCACAAACCAGACGTTGATATGCCTGAATCGTGGGTGGTGGTTGCCGAATATGCGGAGGACTTTATGGCCGTGTTCACGATCAACTACTCCGCCATGCGCTATCCCATGCCGGAGGACCAGCTTAACTGCTATGACGGCGACGCCGCCCGGATGGATCTTGGCCGCGACTTCCTGCGCCTGTACGAACGAGGGTCGACCAGCAGTCCGGCTATTAACAAGACGGGGATGAACACCGGCGAAGCAGCGACCGAGCACATTCGGAACTTTCTGGAGTGCGTCCGCACGCGCAAGACACCGCGGGCTACAGTGGAAATCGGCTTCCAGGCCGCCTTGGTTCTTCTGCTGGCAAACCTCTGTGCGAAACAAGGCAGGCGGCTGCGGTGGAACCGGCAATCGCGCCAGGTGGAAAACTAAGTAGGCTTTTTTAAAATCCCGGCCTGAATCGGCTAGATCGCAGGCGCTATCACCACATCATCTGCGAAAGTAATAACTAAGTTCTTGACAGGACCACCTCCGGCTCCTATGATCGTTCTAATCATGTAGAGGGAGCGCCTAAATGTATCCTAAACTTTCCTTTGTTTTCGTGAGCCTCTGGGTTGTTATACTTGCCGGCGTTGCCGCGGCGCAGGTCCAAAGCGGAGCCATCCTCGGCACGATCTACGACCAGTCCGGCGCGATTATCCCTGGCGTGGCCGTCACCGCAATCAATAAAGAGACCGGGCAACGGCATACTACCGCGACCGACAGCAGCGGCCTCTACAACCTATCTTCGCTTCCTTATGGCGAGTACTCCCTGGAAGCCGCCGTTCAGGGCTTTCAAACAGCAAAGTTGGATCCTGTCAGTCTGCACGCGGACACAAAAGTGAAGGTGGATTTCACGCTGTCGCCGGGCTCGGTCGATCAGACGATCGAGGTGAGCGCAGAGGCAGTATTGCTCCAGACCGAAGAAGGCGAGCTCAAGAATACGATCTATCGGAATCAGATCGAAAATCTACCGTTGAATAGCCGAAGCCCGACCGACCTCGTCCTGCTGGCTCCGTCCGCTCAGGTGTCCGGACAAGCGTCGAGCGGCAGCTCTCTGGGGTTCAACTTCAACGGCCTGAATTCCAATGCGATCGTCACCAATGTCGACGGCACGGACAACGGCATTGGCACGCAGGATGGAATGATGTTCGGTTCGCTGAACTTTAACCTCGTACTCACAAGCCTGGATTCGATTCAGGAATTCGACATCGCGACAGGCAATTATTCCGCAGACGTACGCGGAGCCGGCGGTTACTTGAACGTCATTACGAAGACCGGCACCAATGATTTCCATTTCAGCCTGTTTGAGTTCTTTCGCAACGGAAAGCTGGATGCGCGGAATTTCTTTGCGAATCGGCCCAGTACTCTCAAGCAGAATACGTTCGGAGGGATCGTAAGCGGCCCCATTGTCCGGCAGAAAACATTTTTCATGGCCAGTTATGAAGGGCAGCGGATTCGTCTTCCTTTTCCCGGCGTCGCCAATGTTCCGACGGCTGCCTTCCGCTCGCGGACTGATGTCCGGTTGAAGCCGTTTTTCGATTTAACGCCGTTGCCGACCGAAGCTATCCCGGGTAATACGGATGTAGGAATCTATCGCGCGAGCGTTCAGCAGATCACCCGGCAGGACCTGTTTACAACTCGCGTGGATCATGCGTTCTCGGAGAATGCCCGCATTTTTGCCCGTTACACCATCAACGACGGCGCCGTTACCGGCGCGTTCCCCACTTCAGGAAACGAGCTTAGTATTTTTCCGGGGTTCGGATTCAGCCAGCCGGTGCGCCACCAGTCGGCCACGATTGGGTATACCCACACGTTCACGCCAACGCTGCTCAGCGAACTACGGCTAGGTTTGAACCGGTACCTGGAGCAGCGGGTTCGCGGCCCGCAGGATCCCTCTCTGTTCTACATCCCGCGGCCCAGCGTTCCCGGATTGCTGATTGGAGGCGGCGGTAATATCAAGAAGTTCGGGAACACCAGCCCCGAGCTAAATGAGAAGCTGTCGTGGATCCGCGGCAGGAATACCCTCTCTTTTGGCGGAAATTACTCGGTGCTGCTGACTGGTCAGAACCAATCCAGCGCCACAACAATGACGTTCTCCAATCTTACGGGCTTGCAGGCTAACTCTCCGATTACTCTTTCCAATACATTCGGAGCGTCGATGGTCGAAGGACCGGAGCACTTCAGTATTCACGAGTTCGGCTTGTTTGTGCAGGATGACTTCCGCGCCACTTCTCAACTTACCCTTAACATCGGATTGCGGTATGACAACTTCGGAGTAATTTCCGAATCAAAATGCAGAGGCAAGAATGTGGTGAGCGATCCTTTGGGACCGTTCCGCGCCCCCTGTGATCCATTGTACGAACGCAACAATAAGGATTTCGGTCCGCGCTTCGGACTCGCCTGGCGGCCCGTGGCCAGCAAGCCGCTTGTCCTGCGCGGAGGCTACGGAATCTTCTTTTCCCGCGGGGGCAGCTTGCAGCAGGGCGATCTTTTCAACCTGAACAATTCCTTCCCGTTCACCTTGACGACGGCCGATTTTCCGAACCTGTCCTATCCCTTCGATCCCCGCGCACTGGCACTGACCAGCGGCATTCCGGGCCGCTATCTTCGCGATCCTTTTGCGAAAGATCTGTATTCTCAACAATGGAATTTGACAACGGAATATCAGTTCGGTCGCGCCACGACCATTTCGGTCGGGTATGTGGGAAATCACCAGATCAACGTGCCGGGCGCGGACAGTCCCAACGCGATTGACCCGGTTCTAGGCCGGCGCCCGAACCCGCTGCTCGGCAACGTCAATGTGGCTACACAGCAGGACAATAGCTGGTACAACGCGCTGCAAACGTCTGTGCGGCGCCGCATTTCGAATCGCCTGGCATGGGATGTGTTTTATACCTGGGCTCATGCCAATGGCGTTGAGAGCGGGCTGCTCCAGGCGACTGCCGGCATTGGACTCGCCTCCGAACAAATTCAAAATCTCAAAAACAGGCGGGCATCTCGAGGAAACACATCGCTTGACATTCGGCACCGGTTAACTGCGGATTTGACTTATGAACTACCCCGGCTAGCCGCTTCAAGCGGCCTTGTTAGAGGCGCTTTCGGCGGCTGGACTACATCGGGCATTATTAAAGTACTCAGCGGCACGCCTTTCAACGTGATCACCGGCCAGAACGAAGGCAATTTTCGACTTCAGCAGCGCCCAAACCTCGTGCTGGGAGTTCCTACTATACTCGATGGAGTCTCGCCCGCGGACGGCTTTGTCAATCCGGCGGCGTTTGCTATTCCGACCGCCGCAGATCCGGCAACCAAACTGGTGCTCGGCAATTTGGGAAACAATGTTCTGAGGACCCGCCCTTCCTTTTTCATGGACTGGTCTGCGGGCAAACGATTCCGCATAACTGAAAAGCTGAGCACCGATTTTCGTGCGGAATTCTTTAATATTCTCAATCATCCTGTCTTCGCGGTTCCGATCAACAATCTCGCATCCGGCTCGCTGTTCGGAAAGAGCCAGAGCGCGCGCGATGCAAGGCAGATTCAGCTCATGCTCCGGTTTAATTACTAATTTCCAACCGAAAAAGGAGGACCCCGGCATGGCTTATCGTCCGGTCCCGGCAATTGTGGCCATGGTTGGCGCTTTGTTGACGTCAGGGTTTAGACCATTAGCGGCGCAAACGATGTTGAGCGACTTCACGGGGATTGTCTCGGATGCGAGTGGGGCCGGAATCCCTCAGGCCACGGTGACCGTGACGAATGAGGCGACTCAAGCCAAGCGCACTGCCATTACGGATGAAACCGGTAGTTATCGAATCGATGGCTTGCTGGTGGGGACCTATGCGATCGAAGTGGAGCTGACTGGCTTCAAGAAATTCGTTCAGACCGGGATTTTATTAAGTCCCGGCCTGGTTAAGCCTGTCAATGTGACATTGGAGGTCGGTCAAGTTACCGAGATCGCCGAAGTGCATGATACGGTTCCCACGATTGAGACGCAATCCGGAACGCTGTCTACAAGCCTGCCACCCGTAGCGATGCAAAAACCGATCGTGACCATGACGAGGGGCGCCATTCTCGGCGAAATGATGGTTTGGATGCCCGGGTCTGCCGCCGGCGACAAGACATACGGATACGTCGGTCAGCGGCCGGAAATGATGCAGACCAATATTGAAGGACTTCAATACTATTTCATCAGCTCTTCAGTCAGCTTCGACGCCATCCAGGATGTAAGCACGATACTTACAAACGCGCCGGCCGAGTACGCGCGGCCCGTTACGCTGAACGCGACGTTGAGAAGCGGGACGAACCAGTTTCATGGATCCTATGTACGGGCGTTCGTCAATCCCTGTCTGAATGCCACCGGAACGCCCTTCAGTACGACGCCGCGCGGGCCTTGCGCTACCTCGTGGAGGCAGTTTCTGGATGTCAGCGGGCCTATCATCAAAGATAAGACCTTCTTCTTTTTCAACTGGGGCCGGCCGAATATGTTCAATCTCGTGCAAGTGGCCCAGCCGGGCTCGGTGCCTTCGAAAGCTATGCAGGCGGGGGATTTTTCCAAGTATCCGAAGACCATTATCGATCCGCAGACAGGCAATCCGTTTCCCGGCAATGTCATCCCCTCTGGTCGTATCAGCCAGATGGCTCGGGGCATCGTTCAGGACCTGTACTCGCAATTGAACTATATAGGCAGTCCTGATAGTTACGTCAACAACCGTACGGAGTTGGCAGGCCGCTACCGGAAAGATACGGATTACACGGTCAAGTTAGACCATACGCAAGGCGTTACGAATACGTTTTCCGGTGCGTACTACAGGCATAAGGTCCTCAGTAACCTCTCCAATCTGTTTCCCATCGCGAATCGCCCGCAATCCTTGCCCACAGCGGGCCAGGACAACGTCTTCAACTGGGGTGCGTCGCTGGCATACACGCACACGTTTTCACCAAGCATCGTAAACCAGTTACGCATCGGCGCCACGCGTTTTGTGCTGCTGCACCTCCAGATCGACCCAAACGACATCAGCCAGGGCCGGGTAATTCGCGGTCAGGAATACGCGCAGCGGTGGGGGATTCAGGGACTTCAGCCTCCTGACCTGGCCGGTCTGCCGCAGGTCAACATCGTCGGCTGGAACTTTATTCCGAACGATAATCAGAGCGCAAATTATGATACCCGCTATTCGGCATATGAGAATCTGACGATTGTCCGAGGTCGACATACGTTGAAGGCCGGTTACAGCGCCATCAAGCTGTTATCCGACGGGCCAGCCGTGGGCCCTTACTTCGGAAACTTCGATTTCAATGGTACGTTTACCGGTGAAGCGTTCGCTGATTTCCTGCTTGGATTGCCGGACACCTTTGTCAGATATCGAACCCGTCCAATTATTGCCCGGCGGATGTGGGAGCACGGCGCGTTTTTTCAGGACGATTTCAGGATAAGTAAACGGCTTACACTGAACGTAGGGCTGCGCTGGGACCGGTTCACGGTTCCGTATGATAAAAACGGGCTGTACTATAACTTTGACCCAAAGACGCTATCGATCGTAGTACCCGACCAGCACGCGGCCGCTAACGTGAATCCAGCCTGGCCATCCAAGCCATTTCCCATCAGGCTAGCCGGCGATGTGGGCTTCCCTTCGAAGCTGCTACGGGGCTCGAATAGCTGGCAGCCGAGATTTGGCTTCGCCTACCAATTGATGTCCAAAACGGTTTTGCGCGGCGGCTATGGTATCTACAACTCCGCGGTGCGGTTCGGCTCTCTTCAAACCGGCGGTCCATTTGCAATCACCGAAAATTTCATTAATGTTAAGTCGCCTGGCAGCGCGAGCGGAGCCCTCTACGCGTTACCAAACCCATTTCCAGGCACATCGCAGACGGCAAGCGTCGCATCGGCAACGGGATGGAGCTTGGACTATCGGCCTGCGTATTCCCAGAACTGGAACCTGACGCTGGAACGCGAACTGTTCAAAAATTGGGGCGTCAAGGCCTCTTATCGAGGAGTTAAGAACAGTCAATTGCTGTGGCTTCAAAACCTGAACGCTCTTCCAGCCAGCACGATTCCTTTCAGCCAGGACCGCCGGCCATATCCGAACCTGCAGACCGTCGGCTACGTTTCCAACGGCGGAAATAGTTGGTATGAAGGCTTTGATCTGAATATCACGCATCCCCTGACTTCCGGTACATTTATTACGGCGCAGTACACGCGTAGCTGGTCGGGGGGATTGCCCAGTGCATCATATACAGACGACCAGACGGTTGCCACCCCGGAAGATGCGTTTAACCTGCGGCGCGATTATGGCCCGGATACAGGTTGGCCGACCAACGACTTCATCCTTAGTTGGGTCAGTGAGCTACCTGTGGGAAGAGGGAAGCGATTTGGCAATACCAGCAACAAAGTCGCCAACGCCGTACTCGGAAACTGGAGCCTCAGCGGTGCATTTTCGTGGCGGTCCGGTCTCTTCTTCAATCCGCTTTTGAATGGTGTGGATGTGGGCAATATCGGAGTGACAAGCAGCCGGCGCCCTGAGCTGGTTTCAGGATGCGACCCCTACGCCGGCGGACGGAACATCCATGGGCAGTGGTTCAACCCAGCATGCTTCACCACTCCACAGGCAGGACAATTGGGCAATGTCCGTGTGAATTCGCTGGTTGGACCTGGAGCCTGGCAGTTAAATTTCAACCCGTTCAAAGAATTTCCTCTCACGTTCATTCGCGAAGGAGCCAGAATTCAGATCGGGGCGAATATCGTCAACATCCTCAATCACCCGGTCTATGCACGGCCGGTGAACAATCTGAGCGCTCCCACTGTTGGACGAATCACGGCGACGACATATGCCCGCGGCCTTAACCACGACGCCACGGGCCAGCGCAGCGTGATTATGGATATGAGAATTTTCTTTTAAAAAGCCCAGATTAGCTGCATTCTCAGATCCCGAGCGTAGTTGGTGCAGTAGCGTTCAAGACCGAGTGCAAGCATCTCCGCGCCTTTTGTTTCGCAATCGTACGGCTCAGACCAGGATCTCGAACGCATGCTGGGGCGGCCGATTCTTCACCGCCACGCTCACGTAATCGCGATCGGTGCCCACCCGGATGATCCGGAAACCGGCTGCGGCGGAACCGTCGCAAAGCTGACCGGCGACGGCCATCACGTCACAATTGTTTACCTGACGCGCGGCGAAGCCGGTATCCGCGACGACGACCATGCGACGACAGCCCAGGTACGCACCGCCGAAGCTTTGGCGGGTGCGAAGGTGCTGGGCGCGCGAGCAATATTCGCAAATCAGATCGACGGACGGACGAGCGCGGAGGAGGAAGAGTGCGCGCACTTTACGGGGCTGCTCCGGTCGCTTCGCCCCGACGTGGTCCTGACCCACTGGCCGCACGACACGCACCTGGACCATCGCGACACCGCCGAACTAACCCGAGCGGCATGGGAAGCGCTGGGCCGCACGTTCACGCTCGTCTATTATGAGGTCATGACTGGCATCCAGACTCACGATTTCCAGCCCCACCTGTATGTCGATGTCTCACTAACTGAGGAAGAAAAACGCGCGGCCATCTACGCGCATGTTTGCCAACGCCCGGATCGTTTCTATCCGTACCATGTGCAGATGGAGCGAAAACGCGGAACGGAGGCGGGCCTGGTGCGCGCGGAGACGTTTTTCGTCGAGAGAAACCATGCGCCCGCGGCGGTGATTCCTTTCCCGTCGACTTAGATCCGCGCAGAAGCAGAATCCCGCTCGGGAGAGCAAAGACAAGCCCGTGAGCACCAAAGGTATGCTATTCTTCTCCTGTTCGTGTGGACCGGACGCAATGTCCTGCGCCGAACGGTGAACGGCCGCGAAAATCTCGGCGGGCATCGAGCGAGGTAATTGAACGATGAATTCTGCCTGGAAACAACAGTTCGACCGCGACGGCTTTTTGGTCATTCGCGACTTCCTGAACGCGGAGGATCTCCGCGAGATGGAGGAGGGATTGGCTCGTTTTCTGCGCGATGTCGCGCCGACCATGGGCCGCGGCCATGTCATGTACGAAGATCCCGACGACCCGGCATCGCTGAAACAGGCTGACTGCATGCACCTCGAACACGGGTTGAACGAGATTCGCGTGCGCGGCAAGGTGCGGGAACTGGCCGAGTTGCTGATCGGCCCCGTGAACCCGCAACAGGCGGAGTTCTTCGACAAGCCTCCGCATAACAACAAGCCAACTCCACCCCACCAGGATGGATTTTATTTCTGCTTAAAACCCAATATCGCGTGCACGATCTGGATTCCTCTCGATGTGGCCGACGAGGACAACGGGGCGCTTTCCTATATCCGCGGATCGTATCGTCTAGGCGTGCTGCCGCACAACGCCAGCTCCGTGCTCGGCTTTTCGCAGGGGCTCGCCGGTGACCCGAACAACTTCGGCGAGCGCGTGCTGTGCCCGGCGAAACCGGGCGACGTGCTCGTGCATCACTCGTTGACCATTCATATGGCTGGCGGAAATCACAGCACCAGGCACCGGCGGACGTTGGGTTTTGTCTACTATTCGATCGCGGCGGAACTCGACCAGGAAGCCTACGACCGCCATCAGTCCTCGCTGAAGGCGCAGCGGGAAGCCAAAGGGATCGAACATACGGCGCCGGTCGCGCGTTGACCCATCTGGGCCGACATCGCCGTACAATAGCCCGATAGCCTGTCACCGGTCGCCCGGATCGAGATGCTCCACTCGTCCGCCGCTGCGATGAGAATCTACGTTGCGAAAGCTGCCGCGCGCCTTTATGTCTCTCATTCGGCGATCAGCCGTCAGATCAAGTTGCTTGAGGATGAATTGCAGGCCATGCTGTTTGTGCGTAAAGGGCGGCATGTATCATTGACGGCTGCCGGTAAAGCGCTCCTGGGCTATGCAGAACGGGTCCTCGAAAACATCCGGCGGAGTTTCCCTAATGTCAGCGTACTGACGACAACCGGCAATGCGGACGAGATTATCGAGGAGATTCGGTCTACAACAATTGACGTAGGCGTCGTCAGCCTTCCAGTGGACGCGCTGTGGCCCATAATCGCGGAATTTCATTCCTCTCTCAGCGGCGAGCTCAAACAACGAACCGGATCCGGCTGCTGCGCATATCCGGTCATCGAATCTACAGAGATGTTGCGATTGTGCGCCCGGCATTGGGCGGGCATGTGCCCAAGTACGTGGCGCACTTTGAGCACCTCTGCCGGGAACACTTGAGATCATTCGCCAATAATCGCTTTATTCGTCCATTAATCGACTCGTAGTTATGCAATTGATTGCGTGCATTCGCCACATTACGCTGTTTGCGGCACCGGAATAAGTCCGGCCTCCTGGGACTTTCAGATGAGTCTTGTTGGCATCCGGATGTTGCCGAGGCCGCCAAAGCATACTGTTCACCGTGATCAGCTATGATCTTGGATTGCGGCCGCCCTGTATCAATACGAACTTGCCAGTCACGCGGCCGGGAAGCTCAAAGTTGTTAGGGGAGGAGGCTAGCTCGTTCGGTGTGGCCGGACTGGTCCTGGCGCATGCCGCCGTTCGGGCTTCGCTAGTATTGGGCGTCTCCGTCGGGCGGATTCGAACCGCGTCCAGCATTGTTTCGGCCCTAGCATTGACGATGCTGGGCCGTATCCTTCTGAGCAGGCTACAGCCGCCGCGCCGTGTATGGGCAGCCCTGATTTCAATGCTTGTTTTTATTTGGGGAAGCGTGAGCCACTGGTTCCTGCGGCACTCGGAACGAGCCGCCGGATGGGAGATGATGCTTTTGTTCGGGGTCTCCGCGATTCTTCTCGCCTGCATCCACCGGAAAATGCCGGATCCCGGCGGACTGCGCCACGCCGCGCCGTTGGTTCTTGCTGGTATGTTCTACGTCTGCTCCGGGTGGCTGGAAGCATGGCCGCTCAATCGGCATCTCGCTCGAGCGGCAACGGCGCAAGCGCGTGCGGAGGTCTTCGCCGAGACGGCTCGCCTGGTCCGCGCCGCTAACGAGCTGGGCGTCTCGGCCGATCGGAGAACACTGGACAAACTCGGGCTACGGTTGCTGGACCTTTCGGCAAATTCTCATGAAGGCACCGCCGAGGCATGGGACTGCTTGCAGCAACTGAGTAATTACCGTTCGTCTCTGGAGCGGCCGGCACTCTTGGGGCTGCCCGCCACCGAACGCACATTGAGCCCGCAGCAACTACGCCGCCTGGGTACGATTCAAGTGAAAATATCCGCTCAGTCCGAAAGCGTGGTCTGGCAACAAATCAGCAAACCGAGAGGCCCCGGGATGTTGGTGCTGGACGGAGTCACATTGCGCCATGCCGTCTTCTATGGCGTTCCGCTGGCTTACTTCGGCGGTCCAGTCAGTCTCAAAAACGTGCGGTTCGCCCGCTGCACATTCTCATTCCGCAAAAATCCCGCCGCGCTCCGGTTTCTCCGGCAGTGGTGGCAAGGCGCTCAGTCGATCGAAAATCCGTAGCGGCGCGCCATCCAGTAGGGCAGCAGGTAATCGATTCCGGCGCTTTCGATCAGGCCGCCTCCGTTCCCGCGGAGTTGGAAGGGGCTGCGCTGCCACAGAAAGTCCGTTGCGACGCGATCTTGGATGGGTATTGGGCTGCAGGCCTCGTCCGGAGTTCCGCAGGAAGCGTACACCGTGCGGAGATCCACGGGAAAATCGCGGCGAGGACGGGCGAGCAAGGCTGCGAGGAGCGCGCCTACTTCCACATCCTGACCGGCCTGCTTTCCTTCGATTGCCGCATGAATCACCGTGAAAAACGCATTCTGATGGGCGCGCGTCGCTTTCCAGAGGACCCGGTAAGCCGCGCGATAGAACCAGGCGCGGTAAGCTTCCGGTTCCCAGTGCACCAGATGGTAGAAATTGATCGAAGCCAGATTGTACTTGTGATACGAGTACCAGGGCGTCAGCGACTCCAACAGCATGGGCATGACAGTCAGCGGGGCTGCGAAACGCGACCAGCGCTCATACGTGGGACCGAACCGGCCAGGGTCGATGTGTCTGCCGATCGCAAGCAGCGTCAATTGTTGATCGAACCGTCCCCAGAAAGTGGAACTAATGCTTCCGTCGGGCATCAAAATGTTCCAATGATGATCTAGCAGGAAATCGAGCAGCCGATGCACGATCGAGCGGATCAAGGCGCGCACGCTTGGATCGCTAATGTTGTCCCAGGCTGCGCCCAGCCCGAAAAAGACGCCGGCATACTGATCACGCGAGGTGTGGCCAATCCACTTGCACGGTTTGCCGGCGCAGATTCCATCGTAGATTCCATGCCGCGCTTCTTCTCTGGCAATTGAGTCCAGCCACGGTGAATCTGCCGGTATGGCGCAGCGGGCGAGCAGGCCCGTCCCGGGCGCCTCAACCAGCGTTGCAATGGCAGCCAGGGCCCTACGGGCATATGCCAACGCCTCTATGCTCCCCGTGACCCGATAACGAAAGGCTTCGGCGGCAAGATAGTGCGCCGTCCAGATAGCCGAATCGCCGGCCCGCGTGTACCCGATGATGCCGTTGCTGTCCGGAGCGCTGAAAATCGGATCAAGGATCGTTCCAAAAGGCGAGTGCCGTTCTTGAATTTCCCGTGAAAGTGATTCTGCTTCCGGCGCCCCGGCGTATAGGATTCCGGGCCTAAAGATAAAGAACCAGGCAAGAATTACCGCTATCAGCGCGTGAAATTTCAAAAAGCTTTTGTGGGAAATAGCCGCACCTACCGTTATAATACCTCGGTGATGCGCCGGTTTTGGCTCCTGCTGCTTACGCTAACTTCTCTTTTTGGCGGGAAAGGGGCGGCGTCCACCTCTCCCGCGCTTTCGCTTCTCGGTCGGCTTCCACTCCGGTTCGAAGCGAACCGGGGCCAGGCCGATGCCGGCGTGTGCTATGTCGCTCGCGGCGGCGCTTATAGTGTTGCTCTGACCGACCGGGGCAGCTTCTTGCGGCTGCGTTCGGGGCCAGAAGGAAGGCCAACTGTGGTGGAAACGCGATTTCTGCGCGCGAGCGCAGCGGCTCGCATCGAGCCCGAAGAGCTTTCCATTACTCAGACCAACTATCTACGGGGCAATGCTTCCGAATGGATAACCGGAGTCGCCAGCTATGCACGAGTCCGGTACCGCGGACTCTACCCCGGCATTGACGTTGTGTTCTATGGGAACGAAGGGAAACTGGAGTACGACATACTCGTAGCCCCGGGTGCGCGAGTCTCGGCGGTATTGTTTTCGATCGCCGGAATCGCAAGCGAGCGTCTGGACAATGACGGCAACCTGGTGCTGACCACATCGGCGGGCCGCGTCATGTGGCAGAAGCCTGTCGTCTACCAGATAGCCGGCACTGGACGCAAGG
>Ga0070741_10003838_pt1 | contig 36174 bp, 31 predicted proteins | sample Coa_R1_4_FD_66440 | JGI IMG/M metagenome (GOLD analysis project Ga0070741, IMG submission 66440) | Surface soil microbial communities from Centralia Pennsylvania, which are recovering from an underground coalmine fire - Coalmine... | ecosystem: Environmental > Terrestrial > Soil > Unclassified ... | reverse complement strand
CGGAAAATCAGAATCGCCGACCAACAGTACTTTTGCAGGAACGGCAAATGAATCAGGGTCGGCTCCTCGAGCTTACGCATCAGGCGGCGGCTGCCGGCAAACAAGCCGCGTGACCCGGTGATGAACAGCAGACCGTGAGAAACGATGGTGAACAGGTAGTACCCGCGGTAGGTCACCGAGTCGAAATGCTTGCGAAAAATTCTCAGGTCCTGAACATCCAACGGCTTTTCGGTTGGGGTGCGGCGCGAAGGTGTCAGCTTACGGAACAGGTTGAGGAACGGGTTGTGATTCAGCGGTTCGAGGAAAATCGCGGAACCTCCTGGCGCCAGCACGCGGCACAACTGGCGCGCTGTTTTTTCCAGATCAGTGTGATGAATGATTGCCTTACCCAAGACTATGTCAAATGATTCATCAGCATAGTCGATGTCTTCCGCGGCAAGGTGGCGGAAGAACACACGATCATCAACGCCTTCGCGCTTGGCATTTTTTTCTGCAATGCGGATGTTCTCACTGGAAATGTCGAAACCTTCCACCCTCGCGGCGCCTTTCTGAGCGTACCAGCGTGCGGTGGCGCCGGTGCCGCAGCCAAAGTCGAGAACACGTTTGCCGGTAAGCGGACCGGCGGCGCGCAACAGCATCTCCATGTGCTCGTCGCCCATCCACTCTGGATAGAAGTCGGTACGAGCAGGCGGAGGCCCCAGGCGCTGTGCCTTCTCATCGTGAAACGTTTCTTCGACGTGGTGGCGCTGCGCCAGATCCAGCGTCGCTTCCGAACCTTCCGGCTTCATGTCGTAGTCTCCCTGTAACCCTGTGGCGATTCCACCGGAAACGTCGCATCCGTCAGCCGGTACCAGTCCAGCTTGAGGGCGAAAATTCCCGCGTCCGGTTCACGAAGGCAAAAGCGCTTGAGCTCGAAGCGGTCTTCCGCCGGCCCATTCACACCGTAGACGGTAGTCACCGCGGTAGCGAATCCCGCGTCCTGCACAACCTGTTTCGCGATGGGCCCGTAATCGAAGTGCTTGCCGAAGGGGTAAGCAAAGTGTTTCACCGGAAGTTGCAGCCGGTCCTCGACCGTTTTCTTGGACCCGAGGATCTCGCGCTCGAGTTGTTGTTTCGGCAGCCCGGAGAGAACCGGATGGGTGATGGTATGTGCGCCGAAACCGACGCCATCCTTGCTCATCCGACGTACGTCCTCCCAGTTCAGCATCACATTGGGCAAGGTCAACGATTCGGGAACGCGAAGCTCGCGATAGAGTTCGTTCAAGATTTGCGAGCGGGTCTTCTCATCCAGTCCACGCAGCCAGTTCAGCATGCGCGCCAGCACCTGCAGCTTTTGTTCTTGTGTCTCGATAGCGCCTTCAGGCCCACCGACCTCAGTGAAACAAATACGTTTGCACGCAGTCAGCTTGAAGGCCAGCCGCACTTTGTCGTACCAGGGAATCTCCCCCGTTCCGATATAACCGGTCGCGAGAAAAATGGTGGCGGGAATGCCCAGTTCCTTCAGGATGGGATAGGCGAAGAGGAAATTATCGCGATATCCATCGTCGAAGGTCACGCCCGCGCAATACTTGTCTCCATTCGCAGGCAGGTCGCCCGCTGCCAGCTGATCCAGGGTGACGAATCGAAAACGCCGGGCGAGATGCTGCATCTGGGCGCGGAACATGTCACTCGAAAAAGCAAAGAAGAACGGATCACGTTCGTCATTCACCCGGTGATAAATAAAGATGTGACAGGAGGCGCCAGAACGCCGTACCGGCCATTTGCGTCCCGCAAGCGAATAGCGGCTGGCCAGGACGCGCAACGCGCCACCTAAAGGCGTGCCTGTGTAGGCGTGGGATGCAGTCCACTTCACCAGGCGCTTGAGCGCAGGCGGATTCGAAGTCTGTGCCCGATTCCACTGCTGACGGGCGCGCCGTTCCCGCAGATGCTCGCGGCTGTCGAGGAGTGCTTTGGGGACGGCTCTACGAACGCTGGACTTCACACTGTCCATCATCCGCGGCAACTCCAGCGCGGCCCAGGCCGCGGCGGGCCGGGCAGCGACGGTAATGCGGCGCAGGTACTTGCGCTGCGCGCCCCACTCCAGCTTGTAGGCCGAACTGCCGGCGAGGAAATCGTACTCCTCGAGTTTCTCGTCGATCCAATGCCGCATGAGCCAGCCGCGTAACGCCATTCCAGGACGTAACGGCTCAAACGCGGGATCGTAACCTTCCTGCAGAAGATAAAAACGATTGCCGTAGCGGAAGCCGTATTGCAGCGCAAGAGGGTGCTCACCCCAGTCCAAGCGGTGGAAGGCCAGCCAGCCGCGCTCCAGCGCCGACCTCGAGATGTCGCGATAAAACGAACGCTTTTCAGGGCCTCGAAAAACTCCCGGCAGGTTTCTTTGTTGCCAGCGGCGGGCATGAAGATCGAACAAAACCGGGAGCCACGAGTCGAGTGTTCCGGGGTCCTGACACGGTATCGGGGCGGATCCGATGGTCTGATCGATAAGGCCAATTGCGGAACGTACCTTGCTGCGCACACGAGGCTGCAACAGTTTCAAATATTCTTCGAAGCTGGCCGGCAGGCGGAGACTGGCGGAGGGAATCGGTTCCGCAGCGTATTTCCATTTTTTTTGTTTTGCCAGATCCAGCAGGACCGCCATCGCGACCGAGGCTTCGGAAGTCGCTTCGACTTGCAGCCAATCCCATTCCCGCCGGTGCTCGAGCAAGTAGTCCATGAAAGCAGGGACTACCGCTTGCTCGCGTCCCGCACGAACGATGAAATCCAGATAATCGGCATCCTGCGAACCATCGCCAATCACGCGGAGGCATTTCCAACTGGTGCCCGCTCGCCTGATGTTGGCTACATAGAGTGGAGCGATGCCGATTAAACTGTCGGCGTCCCAGATGGCAAGAGTAAAGAGTGGCCGCGCCGCCCCATAATTTTTCCACCAGGCTTCGCACCACTCCCAAGTGAGAAAAATGCTGTCGCTTGCGCTCGAGGCGAGGAGGGGGTTCCATGCCGCGCGCAGCGACTGCAATTCCTCCCACGTGTTGTAGCGTTCCACCCTCACGCAGCTTTCCCTTCGATATGGCGGCGGTGCCACAGTTCCAGCATGACCAGCGACCACAACAGGTCGCCGTAATACGGGGTCTCGTCGGCCTCCATGCTGGCTATCAGTTGATCGACAAATGGCCGCTGGAAATATCCACGCTGGTATGTTCTGGGATCGGAGAGCACATCCCTCGAATACGCCCGCAGCTTGGGATCCGTCTTCAGCCAGAACCCTATCGGCAGTCCGAACCCATGTTTTTTCTTACGCAAGATGGCTTCCGGCAAAAGAGTACGAGTGGCCTTCTTGAACAGGTAGCGTTTTTCGAGGCCGCGCACCTTCAGGTTCGCCGGAATTCTTCCGGAAAATTCCGCCAGCGGATGGTCGAGCAAAGGAAAGCGAACCGTAATCCCCGCTGCTTCCGCGGTGCGAACGACCTTGGGAAGGTCCTCATCCCCCAGCGTCATCTTGACGTCAACGTAGAGTAACCGGTTGAGCTCCGATTTGGCAGGAGCACTTTCGTAATGCCGCCTCATTACGCTGAGCAGGTCGCCATTCACGTGTGGCATGGCCGCGCCCAATATTTGTCCTGGGGGGAAGACCTGCAGCAGGCGCCACGCGCAGTAGCGCTCCGGGTTGGGCGTGTTGGAGCGCGTGATGTAGCGCTGTGCTTTTCCGAATAGGCTCACCGACGGCGCGGCAAATACGGCGGGCTCCAGGATGCGGCGCAAGCCTCTGGGCACGCGCTGATAAAAACCGTAAATCTGTTCGGTAAGGTAGCGTTCGTTGCCGCCGAACAATTCGTCGCCACCGTCTCCGGCGAGCAGCACGTCCATCCCGCTTTCTTTCGCAAGCTTGGCGCAATAGTAAGTGGGAATGGCCGAGGCATTCGCAAACGGCTCGTCGTAGAGATCTACGATCTTGGGAATGGCGTCAAACGCGTGATGTGGCGCGAGGATGGAATCATGGTGATCGCTCTTGTAGTGGCTGGCGGCGATGTGAGCATATTCCAGTTCATTGAAACGGGCTTCGGCGAAACCGATGGAGAAGCTGCTGGCCGGCTGTCCTTTGATGCGCGTCAGTAATCCGAGAACCGAACTGCTGTCGGTGCCGCCACTGAGAAAACATCCGGTGCGCTGAGCCTGCAGGTCGGTGGAAGTAAGCCGCACCGCCTGTTCCATGCGGGACAACAGTTCTTCCGCAAGCTCCTGCTGCGGGCCGGACGCATCTTCGGGGTAGGCCATGTCCCAGTAGGTGGCATTGCGTGCTTGTCCGTCGCGCCAGACGATACACTGACCCGGATTGACCTTCAGGACGCCGCGATACACGGTGTGGGGTGCCGGAACCATGTTCAAGTTCAGGTAATCCACGAGCGCGCGCGGATCGACGTTCCTGCTGACCCGGCCACTGGCGAAGATGCCTCGCGCATGCGAGGCGAAGATCATCTGGCCGGCCACCGAGGCATAACACAGCGGCTTCACACCAAAACGGTCACGCGCCAGCAGCAGAGTGCGAGTACGCGCGTCCCAAACCGCGATCGCAAATACACCTCGCAATTCACCGAGGAATTGCTCGCCGCGGCGGAGGTAAAGCTCTCCGATGATGCGGGCATGTTGCTGCGAGGCGGCGGGGAATTCGGGCGAAGGATGCGCATCGTACAAATCCGCATCGCAGGCCACGATCAGCGAATCTGAGTGCCACAGGGAAGTGGTCGGAGTATCGGAGACGATTCCAAACCCGGACGGAGAAGCACAGTGATGGGCGCTCGGCTCGGCACCCGTGAGCGCCATGGACTGAGCCATCGCGTTCAATACGCGGGCCTCGACGGGTTCCCCACCCGGCCCCACGGCGATGCCGCAGATGGCCATTACCGGCACTCTCCTGCGGAATTGAACGGCGTCTCAGGCATTCACCGTCTCCGGTTCCAAGCTAGGCTGATATCGCTCCATAAGCTCGTGCTGCTCATCGGCGCGCAGTTCCCGCAGGCGCTGTTTGCCCAGGATCGCCAGGCCGGCGCTGATCCCCACCAGGTGATACATCAAATCCTGATTCTGCCGGTTGATGAAAAAGTTAGGGACCATATAAACCAGCAGAGTGACCTGAATGGCGAGGCAGTAGATTCCCAATCGAGCAGTGCCGGCGTATCTCAGCAATTGCCGGCGCAGCGCCCACATCTGGCCGATCGCGCCGAACAGGATGCCGACAAAGGTCAACATGGCGGGGATACCGGATTCCGCCATCAGACCGATATAGGCGCTATGGGGGGCGCGCGGTTTATACGCGGAGTAGTAGGGAAACTGATAAACGAAATTCAGAGGCCCGACTCCCAGCAAGGGATGAGCTTTGGTCATAGCGAACGCGGTTTCCCATGCTTGCAGCCGTCCAATGACTGATTCGTCGGTCTCAGTCACTTTCGTATTCAAAGTTTCATAACGCTCAACGGCAGCTTTGGGACCATAGGCGAACAGGATGACCGCCGCCAGACCGATTGCGATGAAGCCAAGGACCTTGCGCTTAGAATAAATTGTGATCAAAAGTGCGGCCGCTGCCAACCCCAGGACCCCGGAGCGGGAGTGCGTGCCCACCACGGTGATGCCGCATCCGATGCCCATCACGTACATGGCGATCTTCAACCAGCGGCGAGGCTCGCCTCTGGCCAACACGAGCAGCAGCGCCACTCCCATGGTGAGCGCCAGGGCATACTCGTTTTCTTCATTCATCATCCCGCCGGGCCCCTTCATGACCGCTTGACCACCGCTGAGGATGAAATCTATTGCTCCCTTGGATCCAAGCACGCCCACGGCAAGTGCTGCCGCATACAGCAACTTTCTTATGCGGTCTTCGCTGTTGGCCACAGCGCAGATCAGAAAAGTCATTACAAAAATATTGGAGAACTGCATCAACTTGGGAATAGCCAAGTCGCGGCTCGCCGCAAAGGCAGTGGAAAGTGCGATCCAGATCCAGAACAGAATGATCAGCTTGAGGTTGGTAACCCGCGGGGGTGAGCGCCTTAGTTCGAATATGAAGTAACCGACCAGGGTCGCGACGGCAAGCAGCAGGGCGCCATAGAGGTACTGATAATCCCTCCAGACAAAATCGTTCATGCGAGCATGCGAGTACCAGAGGTACAACAGCACACCCGTGAACGGCTGGAGCAGTGCCAGCGGCACCGCCAGCACAAGAAAAGCTCGAATGAAAATTCCACGAAGCATAGTTGCCTTTGCGGCCTTACCGGTGTTTCCTGTCCGTCAACTCGTTGAAGAGACGGGCCGCTTCTCCTCTCCTGTCATCACCAGCGACAGCGTGTCTGCCAGCGTCGTTGCTCCAGCCGATCGCTTGTCGCCAGCGCTGCGCTGAAGAATGTTTTCCAGCTGCAGGTGCAGATCAGGCGTGCCAAAATGCGCCACCACGGCGGCCCGCAGGTCACCATCGGACGTTGGTTTGCGCGCCCGCAGCAGATTCACAATTTTGCCCGCCATGGCGGCGGGATCATCTTCCACCACACAGTGCGCAGCCAGATCCGGTGGCAGTGCAGCCGCCACCGCGGACGAAGAGACAACCGGAACCCCCAGCGCCATGGCTTCCAGAGCTTTGTTCTGAACGCCGCGTGCCACCCGCAGCGGCGCTACCGCGGCGGATGCTCCCGCTATGTAGGGCTTCATGTCTGGTACCGCGCCGGTGACCCGTACGCCGGGATCGCGTGCCAGACCGCGCACGGATGCAGCCGGACTCCTGCCCGCAATCACAAACTTCAACTCTGGGAATTGCGCTCGCACCAAGGGAAAAACGTCGCGACAAAAATGCAGGGCGGCATCGACATTCGGGTAGTAATCCATCTGGCCGGAGAAGACTATGTATGGCTGCAGGGCATGAATCTCGGGAGTCAGCACCACGCTGTCCGGACAGTAGGAGCTCATATCGAGAAAATTGTGCAACCCGTAAATCGCCTGTCCGGGAACGCGGCTGCGCAGGATCTGCGCTTCAGCCTCGGTGCACAGAATCGTCGCAGCACACTTCTGCGCAATCCTGTCCTCGTACGTCTCGAGTTGCCGGGCTTCATAGGCCCACAACCAGGACTTCGGACCATGCATACGTTCGGCATACTGCCGCCACTTGTCGGAATCGACATCTACCAGGTCGGCGACCATCGGTACGGAGGCTCCTTCCGCGTACTGCGCCATCGACGAACTGAACACAAAAATGAGATCGTAGGATCGCTTCCGCAGAGCTCCGCGTATCTCGTTGGCCATACGAGGCGAGTAATAGTACGCACAGCTGACGACACCTCGCCGGGCCAGCGCGAGACATGCCCGTATCCGGCTTCCAATGGGCGACAGCGGCTCGGCGTAGCAGGTTCGGCAAAACTTGCGGACTTCGGGAATGTAGGCCGCATCCTGCTTGTCGTCGTAAAAACAACACAGATCCACTTCATGGCGGGACGACATGGCCTTCAGTTCCCAGAACGAACGGATCTTGTCACCCTTGTTGGGTGGATAAGGGAGCCGATGCGCTAGAAACAAAATCCGCATGAGTTTTGTCCTACGACCGTCGGCGAGCGTCCGTCAGAACGCCGGCCCGTGCCGCTACGGGAACAGCCGCACCAGCGACGGCCCCAGCATCTTCGTCAAGGGGAGAGGAACGCGTTTCCACAGCGAGATTGCCGCCTGGAAACGGGGGTTTGCCGGGGAGAAGTTCGGCATATCCTTCCGCCGCACCAGGAAGAACTGGTAGGGCAAGGGATGTTCACGCATGTTCCACTGCGTCTTGAAGGCGTAAGCTCCCGTTCCCAACTTGCTGCGCCCGAAATCGAAGTAGCGCAGGCCGTTCTGCATCGCCCGCGTCATTACATCCCAGTACATGAAATTATTGGCCGCATACCTGCGCCCCTGGGGAAGCGAACCGCCGTAATAGGGCAGAATCCAGTCGCGGAAGCGAAAACTCAGGACCCCGGCAATCGCCTCATCGTCTTTCCAGATCATTGTCAGTTCAGCATTCGCGGAAAATTCTTCCAGTAGAATGCGGAAGAACTTCAACGAGAACACCGGAGTGCCCAGATTGCGTACGCTAAACGCGTAGATATCGTGGAATCGCTTGAGCTGTGCCGGGTCGGCTGTGGAACGCAACCCTTCTTTCTGCCCCTTCCGAATCATGTAGCGAGTATCGCGGGGAAAGCCCTGCATCAGACGCTCAGACGACTCGGGTAACTCCCGGTCAAAGCTGACGTACAGTTCCTTCGTATGAAAGGCCGGGTCGCTATACTCGCTCCGCTCGCGCAATTCGAGATATTGAACTTTTTCCTGACGCGCCAGTTCACATGCTGCTTCCCGCAAGGAAACCGCGGCGGCTTCGTCGGCTGCGCAGGCCCCTCCGTAAACGGCAAATGGCGTCGAGATCAGGGTGCGCCCCTGAACGGCGTTCGAAACCAGGAAAAGGGGCAGGACCCCACGTATTCCGCTCTCGTCTTCCGCGACTAGATAGCGCGCTTCGAACCCGAACGATCGTTCGATGCTGCGTTTCCATGCCGTCAGGTGGAACAGTGTTCCGGTGGGCTGACCGTACACAAATTTATCCCACGCAGCATGAAGGCTTTGGTCGTAGGCGCGGACCTGAAGCTTGGGTTCGGCAACTTTTTCCTGGGCCGCAATCATTCCGCCTCCTGCGTTCGTCGGCGGCGCGACTGCGTTCGTACAACGCTTTCCGGATCAACTTCGAAGAGCCAGGTCTCGTCAATCCGCAGATACTGGGCAATCCGTGCCTTGAGCTGGCTGGAGGGCTGGCGATAACCGTTGATGATCTTGCTCAATACGGTTTCGTCCAGATTCAACTCGCGCGCGAGGCGGTTCTGGCGGATGCCCGACTTCCACATCTGCAGCTTGAGATTCTGATACATCGTGACTCCCGTAGGCGTTCGCAGCAATTAGCGAGGCTTGCGGCCGCTGTAGTAATAGGAGTAGTAATCGAACCGCTGCGGCTGTTCCGTGTTGTTGAGCACCAGGCCGATGAGCTTGCGGCTCATGCGCTGAGTGGTCACATTCAGAGCTTCCCTGGTGGTCTTGCGCAAGTGCACCACCAGCAGAACACCGTCGCAAACCGCCGACATCAGCTCAAAATCCGCCAAGGGTGCGGACACGGGCACGGAATCAACGATGATGAGATCAAACTGCTGTTTAGCGCGCTCCAGAAACTCCGCCCACTGCGGACCTTCCAGCAGCGTGGGCAGGTTCTCTTCCGGAGGGTCGCCGGCGGAAACGACGGAGACAGCAGGAAAATCGGTGGCGTGCACGCTTTCTTCGAAGCTGAGTTTGCCCTGCAGAAATTCAGCCAGACCGGCCGTGCCTTCCATTCCCATGAGGCGGGTGACCCCACGGACACGCATGTCACCATCCACCAGCAGCACGCGGTAGCGTCCGAGCCGTCCGAAGCTGATGGCCAGATTGGTGCAAATCAGGCTCTTGCCCTCTTCTTTTTCCGGGCTGGTGATCATCACCGAGCGGAGACCTGACTTGGTGTGCGCACTGGCCAGGCGAGCCCGCATCACGCCGAAATATTCCGCGGCCGCGATCGAGGAATGATCGAGCGCCAGCGGATACATAGGATCAGCCTTAAAGTGCACCTGGCCGTTACGGGAGGCGGCGTTCTGCTCCTCCGATACTTCCACCTTCTTGCTGGCGGCCGCTGCGTTCGATTCGGTTAGTGATGACATTCCCGTTTTCCTCTCTTCCACCTGGTCCCACACGAACCTGTTTTTCTCGAATGTTCCTAGTACGTCAGATACACGATTGCCAGAAAAGCCAGAGCCAATACGCAGTTAGTCGCGGCTGCGACCAGAGAGCGTATATGTTGACGCCGGGTTCCGGCGGCCGTGGGCAACCACGGAATTTCGCCGAAAATCGGCACCGGAAACTGCTGCGTGATTTCGCGCTGGGTTTTCACCGTGGTGTCGAAAATTTCCAGGGCGAATGCTACCAACACACCCAGAAGCAGCCCGGCTCCGAAGCCGATGCCATTAATCAGCGGCCGATCCGGAGAAGAGGGCTTCTCGGGCGGCAGCGCCGGTTCCAGGACTACGAAACGTTCTCCCTTTTGCCGCGCTTCCATGTCTTGCGACATGTCGGCGATGGTCTTGCGGGCCGCCAACTTGTTGAAAGAGTCCTGAGCCTCGTCGAGAGACGACTTGGCCTCCTGCAGTTCCTGGTCGAGCACCGGCGCTTCGGCCAGCTTCGCCTGATGAAATTCCAGCTGTTCCTTCACCATTTTTTCGTGGGCGGCCAGCTTCTGCATCTCGCTTTCCAGCGCCGCAATCTGGCTTTCAATCACCGGGTTCTTGGAACGCGGCGCCGAGGCTGCATCCTTGCCCACGTCGGCCGTGGCCTTCTCCTGGTCTTTCAGCTTCTTCTCGAGCTTCTCGATCTCAGCTGACTTGGACTTCACATCGGGATAATCGGGACCGTAACGGGCCAGGAGCTGATCACGATCAGCTTCGAGCGAGGCGAGATGGGTCTGCACATCGCCGGCATCGCCGCCGGTGTCGAGGTTGACCACGGCGGGCGTGTTCGCCAGCATCGACTGCATCAATACTTTCTGCTGCTCGCCCCGGCTCATTGCATCCATATCGGCGCGCAGCTCCAGCTCGAGCGTAGAGATGGCACGGCCGTGAACTGCCTCCGACTCGGGCAATGCCGCTACGTATTTTTTCCGCGCCTCCTGCAAGCGCTCCTTTCGCGCATCCAGGCCCTTCTTCACCTCGGCCAGTTCCCGGTCCATAAATTCAGCCGTACCGAGAACCTGCTGTTCCCGCTCCTTCATGTTTTGCACGATGAACAGCGAAGCCAGACGGTTTGCAACCTGGGCGGCCGACTGGGGACTCCGGGAGCTGTAACTGATGCGGAAGGCGCCAAGAGTCTTGTCGTTGTTGCTGGTGGCCAGGATTTCCACTTCCGTGTCTTTCAACATCTGCCCGATGATCTCTTCCTGAGTTTTGTGTTTCTTCATCTCAGGGTAGAGATTCATCTCGTCGATGATCTGGGAAAGACGGGTATTCGACAGCACCTGTTGGCGCAAGCTCGAAAGGCGGTCGGAGGCGGAAGTCGCCGTGGATGCAACCAGGTTGTCGGGGACTTTCTTCGGATCCACCAGGATGATGGTGCTGGCTTTGTAAACGTTGGGAACGAAGTAAGCCACAACCGCCGTCAGAAGAGCAGCGATCAGCGTGGTGGACACAATCGTCCAGCGCCGCCTCCACAACATCCGTTTGTAATCCTGCAGGGTGTAAAACTCGAATCCCCCCAAACCCACTTCCGGTGCCGCAGCCGTTTTTAAGGTGTTCATATCCATAGTTCACGCCAACAAATTGTTGGCCTCCGCAGAGACAAAAATTAAAGCAGGAGATTTGCTTTTGTGCCATCCGGAGTTCCCGGGACTACGATCCGGCCGGCACTTGTCCTGCTTTTTTAACGATCAGTTCCCCCCGGGGCACAGCACATCTAGTTCAATTGCTGCATCATCTGCTTGGCTTCAGGCAGTTTCTCTAAATTCGGTTGCAATTTCAGGGCTGCCTGTAATGACTCGCGCGCCTCCGTTGTCCGTCCCGCGCGGAAGTACGCGATCGCGAGGTGATAACGGTATTCCGGATTCTGCGGCCGCTTGTCGACGCTGTCTTTAAACAACTCGATGGCATTGCCCAGGATCTGCTTCTTCACATAGATCCAGCCCAACGTGTCGGAAACCGATGGATCATCCGGCACCGCTTCTTTCGCTTCCTGCGCCAGCTTCAGGGCAACGTCAATGTTGCCGCCGTGCTCCGCGTAGTTCCAGGCCAGATTGTTTTTTGCCAGCGTGTTATCCGGGGCGAGTTCGAGCGCCTTCTGGTAATTGGTTTCGGCCAGGTTCCAGTTCCCGCGACGTTCCTCGAGCATGGCCACTCGCACGAACGCAGGCGCGAACTTGGGTTGCAGTTCGATGACCTTGTTGTAGGAATCGATCGCCTGATCGATCTTGCCGTCGCCACTGAGCAGGTCGCCCATCGCCATGTACGGTGACGGGGACTTGGGGTTCAGATCCATGGACTTCTTGACGAATTGTTCGGCTTGCTGGAAACGACCCGAGTAACCCATGAGCATGCCGGCGACTTCGTAGCCGTCCGCCCAGTTAGGACTCTTCTGCAAGTACTTCTGCACCGCCGCCAGGCACTGATCCGGCTTTTTCTCCGCCAGGTAAGTCTGGCCCAGCATGAAGAGCGTCTCGCGCGAAGTGGGCTCCAGTTCCATAGCGCGCTCCAGGTCCTTGCGCGCGTCGGCGTATTTCCGCTGTTGCAGTTTCACCCAGGCCAGGGCGCGAAGTGTGACGCTCTGCGCTGGAGCCTGCTGGAACGTATCGAGCAGCGGATTCAGTTCCTTTTCGGCGCGATCCAGGTTGCCCGACTGTTCCGCTTCCACCAGGGACTTCATTACGTACGGACTCACGCCCCGAGGCTTGGTGGCGACAACCTTGTCGAGATTATCCAAGGCCTTGTCGCCTTTGCCCGTTCTCATTTGCAGGTTGGCCAGCAGGACGCGCGCATCGTTCATGTTGGCATTCAGATCCAGCGCGCTCTGCAGTTCGGCCTCAGCCATCTTCGATTGACCTTTACGTAGCTGGGCCACCGCGAGGTAGTAATGAGCTAGGGCGATATTGGGATCGGCCTTGGTCGCACGCTCCAGGTCGATCAGGGATTCGTCGAGGCGTCCCTGCATACCGCGCAACTGACCGCGCATGAGCAGCCCCTGAGCGTCGTTGGTGCGGTCCTTGAGAATATTCTCGAGGAGACTGTCGGCGTCGTCAGCCTTGCCGGTGTCAATGTAAAGGGCAGCCAGCTGATGCTTGTTCAAAAGATCATCAGGATGCTTGGCAAGAATGTCCTTGTATTCCTTGATGGCATCATCCGGACGTTTGGTCACGACGTAGAAGATCGCCAGGGCATTGCGATAATTGGGAGTGGCGTCTCCCAGCTGGGTTACTTTACGCAGCACAGTTTCGGCTTCCGGCAACTTGTTTGTGCGCATCAGGAAGCTGGCCAACACGTAATTAGCGGGGACATTGTTGGGCGAGCGAGTGACCGCATCGCGCAGAACTGTTTCAGCGTCGGCAGCGCGCCGCTCCCTCATCAGCACACTGGCCAGGGTGACTACCGGCCGAATTCCCAGTCCATCAGGATCGTCGGGATTGTTATCTTCAATGGCAGCACGGAGGCTTCTCTCACCATCCTGAAAATCCTCCTGCTGGAACTGCAAGGCGGAGAGCAAGAACCAGCCCGGTGCACTGTTGTGCTGCAGTTTGAGCACCTGCTCCACAGTGGAGCGGGCTCCGGCGACGTCTCCCAATCCGCGCGAGCATTGTGCCGAGATCAGCATGGCCCGAACGTTGTTGGGTTCGCGAATTAAAACCGTGTCCGCCGAGTTTTTCGCTTCCGTGTAGTTGGGATTCTTGGTCGAGATCATCATCTCGGCCGCCGAAAGCCGGGCCTCCGTGTTATTGGGATCCAACTGCATCACGATGGCGAACTGCTTGAAGGCGTTCTGCGGATCCTTGTTCTTCAGGAACATCTTGCCCAACTCCAGCTGGGCCGTAACCAGCTTGGGGTTGTTCTGGACCGCGCGCCGGTATTCGACGATGGCTTCGGGAATCTTGCCTTCCGCGGCTTTCTTTTGCGCATTCTGCAAATGCTTTTGGGCTTCGGCGGCCGGGTTTCTCCGGCATCCCACCACCACACCGAGCGTGGCTAAGAGCAACAACAGAAGGACGCGAGAGATTAATTGGTTTCGGAAAACTGGGTTGCGATGGTTCACGCGCACCTCCTGCCGGGCGGACGTATCATTGCTGCTTGGTTTCATGTCTGTATCCTGAGGGGAGCAAGTTGCCTTCCAAACCACCCCTCCCTAAATGATTCCCAACTCCATATAAACCAGAAACTTAGCTCTGTTCCCACTGGTTACCGGAAGCATTTGCCCTTGCTTCCCTTCTGGCCCCATGGGAAAAACATTTCACATTGTGGAAACGCCTTCTCTTGGCACCCACGGGCCGCGCTGCTTCTTGACCAAATAGAGCTGAGAACCTGCCCGCGAGTCGCTGCACTAGATCGCACCTCGGCCGAAAAGAACCACCTGCACGGTGCGGAAGATGATCACCAGATCGAAGAAAATCGACAGGTGCTTGGTATAGAACAGCTCATATTCGAGCTTGTTTTTCGCGTCTTCGACGGAAGCCCCATACTTGTACTTGATCTGCGCCCAGCCCGTGATTCCGGGGCGAACCGTATGCCGGTACGAGTAGTACGGAATCTGTTCTTCGAGCATTTGGACCAGCAGAGGCTGTTCCGGACGCGGACCGACCACGCTCATATTTCCGCGAAGAACGTTGAAAAACTGCGGCAGTTCGTCGATTCGATATTTGCGGATGAACCGGCCCACGCGGGTAATGCGGTGATCCGTATGCGACGCCCACACCTGACCCTTGTCCGGATCGGACCGCATGGAGCGAAACTTAAGAATTTCGAAAGGGCGTTCCTTCAACCCAATCCGCTCCTGTCGGAACAAAATCGGCCCTCCCGATTCCAGGTAAATTGCAATACTGGCGATCAGCAAGATGGGAGAAAGAACGATCAAGGCACACAGAGAGATGACAATGTCGCTGATGCGCTTGATGACAAGATGAATGGTTCCGCGCCGGAAACCGTCGGACAGGATCAACCAACTGGGCGACAACATCTCCAGCATGATCCGCCCCGTCAACTTTTCATACAGGGCATGTGCATCTTCCACCTGGACACCGGCGAACTTCACGCGCAAGAGTTTCTGCAGCGGCATATTGCCACGGCGCTCGGCGAACGAAAGCACTACCCGGTCCACGCGCTCGTTCTTGACGACCTGCTCAATGTCGGAAACCCCGGCGATGATTCCCGGATTGACCAGGCTCTTGCCGACGTTCTCGCCTTTTTCATCGAGAAAGCCAATGACATTGAAGTTCAGCTCAGGGTGCTCCAGGATTTCGCGTACCAGAGTGATGCCCTTCACCCCAGTGCCGGCAATGAGCAAGCGCTGAGCCGGGCGGAAATAGCTTCCCATGGCGTCCACGATCAGTCGCCAGGTCACCAGGAGAAAGCCAATCGCGCCTGCGGAAACTGCCGAGATTCCGCGGCCGAACATCAGATTGGGCAACGAGTAATAGAGCAATGCCAGAATCAGTGAGGCGCAGCCCAGCGCCTGCATCAGGCGGATCAGCAGTTCCGCTCGTCGCGAGACCACCTGCAAATCGTAAAGATCGTTGTAGTAGAAACAGACGATACAGACGATGACCACGGTGGCGAAGCGCACGAACAACAGATAACCGTCATTGAGTTCCGAGTGGAAAACATTGACTTCGCCCAAGCGCACCCAGGCGGCCACCCAGATGCTGCCGATGATGAGCACACTTTCAGTGACGGCAAGCATCACGCTCTTAACAGGTACGTATTGGCCGAGAAATCTGAACATTCAGTTACTCAGTACCGGTTCGACTCCGGCGCCCAACTCCAGGAAACGCCGCCCGACAGTGACTGTCGTGGGGCCGTCGGCTGGGTGCTGCCGCCGGTGCGCAGGTAGTAATAGCTGGCGAAGACCGAGACGCTGCGCTTGAGCGGGTAGGAGATGCGGACGTTTTCCGTCGTGCCGTGGGCCGGCGAAGCGAAGCTGAACTCCTGCCGGATATAACTCGCCCCGCCGGACAACTCCCACTTACGGGTCAAGGCACGGGTAATCGTGAAATCCACACGGGTATTGGCGCTATCGCTAAATAGACCTGAAAAGTTGTAACTGCGCTCAGCCGATAATGCGAACCCGCCGTTCGAAAAAGTATGGAACAGCGTAATCGAACCTGTGGCGGCTATGTGGTTCTGCACGACTTCCTGGGGCAGTGACCGCGACTGGGAGAAGGTCGGCCCACCTTCGAGACCGATGGTGGTTCTTTCCGTCAGCATGCGGTTATAACCAAGTCCTAAATGGTGATAGAGAGTGTCATTTTCGAAGGACCCACGCAGGAACTCGCGGTCAATGGTGTAGATCAACTTATAGGTGTTTCGCGCGTCCGGTTGATGAGTCCAGGTCACCCCTGCGTTGACCGACGGCCGCACTTGTAACAAAGCTGCCTTCGGCGGAGGCCCGGGTTTAAAGAAACAAAACGGCAACCCTGGAAGACAAATGATTTGGGGTTTCGGGGTGATGGGTGGTGAAGACATACGGACGAAAGACTGTGACGCGTTAAACGTCAAATGATTTTGGCCATCGATGAGGTGATCGACAGTCAGCCCGAAATTGTTGATCAGCTGCTTCGTTCCCTCGGCCAAATAAGGATTCAGCAGAAGGAGAAGATTGGAGTAGTTGGCGCTTAATCCACCTTGGGACAACGGCGATAGTCCGGGGATGTAGCTGAAGCGATCGTTAGCCGTCAGGGTCGTTTTTGCACTGAGGGCGTACGAGGTCTGCAGGTCGAGCAGGTTGCCCGAAAGATTGCGATTGAAGGTGCTGTTGGCATACCAGAACGAGGGCTGCCACTGCACATCCAGGGCGGAGCGATTGTGGTGAATCGAGAACGCGGCCGTCGCCTGGAACATCTGTACATTCGAACTCGACGACGATTGTTGTCCCAGGTTGTAGTTCGTGTCGTAAATGTTGACGAAGCTCGCAGATAGCAGCGAGAGATGACTCCAGCGCAAGGGAGAAATTGAACTCCACATCGGCTGGCCAGTGTCCAGACTAGTAGGGGGCGGAATGCGCGCTTCCGGCGCGGTACCCTCTACAACTTTGGGACCACTATCGCCCGAGGGGCTGGCGGTATCGCCGCCGCTTGCGGCCGGCGCACTCGATCCGGAACTGCTCGTTCCGGTATCGCCGGACTGCGCCCATGCTGTCCCCTGGGAGAGGATAAGCATCGAGGTAAGGCACGCGACTGCGAGCGCGCGCAACGCGTGACCTGCCGAAATATTGGGGATTCGGGTCATGGAGTGGCCTCCCGCCACGTTTCAACAATCATTCTCTGCAAGGCCCGTTGGAACTACGGGACAACAATGATGTCGCCCGGTTGTAGAACGATGTTCTGCTCAAGGTGTTTGCCCTTGATCACTTCGTCGTAATTGAACCGGTAATGCTTGGTCTCACCGCCCACCTGGCGCATGATGTCAATCTTTTTGCGCTTGGCGAACGGACCCAGACCGCCGGCTTGCGCGATCAGTTGCAGGACTGTGGTCGTGCTATTGATCAGGAAAGGCCCGTTCTTTCCGCCCTGGCCCATCAGGTACACCCTGCGGCTGCTGATCTCTTTCACAATGACCGTGACTTGAGGCACGGTGAGAAAGGGCTTGAGTTTCTCTTCGAGCAGGGATTGCAATTGAAGGGGCGTCAATCCGACGACGTAGACTTCATCCACCAACGGGATAGTGATCTTGCCATCGGGACGAACCACCGCGGTGGTGGAAATCTCCTTCTCTCTCCACACGTCGATGCTGAGCTGATCCTGCTCGCCGATGATGTAGGTCTTCGGATCGTAGTCTGCCTTCTTCAGTTCGGGAGGTGCTTTGCTCTTGTCATCCTTAGAGACGTCCGGAGTATTTGCGGGCGCAGGATCAGCCGGTCCCGGCTGTGCCGAAGCAATCGTCGCAGGCTCAGTCCCCGAAACTGGACTACTGGTCGAAGTCGCCGGTGGTTGGACCGGTGTCGCCGTGCTGGAAGCAGTCTTTGCATTGCTTGCGACTGGGCTCGGGTCGTTCTGCGTCGCGGATGCAGTGGCGGGCTTCTGCACGTTGGACGCGGGAGCCTCGGGCTTCGAAGGTGATCCCGCAGCAGCCATCTGTACAGGCGCCGGGGACGAAGCTTTCGGAGCGGGTGAACTCGAGCCCATTGCCGTCGAGGAAGACGTCGCGCTCGATCTCGGCGCAGCGTTCGGCGGTGGTGCAGGCAATGAGGTCGGGTTCAAGGATGCCAGTGTCTTGGTATCGGGAGCGTTCGTGTCGCTGGGCATGGAAGCAGTCTTGCTCGCCGGCGGCTCGCTCGTTCGGTTTGCCACCGGAACGATCGCCGGGTTTACCTTCGAGTCGGTCGCGGTGATTGCCCCGGGAACGTTGCGGAACTTCAGGACGATCCGGTTGGCGGTCGGCGTCAACTGGTAGTCGCGTGCCTGCTCCAGGTCCACAACGATACGGGTGGTCGGCGGCATTTCTCCGTTCACGCCCATGCGCACCGACTTGACGCCGTCGCTATCAACGCTGATGTGCCGCGTTTCGGTGCCGGGTACGGTGTTGGGAAAGTCCAGCACAACCCGATCAGGTTCGGTCAAGGTAGTGACCTTGGGAGTGACTGGCGCACTGGCGGTAATTTCGATGCTGATGTCCTGCCGGCCATGTACCACATCGAGTTTGTCCAATGTGGTCTGGTCCGCGGCGGCAGCATCTCCGGCATTGGCGTGGTGCTTCCTGGTTTGATCCTGCGCGTTTGCCAGGCCAACGCAGAGCACCAGCAATCCCGTGGTTAAGATCCAATTACGAAAACGTGACATGGTTCACTCCCTAAAATTCAGTTCGGCAATACCTGCGGCAGCGCAGCGGAAAGCTGCTGCGCAAATTGCCGCATTGTTTCGAAATTCTGGCTGTCGTTTTTCCCCGACCGGAACGAGGTCAAGCGAATGATGGCGCCATCGGTGCGGTTCTTGGTGAGGGCATCTTCCACCAGATAAATTTTTCCCCAGTACTCGCTGGCGAAAATGCGCTGGTTCGCCTGATACCAGTAAATGACGTCTTGCTGCATTTCGTCCTTCTGGACCAGGTAGTGATTCGCGATGAAATAAGAACCTGGCACGGCTCCGTTGGGGATGCGAATCACTTCCGAGCTGACCGGCTGCCACCCCGAGCCCGGCAGACAATTCTTGGGTGAATGCAACGCATCACCACTCTGTTGCGAGGTGTAGTAGGCGACGAAGAGACCGATCTGCTTGCCCGGCGCCAGGTATACCCGGGTGAGGTAGTCGTCGGCCTTGAGGACTTTTTTCTCTGCCTCGGGCAGATCAGGCAGGTTGCGGCCATTCCAATTGCCCATCTCAAAGGGCAACGTATCCAGGCGCTGCCGCAAAGGAACGGCACGGCCGTGCGACACCGCGCGCATGCCCAGGTTCGACAAGGCCAGAACTACGACTAGAATCGCGATTCGCTTGGTCGAACTCACGCCTGTTTCTCCGATTTCTTCGGGCTGGTCAGCCGAGTCAGGAAATGCGACAGGAGAGCCACCGAACCGAGGCAGCCCAGGAACAACAGCCATCCGGAAAAGGTGTGATAAAAGCCTTCCGCGTACTTGGGGTTGGCGTAATTTCCCACGCAGCCGGTGCCACCGATGCGCAGAGCATTGACGAAAATGGCGATGGGGACGGCGGCCAGCAACAAGATCCAGCGAGACAGCCGATTCATCGGGCTCACATATCCGAAGAAGGCGGCAAAGGCGAGAAGCGAGATCAGAGAGCGTATGCCACTGCAGGCCTCAACCACGCCCACCGTGAAATTCGGCAGGTAAATGACGTTTCCTTCCCGCACGTTGGGGATATTTGCCAGATCCAGCATCCAAGACGACAGCGACGAGGCCAACACCTGCAAGCGGAAGGTGAGCGCGTAATAAATGATGGCCGGCAAGGGAATCATGAAGAGCAGCCAGGCAATGGGGAAAGCCATGCGCCGCAACATCGCCGTCCCGAATAGATACAGGGTCACGCCGGTTAGAACCACCAGCAGCGACGAGTTGGTAACAAAGTTCTCCGCGCCCAGCTTGCCGATGACCATCTGCAGGACACCCAGAACAATCAGCCCCAAGCCCCACGTCTTCGGCGCGATCGCAATCTTGGCTAGCTCTTTCCGCTGCATCCAGATCATCCAGACGAAGGCCACGGGAACCAGGAACCCGTGCGAATAGTTCTCGTCGGTTGACCAGTCAGACCACAGCTTGGCGAAGCTCTTCGCATACAAGACTGCGAGCAGGACTAAGGCTCCAAGGAGCCACCACTTGTACTTTCTCAGGAAGTCCGCTACCGTGAGCCCCGCATCGAGTGGCTGGGACTCCCCGGTCGGAGTCATGACCGCTACGCTCATAATGGTGTCAAGAAGCTTATTTCAGGATTGTTCCCTTGCCCCCCGAGTGCACTTGCTGTTCCAAAGACGCCAAGAAATTGCCAGCCTGTCCAGAAGCTGTGCTGATTGAAAACTAACGGTTTAGCGTCCGGATAGATCTGCCGCCAGTTGTGGGCACCCAACTTTGCGCGCAAATGAGCCTTCGGGGAAAACAGTTTCTCAGCCCCGTGGGAAAACATTTTCACTTCTCCCCCTTATTAGGAAACGGAAAAACGACGTGAACCGTTACCGTGGTGACGGCGCAGGTCGGGCTCACCTGGGGTTGCAGGGGTGGGGAGTTGGCAGTTCAATTGCGACGTAAGTCTCCGAAAAGCACGCGCTTACGTAGTACTTAGCTATGTCCAACACGACCGGCGACATCACCGCAGGGATGAGTGTTGACCTGGAAGACTACTTCCACGTCGAAGCCTTCGCCGACCGTATTGCTCGCGCAGCCTGGGACAGCTTTCCCTCGCGGATCCGGCAGAACACCGAGCGGGTTCTGGCACTATTTGAACGTCATAAGTGCCGGGCGACGTTTTTTGTGCTGGGATGGGTGGCGGAGCGGGAGCCGTCGCTGATTCGCCAGGTGGCTGACGCCGGTCACGAAATCGCCTGCCACAGCTACTTCCATTATCGTGTGAACACGCTGACGCCGGAGCAATTTCGCGAAGATCTGCGCCGGGCTCGAGGAGTGATCGAAGATGCGGCAGGGGTGAAGGTCCTGGGCTTTCGCGCGCCTACCTTCTCGATCGTGAAGGAGTCACTGTGGGCGCTCGATATCCTGGCGGAGGAAGGCTTCGAGTACGACTCCAGCATCTTCCCCATTCATCACGACCGCTATGGGATTCCCGATGCGCCGCGCTTTGCGCACTGGCGCGAACTTGCGTCGGGACGCGCCATCTGTGAAGTTCCCATGGCGACGGTGAGATTAGGACAGCACAATCTTCCGGCAGCCGGGGGTGGTTATTTGCGGCTGCTGCCGATGCGCTACACACGCTGGGCGATCAACCGCATTCACTCGCATGACCGGCAGCCCGCGATCCTCTATTTCCATCCCTGGGAAGTGGATCCGCAGCAGCCGAGACTGGCTGCAAGCTGGAAGACAAGAATTCGCCACTATGCTGGTTTGGGCAAGACTGAGGCCAGGCTGGACAGAATTCTCACGGAACACCGCGTCGAGCCGATCATCAATCTGGTGCGCCGTGTACCCCGGCCCCAGCTTCTGCATGCGCAGGTCGCGGCCTCGAACTGACCTCTCTTAGGCTTCAGAGACGGCCGTTGATAGTGCCTGCGCGACGTGCTCAATCTGCTCGCTAGTCATTTCGGGATATAGAGGCAAAGAAAGACATTCGGAGGAAGCACGTTCGGCTTCCCGCAGGCTGCCGGGCCGGTGGCCCAGGGATCGATAAATCGGCTGTAAATGCAAGGGAACGGGATAGTAAACCGTGCTGGCAATTCCCTGCCCTGCAAGCTCTTTTTGCACCCTGTCGCGATGCGGCACACGTACCGTGTATTGATGAAAAACGTGCTCCCCCCAGCCGGCGACCTTCGGAGGAGTAACGCCCGTTACAGCCTGCAGCAATCGCGTGTAATTCCCAGCATGGGTTCGGCGCGTCTTATTCCAGTCTTCCAGATGGCGTAGTTTGACCCGCAATATCGCGGCCTGAATTTCATCGAGCCGGCTATTCCACCCTTGTTCAGCGGTAACGTATTTCCGGCATTCGCCATGCATGCGCAAGGAACGTACCTTCTCATGCAATTCCGGTGAGTTGGTGAGGATCATGCCGCCGTCGCCGTATCCACCCAGATTTTTCGTGGGATAAAAACTCAAACAACCGACTTCCCCGAGCGCGCCGACACGCTTTCCGTGATAGGTCGCACCGATCGCCTGGGCCGCATCTTCGATGACGTGCAGATCGTGAGCGCGGGCGAATTCGAGAATCGGCTCCATGTCAGCCGTCTGCCCGTAAAGATGGACCGGGATGATGGCACGCGTGCGTTTGGTGACGAGAGGCTTGAGCTTTGCGGGATCGAGCGTGAAGGTGGCGGGATCAATGTCGGCAAAAACCGGCGTCGCACCGAGCAGGCTCACGACATCAGCGGTAGCGATGTAAGTGAACGCGGGAACGATGACCTCATCGCCGCGACGAACGCCGCACGCGTAGAGCGCGAGTAACAACGCGTCCGTGCCTGATGCGACTCCGATGGCGAAGCGCGTCCCGCAAAACGTGGATAGTTCCTGTTCGAGAGCCTGGACCTGCGATCCAAGGATGAATATCTGGGAATCGAGGACGGCGTTAATGGCGGCCTGGATTTCTTCACGAATGGAGGCATACTGCGCGCGAAGGTCGAGCGCAGGGATGGTGTTGGCAGTGTGAATCGGCAAGCGCTCAGTTTACACAGGAGCGCGGGGTGGAGAAAACTCGTTTAGTCGTCCGCGGCAGCGGCGCGACCGGTGCCCGTTGCCCGATTCAAGCCGCGCGCCGACGGCAGGCCAGCCTCGCGAATCTTGTACAGCAGGGCTCGATAGCTGATATCGAGGACCTGCGCGGCTTTCTTGCGGTTCCAGTGATTGGCCTGCAGCACTTTCAGGATCACATTGCGCTCAATTTCGCGCACTGCCTGACGGGTCACTTTTTTCAGCGACAAGGAACCGTCAAAGGGAATGTCGGCGTTAAACGTCCTCTGTTCGGTGTTCAGCAATTCACTGCTGATTACATCTTCCGTGCCCAGGATGACGTAGCGCTTGACCAGGTTCTGCAGCTCGCGGATGTTCCCCGGCCAGTGGTACCGCTGCAGGATTCCCATCAACTCGGCCGACAGAGCCTTGGCTCGGCAGTTGTATTTTTTGTTGTAGTAGTCGAGGAAATAAACCGTGAGATCAGGGATATCCGCAATGCGATCGCGCAGCGGGGGCAAATGCATGTTCACAACGTTGATGCGGTAGAACAGATCCTGACGAAAAGTCCCGGTGGCGATTTCCTGTTCGAGTTGCCGGTTGGTGGCGCACACGATACGGACTTCTACCTTCTTGTCCTCCTGCGCGCCGATGCGGCAGAACTGTCCATCCTGCAGAAGCTGCAGCAGTTTGGATTGAAGGGAGAGATCAAGCTCGGAAATTTCATCGAGGAACAGCGTGCCCCGGTGCGCCAGTTCGACGCGTCCCGGCTTCGCTCCGTAGGCGCCGGTGAACGCGCCCTTCTCATAGCCGAATAATTCACTTTCCAGCAAGGTCCCTGGAATCGCGGGACAGTTCACCTTCACGAATGGGCCGGTCTTCCACGGCGACATACCATGCACCAGGCGGGCAATGATGTCTTTGCCGGTGCCGCTCTCGCCCTGAATCAAGACAGGGACGTTGGCGCCAGCCACCCGGTTCAGCCTGTCCCGAAGTGCACGCATGGTGTCGGAACGGCCAAAGACTACTTCCTCTGGTGGTATCTCACCCAAAGACTGCACTAGCGAACTTACTGGACCAGTTGCTGCCATTAGTTATCCCGGACGCCTTTTTTGGGGGCACCCCGTCATGTGCATCCTAAGAGCCAAACTGAACCGGCTGCCCTGATTTGCCGTGGTTTGTCTGCTATGCCCTGTTTTTTAAGGCACTTATGGAGAGTCGTTGGGACAACAGATACATGCTCTGGAAGCTTCGGTCAGACCATCTTCCCCACATCGTCGTGGAGAAAAACTTTTCACATCGGAGAAGCAACTTTCCTTCTGACCAGATTGGGCAGCAATGGCTTGGAGAATTTCAATCCGAGGAGGTGGTAGCCCTCGGAATGGGTAATGCGCACCATGCGCGCGCGCAGAGTCCGGGCAGACTTTGGCAAGCCAACCGTTGATGCCAGCGGGGCGCTGGGAATTTCCAAGGAGATGCTAGCGGAAGGGTTTAACGAGCGGCGTACGGCTACGAGCGCACCTCCGGCGCTGATGTTCAGGGCGGTGGAGAATTCGAGGAACTCCTTTCCTTCCTGATTCTTTCCACGAACAAAGACCGGTATGGCCAGGGGTAACCGCTGCCACTTTCTTCGTTCTTTTCCTACGCTTTGAGCGGCCAATCGTGCCCTTTCCGCCAGAGATTACCCAGCAATCCGCACCTCAGGTGCCAAATTTCACTAACGTCACCGATGCAAGAACTAAAGTCATTCTTTGGGTAACCGGCGTCACGAAGCGCCAGAATTGGCGGGCTATTCCGCCCAACAACTTACGCCCGACTGCTTTGTTAGAGATTTTAGATTCCTGCGTCACCACCGTCAGTAAAAGTGAAAACATTTTCCTATCTAATACCAAGTCCTTGCATTTGGCGATTGACAGTGGAGGAACTCTGACATAGGATTCCTTCCAACGCCAGTCTCCATGGCCTGTTGCGTGTTTACCCCTCCCCCAACTTAAATAAGCCGCGGGATGAGTTTCGTCTCAATAGACGCGTGTGTCCCGGAGGGCACCGTGGAAAAAGGTTTCGCGACCGAGGACGTTTGCCTGCCGCCCAGCCAGGTGGATGAGGCACGCAGTCAGGAAGACTTGCTGCGTTCGCACATGCAGTTGCAGGAGCGCTACCGTCGTTGCACCAACGCACTTGCCTCCGCCGCTCACGATCTCAAGACACCGTTGGCGATTGTGTCGGGTTATATCGAACTGCTGCAAAGTGGAAAACTGGGCGACCTCAACGAGCGTCAACGTGAGGTTCTGAAGGACATGCAGAGCAACAGCGCCCGGCTGCAGCACTTCATTCAGGACTTCCTCACTTTCAGTGTGCTGGAAACCGGCGAACTGAAGATGAAGATCGAACTGGGCGACATCAATGCCTGCTTGTCGGAAGTTTGCCGGTTCTGGTCGCCACGCTTTCAGGAAACCGGCATCGCTCTTTATTACCTGGCCAATGAAAAGATCCAGCCGTTTCCGTTCGATTATGCCAAGGTCCAGCGTGTGCTATCGAACTTACTGGAGAACGCCGTCAAGTACACCCCAAGCGGTGGAACGGTATGGTTACACGCGGAAACCCATATATGGGAGCGGCGTGCCAGCGCCAAGCCGGGTTTGACGGTGGATCGCCGGCGTCACAATACAGGCGCTCCCAATTCGATGAAGGTCAGCGTTTCCGATACTGGCCCAGGCATCGCCCCCGAGTTTCACCTGGAAGTGTTCGACGATTTCTTTCGGCTCCCCCAAACTGAGAATCACGCGGATGGTATGGGATTAGGTCTGGCCATTGCACGCCGGCTGGTCCAGGCATTTGGCGGGAAGATCTGGGTCGAAAGTGAACCCGGCGCCGGCAGCAAATTCTCGTTCCTGATCCCCGTCTCGCCCGCGCAAACAAGTTCGAGCAAAGGGAATCAATGAGTTCGATAGGAAACATTCTGCTGGTAGATGACGAACCGGGGATGCTGCGGTATATCCGGACCTTGCTGGAAGTTGACTCTTACAAGGTGGAAACCGCGACGTGCGGCAACGACGCGTTGCAGAGAGTTCAACAGGGCCTCAATCCAGACCTTGTTCTTCTGGATCTGCTGATGCCGGGTATCGATGGCTTGCAAACGCTGGAGCAACTGCGCCAAATTCAGCCTCGCCTGAAAGTCGTCATGCTCTCCTGCGTCAGCGATACACGCAAGGTGGTGCAGGCAATCCGCCTGGGTGCTCAGGATTACCTCACCAAGCCGTTCAAGAAGGCTGAACTCGACGCCATCATCAAACAGTGTCTGGGAAAAGATGAATCCTCGAGCGTGGGCGAGGTCGAGGAACTATGCGATGACGTGTTTTTCGTCGCCAGCAGCCCGGCCATGCGCAAGATTCGCCAGCAGGCGGCCCTGGTAGCGAACGTAGATATTCCAGTTCTGTTGCTGGGGGAGAGCGGCACCGGTAAAGAAGTATTGGCGCGCCTGATCCACAAGTTGTCGCCGCGGGCGCATCGCAGTTTCCTCAAAGTGAACTGCGCGGCCGTACCTGCGGACTTGCTGGAGAGCGAACTATTCGGTTACGAGGCGGGCGCCTTCACTGGGGCCACACATCCCAAGCCGGGCAAATTCGAACTGTGCAACAAGGGCACCATCCTGTTGGACGAAATTGGCGAAATGCCGCCCATGCTGCAGGCCAAGCTTCTGCACGTCCTGCAGGACAACACCTTCTCCAGGCTCGGCGGACGCAGCGTGATCAAGGTGGATGTCCGAATTTTTGCCGCGACCAATATCAACATCCCAGAAGCCATCGCCACCAAGCGGTTGCGCGAGGACCTCTACTATCGCTTGAACGCTTTCATGCTGCAGTTGCCGCCCTTGCGCGAGCGCAAGGAAGAAGTCCCCATTCTGCTGAAGCACTTCATGTCGCGCATGTCGGAAACGTATGCCCGTCCGGCACTGCCGCTGACGCCAACCTTGATGCAGGCCTGCATGGATTACAGTTGGCCCGGCAACCTGCGCGAACTGAGCAACTTCATCAAACGCTACCTGATCCTGGGTGATGAACAGTTAGCGATCAGCGAATTGCATCCGCAGAACGAGGCGAATGCGATTCGTGCCGCAGAAGCAGGCGGCAGACTGAACGCGGAACAGCCCGGCGGGGGACTGAAATCGCTGGCTCGAAGCGCCAAGGATGAGGCAGAAGCGGACGCCATCACGCGCGCTCTTGAGGAAACCAACTGGAACCGCAAACAGGCGGCCACCCTGCTGAAAATCAGTTACAAAGCGCTGCTCTACAAAATCCGCCAGTACGGGATTGCGCAGAGCAAGGGGCAACGGCTATCGGCCAACGCGTGATCGCAGACCTCCCCGAAAATACTCATGGTTGCAAACGCTTTCACTGCCGGCGGCTGAACAAGGCGCCCTTGATCCCGCCGTCCACCACTCCACTGCCAACGCAATGCTGGATTTACCTGCCACGATATTGTTTTTTTCCGGATGGCCGAGGGATTGCAGAAACCATTCTGCCCCCCGGAGATGTGGTGATGGAAAATACCCTTGAGTACCCCTTCCCTTTAAACCTGATACCCCTGCGATTTGCGGTTTTGTGCGCCAATTGTGACGTAATCTCGGAGAGCCGAAATGGCCACTGTCTGGCCTGCGGCAGCCCGTCCCTGATCAGCCTCTCCCGAGTGCTGGGGCACAAGCGCGGTGGAGAGAAGGACGTGGTTCGGCGGCAAGGCGGCAAAAGAGTCATTCGTCGAGCCGCATGAAACTGTGTACAGTTCTGTGATGAACTTGGTCCCCCGCCTTCGGCCCGACACCGCCCGTTCATAGTTTCAGTTTCAACGATTTTTAGGCCTTGCCAAGCCAGCCATATTGAGGGAACCTTCGCATAACGAACCCTGAACAAGGCCGGATTGCGCTCTTGCGTTCTTTAGGACGGCAGGAACTGCAACCAATGGCGAACAGCAAGACCGCTACTGGACATGGTGAGCGCTTCACCTTGGCACGGTTGCCGCACGTTCCGGGCACTATTATGGAGTCGCTTTAACTGATGACGACAACGGCAGAAGTCCTCGTGCTCCTCTGTTTTCTGGTGATGGCGGGCGTGGGCATCGCCAGCGGTTCCTCACAGGGAGATCGCACGTCGGCAAACTGGCTTTCCACCACTGGACTGCTGGGGGCTGTGGGGTGGGTTTGCTGGATTTTCATGCGTCCGGGTGGCGACAGCTTTTATCTCTTCTGGACCAGTATCCGCGACTTCTTGCGGCCGAATTAATGGTCGCCAATTTAGCGGTTGAATCCACGCTGGCGGACTTCATCACGGAGCTTGCTGAATCCGCGGCTTACGATCACGAGATAGCCTAGATGAATCAGCCAGGTGGCTGCGTAAGCTGCATACAGATATTTCATCGCGCGCTCCTCACGTCGCTCTCCAGCAGTGACTCCAACGCTCGCGTCTCTTCGAAGGTTTGGCGCAGCCGCTCCAGCCGGTAACGAATCCAGCACAGAAGAAAACCGAATAGTAAAAAGGCAGCCCAGTTGATGAGCAACGCTTTCCACATCGCCGGATCGAGTCCCGAATTCTCTCCGCCTCCGATCACCGGCTGGGGATGCTGAGTGCGGAAGAAGCGGATGGAGAGATAAACAATCGGCACATCGACGAATCCGAAGATCGCCAGGGCCGCGGCCAACACCGGGGTCTGTCCGCCGCTCGCGTACCGGCGCAAGATCAGGTAACTGACGTAAATCAGCCACAACACCAGTGTGCTGGTCAGGCGCGCGTCCCACGTCCACCAGATCCCCCACACGGGCTTGGCCCACAGTGGCCCGGTCACCAACACAACCGTGCAGAACACCACCCCAACTTCGGCTGTGGTCACGGCCAATGCGTCCGTCCGTGGATTGCGCCGGACCAAGTACATGATGGAAGCGAGGAAATTGACGAAAAACAGCAGGAAGGCCGTCCAGGCCGAGGGCACGTGATAGTAGAAGATTCGTTGCACGTTCCCCATGGTCAGCTCAGTCGGAGCCGCCACCAGGCCCTGGTACAGCCCCAAACTCAGCAGGCCAAGAGCCAGGATCGCGAGGATGTAAAACGTGGACTTCATTCGGCGTGGAGCACCGTTTCAAATAACAGGAGGCACACAGTAGTAAACACCACATCATAAACCGCAAGCAAGGCCACCCAGAACTGCGGGGAAAAATCTCCGGTGAGAATTCCAGTGGTTGCCTGGACCATGGCGAGCAGGGCGGGAATGGAAACAGGAAACAAAATGAGCGGGAGCATGACTTCGCGGCTGCGCGTGCGAATGGACATCGCCGCAAAAAACGTGCCATTCACCACCAGCGCCCAGGTCGCCAGCACCGCCACGATCGCCAGTTGATAGGACGGCCCCACGCTTCGTAAGTTGTAAAACACGATGAAGAGCGGCGCCATGACCGCCTCGAGCACCATCACAAAAATAAAATTGCCCGCCGCTTTGGCAATAAATAAGGCATTGGCCGGAGCCGGCGATACGCGAAATGCATCCAGCGCCTGGTTCCGCAGTTCGCGCGCCCAGGTCTGATTCAGCGCCACCACAGCTGCGAACAGAAATCCCACCCAGATCAGACCGCCGGCGATGCGCCGCGATTCTTCCGCCGTCGGGTCAAACGCAAAGCTGAAGATGACGACCACCAGCAAGGCGAAAAAGATCATGGTGTTGATGGCGTCTTTGGAGCGCCACTCCAGGCGCAGATCTTTTTTCAGGGTCGCGCTGGTGACCTGGCCCAGGCTCATCGCGCGCTCACCCCGGTCATTTCGCTGCCGGTCGGAAGATGAGCCGTCCGTCCCACCACCCTTCCTGCGTGCATTGAGACGAACTCATCGGCTACACCCTCGAGCAGCGATGCCTGATGAGTGACGATCACGATTGTCCTGCCCCCATCGCGCATCGTCCCCAGCAAGCGCACCATGTCGCGTGTGGATGCAATGTCCACGTTGGAAAAGGGCTCGTCGAGCAGCAGAAGCTCGGGGTCGTGCACGATCGCTCGGGCAAGTGACATTCGCTGCCGCATCCCTTGCGAGTATTGCCCCACGCGCCTCGTCAATTCTGGATCAAGCCCGACCAACTGGATGACTTCACGGCATCGCTGGCCAGCGTCCTGCATGCCGTAAAGGCCGCAGAAATAAAGCAGGTTCTCCATCCCGCTCATCTCCTCGTAAAGCAACGAGGGATGCGCCATGTACCCTAACCGCTGCACAACGGTTCGAATGTTGCTCTCGCCGAACAGCTTGATCATCCCGCCTGACGGGCGTGACAGTCCGGCAAGCGAACGGAGCAACGTGGTCTTTCCCGCCCCGTTCTCTCCCAGAAGCGCGTACATCCGTGCCGGAAGGAAACTTTCGCTGACGCCGCGGAGTGCGGCGAAACCACCAAAATGTTTGGTCAGCTTTTCGACGACAATGATTGGATTCTGTTGCGTGCTCTGAACCGCGTTGGAAACGGTTTCGGGCAGGTCAGGAACTCACTTGTAGGAACTGGCCACGGGCGAGCTGTTGGGTTCCGCCTGGCTCATGCTTTTCACGGGTTCGCTGGTGGGCTGGACCCCCGGGGCAGTCTGCTGCCGCTGATACTTCGACGCGCACTTCGCCTGTAGCTGCTGCGCATGAAATATGCCGTCATGGCCAAACTTCCCTTCCGCCAATGCCTGCGCATCATCCTTGAAGGTGTCCGGCGGCGGCTCTGTCCCGGTGTACACGACCGGCAAAGTGCGCCCTTCTTCATTCAGGCTGAATTCGACGCGGGTCCCCTGCCGCTTGATGGAGCCGGGTACAACGTTTCCTGCCACACGCAGGCGCTTGCTGTACACGCTGCCGTCCATCGAGCGCAGTTCTTTGATGGTGACGTAGTAACTCTTGCTCTCCTGAACACCGGTGTAAGCCAGGTATCCCAGCGAGATCAAAATGATGAAGGTCGCGCCACCGAATTTCATGTACTTGTTGGTCTGATTGGACATCGTCGGATCGCCCACGTACTTAGCAAAACTTTACGCGCTGCGCCGGTCAGGGTCAAGTGAGCAACCGTACCGGGGGCGCGCGAAATTGGCCGAGGTCGGAGGTCTATAATGAAGAATTATTCCGGAGGACGACAGCGAGCTATGACTGGCAGTAATGGCACTAGCGGCAATGGTACCTCTGTTCCGCAGCCCCGCGCGGAGTGGCTAAAGCCTCGTCGTGAGCAGGCGAAACGCACGGGCGACACCAACGTTTCCCAGATGCACTTCGCCCGGCAGGGAATGGTCACGGAAGACATGATGTACGTGGCCGAGCGCGAAAAACTCGCGCCTGAGATGGTTCGCGAGGAAGTGGGCAGCGGCCGGATGATTATCCCCGCCAACATCAATCATCCCGAACTTGAGCCCATGGCGATCGGCGTAGCCTCCAAATGCAAGATCAACGCCAACATCGGCAACTCCGCCGTCAGTTCCAACATTGACGAAGAACTTCGTAAGCTCCACACCTCCGTCCACTACGGCGCCGACACGGTCATGGATCTTTCCACCGGCGGCGACATTCACGAAATCCGCGAGGCCATTCTCCGCCACTCGCCTGTGCCGATCGGTACGGTGCCGATTTATGAAGCGGTGTCGCGGGTGAAGCGCATTGAAGACCTCACTGCGGAGATCATGCTGGAAGTGATTGAAGAACAGGCGGCCCAGGGCGTGGATTACATGACCATCCATGCCGGCGTGCTGATTCAGTACCTGCCGCTGATCTCCAAGCGCATCACCGGAATTGTGAGCCGCGGGGGCGCAATCCTGGCCCAATGGATGGCCCATCATCACAAGCAGAATTTCCTTTACGAGTGCTTCGACGACATCACCAAGATTTTCGCCAAGTATGACGTTTCCTATTCTCTCGGCGACGGCCTGCGCCCCGGCTCCATCGCGGACGCCAGCGACGAAGCCCAATTCGCGGAACTCCGTACGCTTGGCGAGTTGACCAAGCGCGCCTGGGAGCACGATGTCCAGGTCATGATCGAAGGCCCTGGCCATATTCCGATCGACAAGATCAAAGAGCAGGTTGAGAAAGAAGTCGAGCTTTGCTACGCTGCGCCGTTCTACACGCTGGGCCCGCTGGTAACCGATATCGCCCCCGGCTACGACCACATCACCTCGGCGATCGGCGCTGCCATGATCGGCTGGTACGGCGCATCTATGCTGTGCTATGTCACCCCTAAAGAACACCTGGGATTGCCCAACGATAAAGACGTGAAGGATGGGATCATCGCGTACAAGATTGCCGCTCATGCCGCCGATATCGCGCGGCATCGCCCCGGAGCGCAGGACCGCGACAACGCCATCAGCTACGCGCGTTACACCTTCGATTGGGAGAAGCAGTTCGAGCTTTCGCTCGATCCGGAGACGGCACGCTCCATGCATGACGAAACGCTGCCCGACGACTACTACAAAGGCGCGGCGTTCTGCTCCATGTGCGGGCCGAAATTCTGCTCGATGAATTATTCAGCCAAGGTGGATGAGTACAACAAGAAAGTCCACGGCATCCAGAAGCAGGACTACTCAGAACTCGTCCAGAAGTTAACGGCAGCGAAGTAAGAAAATCAGTTCAGATCCGAATAGCGTTTGATGGTCGCTGTCTGTCCTGCTTGTGGAACTCGTGATTTCTCGGCAGGCGTGAAGTGACGCACAACCACGTCGGGCTCGGTATCCTCCGCGCTCTGTGCCCCTGAGCTCACGACCTGCGATTTCGCTGCCGAGGGCTTAAGCAAAACATGGGGTTGGGCCGGAGCGGTCGCAGAACTCTTTTCCGGCGTCACCACGGTTGGGACTATTGCCGACACCGCTGCGGCTGCGGGCCTCGTTTTCTGAATGACCAGTTTCACCGGCCCAAAGGGTACCTGCTGCTGGACCTGCGACCCTTTTGCCGGTAAGAACGATGACGGGGCAAGCGGTTCGAATTGCACCGAAGAGGAGTGCCGCGAACCTACCGCGGTCCACAACAGCATGACTGCCACCGTGACGGCTCCCGCGGTGGCCGCCGCCCAGGTCCAGCCCGGGTGATAGGGGGAATTGACCTCGCCCTCCCACCGTGTTCTGGTCGGTTCTGCTGCAGGCGCAACCACAACGTCCTCGCCGGTCGAAGGAAGATGATCTTCGGACGGTTGCATCGTCGGCGCGGTCGGTAGGGCAGCCTCCGCTAACGAATCCTGCACAGGAGCAATACTCTCGTCGTCCGGGTTCGTTTCCGCGAATGCCATGCCGTCCACGATGGCTTCTTGTTCTTTCTCCTGCCGTCGCCGTGCTGCTGCCTCGGCCAGCAGACGGCGCGCCTGCTCAGCGGCTTGTTGCCGCTCGGCACGTTCGAGGACCAACCGCTCTCTTTCCTCGGCCAGCCGCAACGCTTCGAGCCGCTGGCGCTCCAGTTGTGCCTCATGGTCGTGCTGCCGCCGCTCTGCCTGCTGTGCCTGCTCGAAACGGCGCAGTTGCTCCTGCAGTTGCAGGTGACGCTCCCGTTCCTCGTCGGCGTGGCGCTTGCGCGCAATGCTGTGCCGCAATTCTTCCTGTTCCTGCAGTAAGCGGCGGCTGCGCTGAATCTCGGCGTCCCTCATGCGCTCCAGTCGCGCTTCACGCCTTCGCTCCGCCGACAGTGCCTGCTGCTTCCGCAGAGCTTGCCATTTACCTTCTACAAAACCCGCATTGGTTGCGACATCTCTTTTCAAACCGGAGAGGAGGGCCGTAGTACGAGCTCGAGCGCGCTGCAGCATGTCGGACCCGCTCGACGTCACACTGCGCAAATGCCGGCGGGCTTGCATGGCCATGGCAGCCATTCGCATTCGCATCGGCACAGTCTCATCGACCCGCTGCGGTTCATCCTGAGATATAGATATGGGTTGAGCGCTTCGCGCCTGCTCAGCAGTTTCAATCAATCTTTCCGAAAGGGATACTCGTTCTGTTTCCGATTGTGGCTGCTCAACACAATCCGCCGCGACGAGAACATTCACCTGCTTGCCCTGACTCTGCCGGGCAGCCTTGGCCAGCGCCTCTCGGGATTCCAGTTTTTCCAGTTCGATTTCCAGCTCAGCCGCGCTGTCGCGCATTTCGCCGGGACGCACGATCTCGGTCGTGTAGCCGTACGCTTCCAGACGGCGAGACAAAGCGCCGGCCGCTTCGCGGTTATTCGTGATGATGCGTGCCAGCGGCATACGAAGCCTCAGGTGGAGTGCCTGGCGGATTATGAGGCGGGGAAGAATTCCTGCCCAGGCTCCCTGTCCCGTGCGCTTAGACGCTCCCGGATCGCCTTAGGTGGCCAGAGTGTCGTTAAGACAACACAAATTCCGGGTTGAAAGCGGCGTACAAAGCGGATCTCAATGCGACCCGCCGGCAGGAGGTCCTTCCGGGCGTCCGTAAAGGACAGTGACGACTCGCCTTAGCGCGGCAGCCAGCACCGTAATCTGTTGTTCTGTGCGGGTACGGTCGCCGGCATCAATAGCCTCATTCACTCCCGGAATCACCACTGCCGCATATCCCGTGTAAACTCCCGGCGCGTAAATCGCATGCTTGAACCAGGGCCGGTTCGGTAGGCCGTCGGGCAACAACAGCATTCGTTCGGCTTGAATGAGTCGCTCGTTGATGCCGTTGACGCGGGGATTGGGACCTTTCTGCTGTTCGGCGATATTCGCCGCTGCCGCCTGCATTGACTTCGTGGCTGTTTCCAGGTCCGCGAAGTTGGGCGCCTGGGCGCCAAACTTGTCCTGCGCTTTGCGCTTGGCGGCCTCTATGTACACGGCGATCTCCCGGGCATACTCCTGATAATCGAAGGGGAGAATATCGGCGTCGCTCATGCGCATCACTTCCAGCCCATAAATGCGCGCCATCTGCTGCTCGTAGACAAAGGTTGGGTCGGCGAATTTCGTGAACCAGTTGTAGTTGTCGAATGCGGAGTGATAAACGCCGTACGGCCCGTTCGATCCGATGTCCGTCGACGGCACACCAAGATGTTGCAGAAAAACCGTGTAATCTGAGCCGCTGCCCAAATCTCCCACTGGAACATCGTTCATTGCCGCGTTGCTGGCCCGAGCGAATACCATCAGGTCTGACGTCGGCACCCCTCGACGTCCTGCTTCCGGTGCGCGACGCCACTGGTCATAAACTGTTCCCCCCTTGGGGCTGGGTACAGCTTTCGCGACGTCCCGGACAAATTGCTTCAGGCTGGGAACCGCCGACGCGCCGAAGTTCGGCCCGGACACCGCCACGTCCACATTGAAATACGAGACAGCATTGGCCAAGTCTTTTGCGTGGTCTTCTCCCCATTCGGTTGAACCAATGAGTCCCTGTTCTTCTGCATCCCAGCTGCACAGCACGATGGTGCGCTTTGGTTTCCAGCCTGACTTCACCAGCTGCCCGATTCCGTGTACTGCCTCCAACAGCGCCGTCGTGCCGCTGTTCGGATCCACCGCCCCAAAGACCCAGGCGTCACGGTGGTTCCCCGCCACCACCCACTGTTGCGGGAATTCGCTTCCCGGCACCTTACCTATAACATCCCAGATGGTGCGAAGCTGGTAATCCATGGCGATGTGCATCTTCACGCGCACAGGCCCCGGGCCCACGTGATACGTAAACGGCAGTGCACCCTGCCAGTCGCGCGGGGAATCCGGGCCACCCAGATTCTGCAGGATGGGGGATACATCCGCGTACGAAAGCGGTGTCGTTGGAATCCTCGCCAAGGCTGTCGCTTTTTCCTGCGCAACCCGCTCGGAATCCGGGAGGGAGGGAACCGAAGCGACACCCGGCGTGGTCGCGTCGCCGGCATACTCGAAAATGAAACCTACCGACCCGCGTTGCACTCCGGTATCAGGCCGCCACGGGCCTGCCGTGTACTTGTCGCCTTTGAACCAGCCGTCGTCCATCGGGTCGGAGTAAATGATCACGCCCGCCGCTCCGTGCTCCTGGGCAACATAAGACTTCACGCCGCGAAAGTTCTGTCCATAGCGCACCAGCACGATTTTGCCGCGCACATCGACATTCATGTCTTGCAGACGCTTGAAATCTTCCGGCCGGCCGTAGTTCGCATAAACCACGTTCGCCTCCACGTCTCCCGAAGGCGATTCCGCGTTGTAGGGGGTGACCACGCGCGGATCATCCGCATAAGGATCTCCATCCACTTTTTCGCGGGTGGGCCCGTGCATGTTCACTCCCGCGGGCGCGGTTACGTCCACACTAATTTCTCTGGGATAATTCAGCAGTACGCGGTACTCCACGATCTGGGTATCGAGGCCTGCCTCGCGAAACTTTGCCGCGACATAGTCTGCGGTCGCCTTGTCCTCGGGAGTGCCTGCCATGTGTGGCGCTTTGGTCAAGGTGCGCAGGTGTTCGGCGGCCAACTTCGGGTCCGGCACAGCAAGAAACTGTGTCTCCCGGGCTATTTCTTCCTTCGCGTCGAGAAAGCCGGACAGTGCGCCAGTTCCGCTCGACGAGGCAGGCCCTTGCGCGCCCGCATACAGCAACACCAGAAAGAACACTGCGCCAATCGCGGCGGTTCTCTTCATGCAGGCTCCTGAACGCGGAATGGGGACTGAACAAACGGCGGGTTC
>Ga0070741_10003837_pt1 | contig 36174 bp, 32 predicted proteins | sample Coa_R1_4_FD_66440 | JGI IMG/M metagenome (GOLD analysis project Ga0070741, IMG submission 66440) | Surface soil microbial communities from Centralia Pennsylvania, which are recovering from an underground coalmine fire - Coalmine... | ecosystem: Environmental > Terrestrial > Soil > Unclassified ... | reverse complement strand
GTAGTGCCCGAGCATGTCGACCTCGCGGACGTCGCCCTCGACCGTCCGCGGCCCGATCTGGATCACGAGCGTTCGCTGCCCGTACTGCGGCGCGCGCGCCTTCATCACCCACCACGGGAGCACCCAGGCCGCGAGCAGCGCGACGGCGGCGACGGCGACGATCGTGCCGCACGCCACGGGGTCGGTGCCGCGCGACCTCGTTTCGATCGTCACGGGCGCGGCGGCGGGAGCCTCGGCGGCGACGGGCTCGGGACGGAAGGCGGCGTCGCGCATGGCTCACTTCCTCGGCTCGACGAGCAGCCAGCCCGTGAACTCCATGTGAAGGGCCGAGCAGAACTCCGTGCAGTAGTAGGGATAGACGCCGGGCTTGGTCGCGACGATCGCGGCCTCCTCCGTCGCCCCGGGGTCGATCGACAGGTTCACGTTGTAGCCCTGGAGACCGAAGCCGTGCGTCGCGTCGCGCGCGGTCTCCACGTTCGTCCAGTTGAAGACGACCTTGTCACCCTGCTTCACGCGGACGATGTCCGGTGTGTAGTGGGAGCGGAGCACCGTGCCGTTCACGGTGACCGTGTTCCCGTTGCGGACGATCTTCTCCTGCCCCTGGAGCGTCGCGTTCGCCGCGCGCTTCATCGTCATCGCGTCGAAGCCGACCTCGGGGTAGGTCGTCCACGCCTGGAGCATCTCGACCGGGATCATCATCGAGTTGTGCGGCTCGCCGATCGACGGCGTGTCGGAGAGGAGCCGCATCTTCGGCCCGCTGATGTCGATCAGCTGGAGGTTCTGCGGGTGGAGCGGGCCGAGCGGCGGGTAGCGGTCGACCGACCACTTGTTGAGCGCCACGACGTACTTGCCCCACGGCTTCCGCGTGTTCGATCCGGGCGCCTGGAGGTGCCCGATGTTGTAGTGGATCGAAACCTTGTCGACGGCCTTCCAGGCGGCCTCCGGCGGGTGGTACGGCGGGCCGAGCGTCCACTTGACGACGGTCGAGTCGAGGAAGCACGACGTGTAGCCGTTCCCCTGGTCGTCGAAGACGCTGTGCAGCGGCCCGAGCCCCACCTGGATGTGCGCCTCGATGCAGTCGTCGTACTTGAGGATCGGGACGCCGAAGGGGTCCTTGCCCTCGAAGTCCCCGGCCGCGATCGCCTTCTTGATCTTCTCGACCGAGTAGACGCTCACGTGCGGGTCGAGCTTGCCGGAGACGGCGAGGTACTCGCCGCCGGGCACGAGGTCGACCCCGTGCGGGCTCTTCGACTCGGGGACGAAGTAGAGCAGGCTCTCCGCGACGACGGTCGAGAGCGGGATCACCCGCATGCCGTTCACGACCTTCGTCTTGGTCGCGTCCTTCGCCACCTCCGCGGCCTTCTTCCAGTCGATCACGTGGAGGTAGTCCATCTCGCGCTGCGAGGCGGCGACCTCCATCGGCGGCTTTCCCTCGAGGTCGCCGCCCGTCGCCATCTCGACGTTCATCGAGTTGATGAAGAAGAGGCCCTCGGAGGGCCCGCGGCCGTTGATCGAGAGGTCCTGGAAGTACGGCGGCAGCTCGATCTGGAACGACTCGGCCGGCACGATCCGCCCGGCCTGGCGGTCGAAGCGGAGGAAGCTCACGATGCCCTTGTACTTCCGGGGGTACTCCTCGATGGGCGCGTAGCCGTTCGCCTCGGCGTAGGGCGTCGGGAAGAAGCTGCTGACGATGATGTACTCGCTGTTGTCCGTGAAGACGCCGTGGTGGTCGGAATTCATGTTCGGGATCTTGAAGATGCTCTTCGTCTTGAAGTCACGCATGGAGACGATCGCGACGCGGCCGGAGCTCTTGTCCGTCGCCGCGATCCACTCGCCGTCGTATTTCCCGTTGGTGAGCGAGATCTGCGGGTGGTGGAGGTCGCCCCAGGTGAGCGTCGGGAGCCCGTCGCCCCACGATCCCTTCTTCAAGACCTCGGCCGACTCCTCGTCGCCCTGCCCCCAGCCCTGCCACGCGTCCGGCGCGTAGACCGGGATCTCCTTCAGGAGCCGCATCGAGGGGATGCCGTAGAGCATGATCGTCCCGCGGTGGCCGCCGGACGTGACCATGACGAAGTCGTCGTACTTCCCGGGCGGGACGAACGTCTTGAGCGCGGCTTCCGCCTCGTCGGGGGTGAGCCCGCGCTGCTGGATGATCTCGTCGAGCGGGTTCCCGCTCGGCGCCGCCTGGCTCACCCCGACTGCATCCCCGCCCGGCCCGCGCACGAGCAAGGCGACTCCGCCCACGATCGCCGCACCGATCAGCAACGCGCTCGTCGTCCGCATGCGGATCTCCTCTGCTCGGCGCCGCCCGCCGCCGAGCTTGCTCGGCCCCGGTGCAACGGGTGTACCAGCGGCTGGGAGCGCGTCGGGCCGCACCATTCCGGCGGGCGGTTCTCGCGGTCACGAATGGGATTCCGAGCGATGGGACGGATCCATCACGCTGCGATGGACCGCGCCAGCGCGACGACGCGCGCCGTGCTCGCGTTCGGCGTCCGTCTCGCGCAAGATGCCGCCCGTGGCCGAGACCGAGGCGTCCTTCGCGACCCCGCCCGCCGGCGCGCTCTGGCGCGCCGAGCCCTTCCGGCTCTTCTTCCCGCTCGGCGTCCTCCTCGGCTGGGTCGGCGTCGGGCACTGGCTCCTCTACGCGCTCGGGCTCGCCGCGACCTACTCCTGCCAGTTCCACGGCCTCGTGCAGGTCGAGTCCTTCCTCATGGCGTTCGCGACCGGGTTCCTCATGACGGCGCTGCCGCGGCGCACGCAGACCGCGGCGCCGTCGGCCGTCGAGATGGTCGTCGCCGCCGCGGCGCTCGTCGCGACGACGGGCGCCGCGGCGTTCGAGCGCTGGGCCCTCGCGGAGGCCGCGTACGCGACGCTGTTCCTCCTGCTCCTCGGGTTCGCGGTCCGGCGCTTCGTCGGTCGCGCGGCGCGGCGGCGCCCGCCGGCCGCCTTCGTCATGATCCCGATCGGAGCGCTCGCGGGCCTCGCGGGCGCGGCGCTCGTCGCCGCGTCGACCTGGCCGCGCGTGCCCGCGTGGACGATGGGCCTCGGCCGGCTCTTCGTCGAGCAGGGCGTCTTTCTCTGCTGGACGCTCGGCGTCGGCAGCCTCGTGCTGCCGCTCATGGCCGGCACGCCGCCGCCGCCGGACCTCGGAAGCACGCCGCGCGAGACGGTGAAGGCGCTCGCGTACGCCGCCGCCGGGGCGGCGATCCTCGCGACGCTCGTCGCGGAGAAGGCGGGGTCGGCGCACGCCGCACCGCTCGTGCGCGCGCTCGTCGTCGCCGTCGGCCTGGCGGCGGGCGGCGGCGCGTGGCGGGCGCCGGGGAAGCCGGGCCTCCACCGCCGGCTCGCGTGGCTCGCGGTCTGGTGCATCCCGCTCGGGCTCGCCGCGGCGGGCCTCTTCCCGAGCTACCGCGTGCCCGCGCTGCACATCCTCTTCGTCGGCGGCTTCGGGCTCCTCGTCTTCGCCGTCGCGACGCACGTGGCGCTCGGACACCTCGGCCTCGAGCACCTCGGGTTCGGGAGCCCCCTCGCCGTCCGCGTCCTCGGCACGGCCGTGCTGCTCGCCATGGTCGCGCGCGTCGCCGCCGACTGGAGCACGACGTACTTCGCGCACCTCGGCTCGGCGTCCGCCCTCTGGCTCGCCGGGACCGCCGTCTGGCTCGCGTTCATCGGACCGAAGCTCCTCGGGCGCTGACCGCGTTCCGGCGTCTGGGAAGCCCGCCGCGTCCCGCGTCCCGACGCTGGCACGCGCCCACGCCGGCCACCGCCCCAGGCCGCCGGCACGCCGCCTGCTACCGCCCTCGCGGGGGACCGCGAGATGAGGATGCCGCAGGCGCTGTCGTATTCGCCCGTCGTCGCCGTCTGGGAGACGACCCGGGCGTGCGACTTGAAGTGCACGCACTGCCGCGCCATGGCGATGCCGGACGCGTCGCCCGGCCAGCTGTCGACGGTGGAGGCGTTCGACCTCGTCGGGCAGCTCGCCGAGCTCGAGCCCGGCGTCGTCGTCCTCACCGGCGGCGACCCGCTCAAGCGGCCGGATCTGCCCGCGCTCGTCGAGGCGATGGTGGCGCGGGGGCTCGAGGTTGCGATCACGCCGAGCGTGACGCCGCTCCTCACCTCGGAGGCGATCCGCCGCCTCGCCGACGCCGGCGTGTCCCGCTTCGCGCTCAGCCTCGACGGCCCCGACGCCGCGACGCACGACGCCCTGCGCGGCGTCCCGGGCTCCTTCGCCGCGACCCTCGCCGCGATCGACGCCGTGCGTGCGGCGGGACTCCCCGTCCAGGTCAACACGAGCCTCACGCGGCGTACGCGGGAGCGACTCGCCGCAACGGCGGCGCTCGTCGCCGGCCTCGCGCCCGTGCTCTGGAGCGTCTTTCTCGTGGTGCCCGTCGGGCGCGCCGCCGCCGCCGCGACGCTCGACGCCGACGCGTGCGAGGAGGTCTTCCACGCCCTCGCGCACTGGACCGAAGCCACGGGGCTCGCGGTGAAGACCACGGCGGCCCCCGCGTTCCGGCGGGTGCTCCTCCAGCGCGCGGCGGCGGCGCGGGCGGGCGGCCGCGCGGCGCGGCGCCGCCGCGCCGTCGCGGTGAACGACGGCAAGGGCTTCGTCTTCGTGTCGCACACGGGCGACGTGTATCCGAGCGGCTTCCTGCCGCTCCGCGCGGGCAACGTCCGCGAGACACGGCTCGCCGACGTTTATCGCTGGAGCCCGCTCTTCACCGCGCTCCGCGACGAGGAGCGGCTCGAGGGGAAGTGCGGCGCCTGCGAGTTCCGGAGCGTCTGCGGGGGGTCGCGGGCACGCGCGTGGGCCCACACGGGGAACGCGTTCGCCGAGGACCCCGCGTGCCGCTGGATTCCGCGTGGATGGGGCGAGCGAGCCGACGCGCCGGGCGGCGGCTGAGCCGCCCGGCGTTGCGCGCGCCGGCGCGCCTCGTCCGCGGGTGCGCCGGCGGCTCGCGAGCTAGTCACACGAGAGGCCGGATCGCTTCGCCCCGCAGTGGCCGATCACGCCGACCCGATCCGTCGCCCCGACCCGCACGCTCACCGTGATGGGCCCGGCGAAGAACGGGCCACCGGGGTCGAGGCGGCGCAGGCGCAGCTTGAAGCGGTAGCCCTGCGTCGCGCCCGGGTGGATGGGCGGGATCGCCCGGAAGTCCGCGTGCAGACGGCGATCCGGGCTCGTGCAGCGGATGAGCCGCGGGACGCCGCTCGCGACCTCCGTCCGGCACGTCGCCGCCACCCAGAGCGGGTCCGGGAGCCCGAGCGCCTTCGTGTCGAGCGTGGTCGCGTCGAGCACGCGCGCGTCGACGCCGCCCGCCGCCGTGAGGACGTCGCCGCCCGCCTGGTCGACGAGGAAGTCGCCTCGCGCGAGGATGCTCCCGTTCGGCTTCGACGCGTTCGTGCTCCGCCGGATCGTCACCCGGGTGGGGTTGAGGGCCGCGGTCTGCGGGACGCAGGCGTCCGGCGTCGTCGCGAGCGGGAGGAAATCGACGGCGCCGAGGACGGCCCCGCAGCCGACGCTCCCCGGCCCGCCTGCGCATCCCCACCAGTTGTCGTCGGCGCTCATCGTGCCGCTCGCGATCGCCGTGCCGTCCGCCCCCGTCGCCCCGCCGCTCACGGCGTTCCGATGAGCGCTGGCACCGGCCGTCTGGCTCACGATGCCGGCCACGTTGTCCACGATCCGGTTGCACGTGAGCGTCGCGGTCGTGACGAACCCGGGCTGCTGCTCGACCTGCACGCCGACGGCGTTCCCGCGGAGCACGTTCCCGTCGAGGGAGGCCGCGACGTTCCTCGAGCCGAACGGCGCGATGTCGGTCGTGACGGCCGCGCCGATCGTCCCCGGCGCGCCGCCGCCGTCGATCGTGTTGCCGGTGAACGCGGTCGTCACCGCCGCGCCCTGCCCGAAGGCGGCGAGGCCGACCGTGCATCCCGTCACCGTGTTGTTCGTCACCGTGGGAGCGAGGTACGGCACGAAGACCCAGACGCCGAAGCCGTTCGGGCCGCACGCGCTCACGGTGTTCCCCGAGATCACGTCGGCCGTGCCGCCGCCGTCGCCTGCGTTGTCGGTGTGCACGCCGCTCAGCGACGCGGTGACGACGTTGTCGAGGAACTGGATCCCCGCCGAGTGGTTCGCGCTGATCGCGTCGTTCGCGCGGGAGACGTGGTTCCGCGCCATCGTGCCGGAGCCCGTGAAGGCGAAGATGCCGATCGACGCCGGGTCGGCCTGGACGTTGTCGACCGCGTTGTCGTGGAAGTCGAACGTGCCGCCGCTCGAGGCGTAGATGCCCCGGAGGTAGACGTTCTTCACGGTGACGTCGTGCACGACGAGGTTGTCGAACGGCGTACCGAGCGTGTGGTCCGTGATGATCCCGTTCCGCGCGTCGAGATCAGCGCCGCCGGCGACGACGCCGCTCGTGAGCGCCGGGTTGTCGCCGTCGACCGTGAGCCCGTGGACGTCGACGTCGCTCGCCTGCACGAGGATGGCGTTGCTCGCGCCCGGGCAGATCGAGCCGCCGCCCGCGCCGCCGCAGTTCGGATCCGACACGGCCGGCTGGACGATCGCGCCCGGGCCGGCACCGTCGAGCGTGAGCGGCTTCGTGACGACGACGTTCTCGACGTACGTGCCGTTCGCCACGTGGATCGTCTCGCCGGGGCAGCTGATGTCGATCGTACGCTGGATCGTCTTGCAGGGCGCGGCCGCGTTGCGGCAGTCGTTGAAGGCGGGGCCGGGGAGCGAGTCGGAGCCGGCGACGGCGTCGACGAAGCGGTCGCCGCACACGACCTCGGCGGCGAGCGTCACGGTCCCCGCATAGAAGTCGACCCGGTCGGTGCCGGTGTCGCCCGCGCTGTCGTAGGTGAGCGTCCCGTCGAAGAGGAGCTTCCCGGTGAGCTCGAGGCTCCCGACGGGGCTCGAGCCGAAGGCCGGGTTGTACCAGTGGACGAGCCCGTCGGACTGGAGCTCGCCCGCGATGTGGAGCGTGAACACGGTGCCGTTCTGGGTCACCGTCTGGGTCGTGATCGTGACGCCGTCGTTCGCACCCGTGCCGCCCCGGAAGAGGCTGTTGATGACGCCCGCGCCCGGAGCGCCGGGGGAGCCCTGGTAGTCGTCGATCGCCCACGTGACCGGCCCCGCGTTGGTCGCGTGGGCGAGGTTGCCGTCCACGTTGTCGAAGGCGGAGAGGACGGGCGTCGGGTTGCTCCCGTCCGTGGTCGGCGCCGTGAGCACGACGTCGAAGCCGAACTGGTGGGGGACGGACTGGAAGATGCTCGACCAGCTCTGCCCGCCGGTCCCGGGAAGGACCGTCGCGTCGAAGTCGAAGAGCGCACCGTTCGAGACCGCGGGGCCGAACTGGGCCTTCACCCAGGCCTGGTTGGTGGGGCTCTCGGGACCGGTCAGGTTGTAGTGGATCGCGAGGCCGCCGCTCGCCGTGCCGAGCGGCACCGTGACCGCCCCCGCCTGCACGACCGCCGCGAGCACACCGAACGCGACGACGAATCTCGACATCGCTGGCCTCCCCCGTTCACGCGTGGTGCGTCGGGCGCGGGAGTAGCGAGATCGCCCCGGCGCGGTCAAGGCGGAATTGGTCAGCGGCTGACGGGAAGATGCGCCACGCCCCGGCGGCCGGCTCGCCGAGGCGCCCTGGCGGAAAGGGCACGCGTCCTGGAAGACCGCGCGCCCGGACTCGCGCCGGGACGCCGACGTCGGCGTCCCGGGCGCCGATCCCATTCCGGCGGGGCCGTCGCCGCCCCGCGCGCGTCCTCCTGCGCGTCCGCGACCGCGTCTGCGGCGGCCACCCGCCGCGGCGCCCGCCCGGCCCGGTGACGAAGAGGCGGCCCGATCCATCCCGAGGTCTTCGCCGAGGCGAACGAGAAGTGGAGCGCCTACCTCAGGGATTCCTCCCGGCACTACCTGATCGAGCAGCTCTTCCCGCAGTGGACCGCCGCTGGGCACCGCGTCCTCGTGCACGAGGGCCCCGACGGCGCGCCGCCGGCCGACGTGGCCATCGTCCACGTCGACCTGAGCATCGGTCCCGCCCCGCGTGCCTCGGGGCGGTCGCGCGCTATGCGGTCGTCGTGAACGGGGCGACGGCTGACATCCGCGAGCGCCGCGTGAGCCGCCAGCTCGTCCGGCGCGGCGATGGCTTCTCGGGCCCCGTCCTCGTGAAGAGCGAGCTCTCCTGCGCCGGGGCGCCCGAGCGGCGGCTCGAGCAGCGCGCGGCCGCGGCGGGGCGCCCGGTCGCGCGCCTCCGTCATCCGGGGAGCCGTCCGACGACCGGCACGCGCGCGAGCAGCGCGCGGCCCTCGCGCACGCCGAGCGCGGCGGCGACGAGGAAGTACGCGGCCCCGTAGGGCGCCACCGTGACCGCGCCGAGCGCGAGCGGCGGCAGCGGCCCGACGGCGAGCTTCACGGCCCACGCCACGGCCGCCGCCGCGCCCGCCGCCGCCCACAGGCGCGCGACGAACGGCGCCGGCACACCCGTCGCGCCGATCCGCCGGCCGAGCGCGCGGCGGAGGAGCGCGAACTCCACCCACCCCGCGATCCCCGCCGACACGGTGAGCCCCGCCGCGCCCCACTTGGGGTCGAGGCCGAGCCGCGGCGGCAGCGGCAGCGCGAAGCACACGCCGAGCGCGGTCGTGAGCGCGACGCGCACGATCGCGAAGCGGAGCGGCGTCCGCGTGTCGCGGAGCGCGTAGTACGCCGAGGCGTAGAGGCGGCCGAGCGTCTGCGCGAGGAGCCCGACGGCGGACCCGGCGAGGATGCCCCACACCCAGACGGAGTCGTCGCGCGTGAACTTGCCGGCCTGGAAGAGCGCCGCCGCGAGGACGTCGCCGAGCGCGAGGAACGCCATCGCCGACGGGACGACGAGGAACGCGATGCGCCGGAGCCCCGCGTCGAGCCGCGCGCGCAGCTCCGCCGCCACCTCCTCGGCCGCGCCGACCGCGCTCGACATGACGGGCAGCTCCGCGGCCGACACCGCCATGCCGAAGAGGCTCACCGGCAGCACGTAGAGCGTCTGCGCGTTCGTGAGCGCGGCGACCGCGCCGACGGGCAGGAAGCTCGCGATCATCGTGTCGACGTACGCGCTGATCTGGACGACGCCGCGCCCGACGAAGACCGGGACGAAGTTCCGAACGACCTCCCGCACGTGGCGCGAGCCGAGCCCGAGCGCCGGCACGAAGCGGCGGAGGAGCCCCACCACCGCCGGGAGCTGCACGAGGAGCTGGAGCGCGCTCCCGACGAGCGACGCCCACGCCGCGACGACGGCCAGGTCGGCCTCGCCCGTCCGCCCGCCGAAGCCGAGCAGCGCGACGATGATCGCGAGGTTCCACACGATCGGCGCCGCGTAGGAGAGGAGGAAGCGGCGATGGCTGTTGAGGATCCCGAGGCACCAGGCGGAGAGGACGAGCAGCCCGGCGCCCGGGAAGAGGATGCGGACGAGCGTGATCGTGAGCGCGCGCTCCTCCCCGGCGAAGCCGGGCGCGATCGCGTCGATCAGGAGCGGCGTCGCGAGCACGCCCAGGGCGACGAGCCCGGAGGTGACGAGCGCCAGGAGCGAGCCGATCGCGCCCGCGAGCCGCGTCGCGTCCTCGTCGTCGCCGCGCGCGCGAAGTCCCGCGTAGACGGGGATGAACGACGCGGACAGCACGCCCTCGCCGAAGAGGTTCTGGAGGACGTTCGGGATCCGGAAGGCGGCGTTGAAGGCGTCCGCCGCCTCCGACAACCCGAGGTAGCGCGCCAGGAAATGCTGGCGCACGAAGCCGGCGAGGCGGCTCGCGAAGATTCCCGTCGCGACGAGCGCGGCGAAGCGGCCCGTCGCTTCCGGAACCGGGCGGCCCGCGACGTCGGGACGAGCGGCGGGCCTCTGCATGACCGACATCGGCGGGGCCGAGGGGCGAGCGACGCCGTCGCGCGCGGCGACGGCCCGCTCGCCCGCGAGACCCGCTACGAGACCATCTCTTTGAGCGCCTTCACGGGCCGCACGCGGACGACGTTGCGCGCGGGCTGCGCCTTGAAGGTCATCTGCTCCTTGGTGAACGGGTTGATCCCGACGCGCTCCTTCGTGGCCGGCTTCCGCTTCACCGTGATGCGGACGAGACCGGGCACCTTGAACACGCCGGCCGCGCCGCGGGAGAGATCCGCCTTCACCATGCGGCAGATCGTCTCGAACACCGCGGCCACGTCCTTGCGGGCGATGCCGACCTGCTCGGCGATCGTCCTGAAGATCTCTCCCTGGCTCCGCGGCTTCGAGGAAGCAGTGATCTTCCCCGGCTTCTTCGCCGCCTTCACCGCCTTCTTACTCGCCATGCTCGTCCTCCTCGTCCCTTCCGAAGGGGCCGGGCTCCCCGGCTCCCGCTTGAGCATCCGTTCGTTCGGGTCGAAATGCGAGGCTTGGTGTGTAGCGGAGAGGAGCGCAGATCTCCACTGATTCAAGGCCCAATTTTCGCGTTTTGCCCCGGATTCCCTCCGGCGCGGGGGCGAGCCGCCGTCGGGCGCGCGGCGCCCGATCGCGCGCGCCGGGCCGCCGGATTGCCGGGGCGCGCAGCGGAGGGGCCGCGCGCGACGGCGCCTCAGGCCGCCGCCGTCGGCTCGGTGCGGAGCACGCTCACGACCCGGTGCCCCGAGCGCAGCACGTCGTCGATGAACCGCTCGCCGTCGCCCCCGAGGAGCCTCACGACGGCGAGCCGCCCGCGGTCGTGCCGCATGCCGAGGACGCTCGCAACGCGCATGCCGGCGCGGCCGGCGAGCGACGCGACGAGGCCGACGACGTCCTCGTCTTCCGCGAGGTCGAACACGACGCGGACGCCCGGCTCGTGGACGCCGACGACCTCGAGGAACGCGCGGAAGACGTCGGACTCGGTGATGACGCCGACCAGGCGGCCCCGGCTGACGACCGGGAGGCCCCCGACCTTGCGCTCGTTCATCAGCTGGGCGGCCTCTTCGACGGGCGTCGACGCCGTGGTCGTCCACGGCTCGCGCGTCATCGCCTGGACGACGCGCGTCGGGAGCCGGCGCTCGCGCGCGACGACCGAGAACGGATTCAGGTCGGGCGGGAAGGTGCGGAGGAGGTCGTGGACCGTCACGATGCCGACGACCGGCTCGCCCGGGCCGCCGTGCGGCGTGACGATCAGGCGGCGGATCCGGCGCGTCGCCATGATCGCCGCCGCGTCGGAGATCGACGCCTCGGGGGCGATCGCGACCGGGTTGCGGGTCATCCAGAGGCTCACGAGCATGCGAGAGCGCCTTCTCCGGGGTATCGGCCACATTCGCCCCCGCCTTGAGCCGGCCCCCGCCGCGTTCCGCTACGGGCGCGTGTCTTCGCCGACGAGGGCACGGACGCGCGCCTCCGGCCGACGCCCGCGGGCCGCGACGGGCGGCGCGCTCCCGCCCGCACGGTGCGCGCGCGCGACGCGGCCCGCGGGTCCGGCCCTTGCTACGCTTCGCCTCGTGAGGACGGCCATGCGCGTGGCCGCGATCGCGGACGTCCATTGCACGCGCGCCTCGGCCGGGACGCTGCGCCCGCTCTTCCGCGCCGCCGCGGCCGGGGCCGACGTGCTCGCGCTGTGCGGCGACCTGACCGCGTGGGGGCTCCCCGAGGAGGCCATCGTGCTCGCGCGCGAGCTCGACGACCTGGCCGTCCCGGTGCTCGCCGTCCTCGGCAACCACGACTTCGAGGTCGGCGCCATGGCGGAGATCACGCGAATCGTCGGCGCTGCCGGGGTCCGCGTCCTCGACGGCGACGCGGCGGAGGTCCGTGGGGTCGGCTTCGCGGGCGTCAAGGGCTTCGGCGGAGGCTTCGGCGCGCACCAGCTCCAGGCGTGGGGCGAGGACGCGATCAAAAGCTTCGTGCAGGAAGCCGTGGCCGAGGCGACGAAGCTCGAGGCGGCGCTCGCGGGGCTCGCGACGCCCGAGCGGGTCGCCCTCCTCCACTACGCGCCGATCCCCGACACGTGCGCCGGCGAGCCCCCCGAGATCTATCCGTTCCTCGGCTCGAGCCGGCTCGAGGACCCGCTCGACCGGCTGCCGGTCGCGGCCGTGTTCCACGGGCACGCGCACGCCGGGCAGCCCGAGGGCCGCACGCGCGGCGGCGTCCCCGTCTACAACGTGGCCGCGCCCGTCCTCGAGCGGGCGTTCCCGGGGCATCTGCCCGTGCGCGTGGTCGAGATCGGAGGGGCGCGGTGACGTCCTCCGCGGTGGGCACCGAGCGGCGGCTCGGGGGCCGGACGCGCCGCTTCTTCCGGCGGACGCTCGCGGCGCTCGTGGCGGCCGGCGTCGACTTCCTCGTCGGCGGCGCCTTCGCCATCGAGCGCTACGCGGGCCTCGTGCGGGACACGAAGGACTTCGACGTCTTCGTGCGGCCCCGCGACCGCGGGCGGCTGCTCGCGACGCTCGCCGCGGTCGGATGCGAGACCGAGGAGCCGTACCCCCACTGGCTCGCGAAGGCGCGGTGCGCCGGCGACGTCGTCGACGTGATCTTCAACTCCGGGAACGCGATGTGCGAGGTGGACGACGGCTGGTTCGCGCACGCGACCGGCGGCCGCGTGCTCGGCGTCCCCGTCCGCTTCGTGCCGGCCGAGGAGCTCCTCTGGTCGAAGGCCTTCGTCCAGGAGCGCGAGCGCTTCGACGGGGCGGACGTGGTGCATCTCCTGCACGCCCGGGGGCCCGACCTCGACTGGGACCGGCTCCTCGCGCGCTTCGGGGAGCACTGGCGCGTCCTCTACGCGCACGTCATCCTCTTCGGCTACGTCTTCCCGAGCGAGCGCCGCCGGGTTCCGCGCGCGGTGATGGCGGAGCTCGGCCGCCGGCTCGCCGACGAGGCGCGCCCGCCGCGCGGCCCGCGCGTCTGCCGGGGGACGCTGCTCTCGCGCACGCAGTACGCGACCGAAGTCGGCGAGGGCGGCTACGCCGACGCGCGCGTCGTCCCCCTGGGACACATGACGCCGGCGACGGCGGCGAGCTGGACGGCGGCGGGTGCGCGCGCGGCGCCGGCCGGCGCCGCGGGAGGGGAGCGCGCGGCGCGGATCACTCGCCGCGTCACCCACGCGTCATCGGCGGATGGTACAGCACGACCATCTCGTAGATGAGCGCCGGGCTGTCCTTGCCGACGATGTGGACGTGGATCTCCTGCGTCACCTGCGTCCCCTTGGGCTTCGCCTCGACGCCGACCAGCCGCGCACGCGCGTGGATCTTCGCGCCGGCGGGCACGGGCATGACGAAGCGGAGCTTGTTCGCGCCGTAGTTCGTCGCGTTGCCGTAGCCGGTGATCTGCCACGAGGACCGGCTGCGCATCACCGGCAGCAGGCTCAAGGTGAGGAAGCCGTGCGCGATGGTGCCGCCGAACGGGCTCTCCCGCTTCGCGCGCTCGACGTCGACGTGGATCCACTGGTGGTCGCCCGTCAGGTCCGCGAAGCGGTTGATCATGTCCTGCGTCACCTCGATGGGCGCGCTCCAGTCCCCGAACGCGTCGGTGACCTTCGTCCTCAACCGCTCGATGTCGTCGAACCGGATCTCTTCCACGGGAACCTCCTCCGCCGCGTCCGCGCGGCGCCTCTTCCTACCGCGGTCTCGCGGCCGGACGGAAGAGGCGCGCTGGCGGACGCCGCGAGGGTGCGGTAGCGTGCGCCGCATGGCGTCGGCCGGCGGGTGGGACCGCTATCGCGACCTGATCGGGGGCCCCGGCTCGGGAGCGGGTCGCGCCTGGCAGGTCCTCCTCCACCTCCCGAGCATCCTCCGCCTCTACTGGCGGCTCTTCCGCGACGAGCGCGTCTCGGTGTGGCCGAAGGCGCTGCTCGTCGCCGCCGTGGCCTACGTCGTCCTGCCGATCGACGTGATCCCGGACGTCCTCCCGCTCGTCGGCGAGGTCGACGACGTCGTGATCCTGCTTCTCGCGGCGCGCTGGTTCGTCCAGTGGTGCCCGCCCGAAATCGTGCGCGAGCACGTCCGCGCGATCAGCGCCGGCCTGGCGTCGTAGCGGAGCCCCCGCCGAGGCGAGCGACGAGCTTGCGCGCGGCCGCGACGTCGTCCGAGTCCTTTTTGCGCTCGGCGAGCGCGAGCGCGGCCGCCGCCTCCCCGCGCGCCGCGTCCCGCCGTCCCTGCGCGTCGAGCGCGCGGGCGAGGTCGAGCCGGGGGCGCACGAATTCCGGGTCGAGCGCGATCGCACGGCGGAGGAGACGCTCGGCCTCCCCGGGGTCGCCGCCGAACAAGCGCGGCGCCTCGATCAGAAGGGCGCCCTTCCCCGTGAGGGCGTCGACGTAGTCGGGCGCGAGCTCGAGCGCGCGGTCGACCTCGCGCCGCACGCGGCGGTACGCGCCGAGGGTGCCCGGCGAGAGGCCCTTCAGCTCCGTCTGTTTGCCGAGCGCACAGAAGACGGCGAAGTGCGCCTGCGGATCCCGGTCGTCGGCCTTGACCGCCGTCTCCGCGAGTGCGAGCGACCGCTCGAGCAGATCCCGCTTCGCCTCGGGCGCCGCGTGGTCGGCCTCGCCGCAGAGCGCGAGGGCCCGACGCGCGTCGAGCGACCCCGGCGGCGCCTGCACCGCGAGCACCGGCGCGACGCCGGCGACGAGGAGGACGAGGGCGCGCATGGAGGGGGTGGTGCTACACGGACGGTGCGGGGTCAACCACGCACCGCGGCCCGTTTGCGCGCGCGCCATGGCGGCCGGCCCGCAAGCGGACGGACCGAGCGCGGCCGACGGCCTTGTCGTGCAGCGGGGTCCCGTGGCAGATCGCCGCGCATGCGCCTCCCGCCCTACGTCCACGGCTGGGTCCGACTCACCGAGCACGCCGGCGCCTTTCTCCAGCCCGACGGCGGCCTCGGGCTGAGCAACGCGGGCGTGGTCGCGGGGCGCGACGGCACGACGCTCGTCGACACGTTCTTCGACCTCGCACACACCCGCGCGCTCCTCGCCGCCGTCGCGGAGGCGACCCGCAGGCCGGTCCGGCGCGTCCTCAACACCCACCACAACGGCGACCACTGCTGGGGGAACCAGCTGTGCCGCGAAGCGGAGATCGTCGGGCACCGGCGGTGCCGGGAGCTCATGCTCGCGTTCCCACCGGCGCTGCTCGAGCACCTGCGGACGGTGCCCCCCGACCGGCCCGGCGCGGCGCTCCTCCGGGAGGGTCTGGCACGCTTCGACTTCCGCGGCATCGAGCTCGTGCCGCCGACGGTCGTCTTCGACGACCGGCTCACCGCATACGTCGACGGCCTCGCGCTCGAGCTCCGCTGGCTCGGGCCCGCGCACACCGCGGGCGACGTCGTCGCGTGGCTGCCGGACGAGGGCGTGCTCTTCACGGGCGATCTCGTCTTCCGGCAATGCGCGCCGCTCGGCTGGGAGGGGACGTTCGCGCGCTGGATCGAGGCGCTCGACGCGCTCATCGCGCTCCGCCCCGCCCTCGTCGTCCCGGGACACGGCCCCGTGGGCGGGGTCGAAGCGCTCGAGGAGCAGCGCGCCTACCTCGCCTACGTCGTCGGCGAAGCCCGCCACGGCTTCGCCCGCGGCCTCTCGCCCCTCGACGCCGCGCTCGCGATCGACCTCGGCCCGTACGCCGACTGGGCGGAGCCCGAGCGCATCGTCTTCCTCGTCGCGCGGGCGTATCGCGAGCTTCGCGGCGAGCCCGACGACGCCCCCATCGACTTCCTCGCCGTCGCCGACGCGATGGCCGAGTACCGCCGCCGCCGGCCGCGCTGAGCGCGCGGACCCGGCGCGTCGCCGCTCCCGATCCGCGCGCAACGCGCCGCGTTTGCGACGCCCACGAGGCGCTGGTACGGCACGCGCATGCTCGCCGGCCGGATCGCCGTCGCCGTCCTCGCCGCGCTCGCCGCCGCGCGCGCGGACGCGGCCGTCGTGCTGCGCGTCGACACCGTCGCGACACCGCCCGACGCGCCCGGCGTGGAGATCACGGCGTCGAACGCGGGCGACGAGGCGGCGGTCGGCGTCACGCCGGTCGTCGTCTCGCAGCACGTGACCGCCGCCGGGGACGGCGCGCGCCTCGATCCGGGCGCACGCCGCGTCTGGCGCCTCTCGCTGCCCCCGCCGCCGGCCCGCGCCGCCGTGCCGGCGATCGGGCAGGTCCGCTGGGCGGGCGCGCGCGAGGGGCGCGGCTCCGTCCCGGTGGTCGCCGTCCTGCGCGCGGCCGACGCCCCGGCACCGTCGGTGGACGCGACGCTCGTCGCGACCCCGCTCGCACGCGTCGCGAGCATGCGCTTCGCGCTCGTGAACCGCGGCGACACGCTCCTCGCCGGCCGCGTCGTCGCCGTCCTCCCGGCCGCGATCACGACCGAGCCCCAGAGCCAGGCGGCGACGCTCGCTGCGCACGCATCGACGACCGTGCCGATCATGCTCGACGCGAGCGAGGCGCGCGTGGGCGTCGACTACCCGGCGTTCGCGTTCTTCGAGTATGCGGACGGCGGTGCCCCGCAGGTCGTCGTCGCGACGACCACGCTGCGCGCGTCGTCCGAGCGCGGCAGTCGGGTGCCCCTCCTCGTCGGCGGCGGCGCCCTCGTCGGAGCGCTCGGCGTCCTCGCCTTCGCGCTGCGCCGGTCGCGGCGCCCCGGCTAGCGGCGTCGCGCGCCCCGGGCGCGCTGCTTCTTGCCGCCGCCCGCCTTCGTCTTGCGCGCCGTCGAGCGCTTCGCACCGCGCCGCGTCTGCTTCGCGCGTGCCGCGCCGCGGCGCGGCTTCGCCGTGCGCGCCGCCGCCCGCCGGCCGCCACGCGCTGGCCGCTCTTCGCCCATCAGGGAGCGCTTCCGCTCCGCGACACGACGGCCCATGTCGCTCCGACGGCGCTCGTCGAGCTGCTCCTCGACGCGGGGAAAGATCTCACCCTCCTCCTCGGTCACGTGGTGCTCGACATTTTGCTCGATGGTCGTCATCTGCGTCTCGAGGTCGCCCTCGTCCCCGCTGCCCGCGGCGAGCTGCGCCTTGACGGCTTGGATCTGCTGCTTCACGCGCTGGTGCTCCTCGAGGGCCTCGCCCACCAGGCGCGCGAGCTCCTCGTCCGTCTCCCGGACGACCGGGTAGAAGAGCTCCTCCTCGATCTGCGTGTGGACCTCGAGCTCCTTGCAGATCTTCTCGGCGACGGAGCGCCGGGTCCGGCCCTGCGAGCCCTGAAAGCGCTGGAACAGCTTGGTCACCGCCTGATGATCCTTCTTCAGCAGCTCGAGCACGTCCATAATTCCTCCCGCTTCGGGACTTTCCTCACGGGATCACGCAAGCCGCGTGCCTTTCGCGACCGGGAGCGAACGTCCCGTTCCGACGCCCCGCGCCCGCGCGGCGTGTCCACTTGTCCTACAAGCGCGGAGCCCCGCGGCGTGCGACGCCACACCAGGGCGCGAGGAGACGGCGGGCCGCGCCCGCCCTCGCGCGGTGCGGCCGAGCGCCGTCCGGGTCGAGGGGGGATCGTCACCTCGGGGCGCGGTTGGCACGGTGGTGACAATGACGGTCCGATGCGGAGCGCGCGCGGTCACGGCGGCCGTCGTCGCCGCGCTCGTCGGCGGGCGGCCCCCGCTCGTCTCCGCGCGCACGAGCGGCGATCCCATCCGCCTCGTGTGGGACGAGGCAGACGTCGCGGGCATGAGCACCATCTGGGACCGCGCCGGCGAGACGCCGATCGGCTCGATGGAGTACCACCAGGTCCGTCGCGGCGACGTGCTCACGACCGTCCGCGTGGCGCGCTTCGCGGACGGGTCGAGCGACGAGGATCGTGCCGAGGCCCGGGTGGCGGGGAGCCTCGTCGCGCTCTCGGGGCGGTCGACGATCCGCGACCCCGACGGCGAGACGACCGTCGACCTCGCGATCGACGTGCCGGGCGGGCGCATCACGGGCTGGGTCGGCCGAGGCGCGTCGCGGGCGGCCATCGACGAGCGCGAGCGGCTGCCGCCAGGCACGTACTGGGGGCCGCTCGTGTTCCTCGTGCTCAAGAACTTCGACGCCAACGCGGAAGGCGACCGCGTCGTCTTCCGGACGGTTGCGCCCACCCCGCGCCCGATCGTCCTGGACATGGTCCTCACGCGGGTAGGCGGCGAGCGGATCGACCGCACGGGCATCGCCGTCCAGACGGCGCGTTTCGCGCTCCGGCCGACGATCCACTGGTCGATCGACCCGCTCGTCCGGCTGCTCGCGCCCGACGCGACGTTCTGGGTCCTGCCGGGCGACCCGCCGGCGCTCGCCCGCTTCGCGGGCCCGCGGAACTGGGCCCGGCAGCCGATCGTCATCGAATGATGGCCCGTCGCGCGCTCCGGAGCGTTTCCGAGCCGCCCGATCCGCCGGCCCCGCCTCGCATCGTGACCGTCCGGCGCCTCCGCCGTCGGCGCTGGCACCGGCTCCCCGGCGTCCGCCGGCTGGTGGCGCTTCGCCGGCGCGTCGAGGGGCGCCTGGCCGCCGCCGCGAAACTCGAGACAGCGCCCCCGGAGCGGTTCGGCTTCCGGTTCGTGGACGCCTCGCGCCTCTTCTTCGTGACCGCGCTCTTCCACCGCTGGTACTTCCGCGTCGAAAGCCACGGCCTCGGCTCGCTGCCCGCCGGCCCCGTGCTGCTCGTCGCGAACCACGGCTCGCACGTGCTCGCCTGGGACGGCGCGATGATCGTGACCGCATGCCTGATGGACGCCGAGACGCCGCGCCTCGCCCATGGGATGGCGGAGCATCGCCTCATGTCGCTGCCGATCCTCGGCAAAGTCGCCCGGCGCATCGGGGCCGTCGCCGGGAACCGGGCGGCGTGCGAAGCGCTCCTCCGCAGCAGCGCCGTCGTCCTCACGTTCCCGGAAGGCGTGAAAGCGCTCCGCAAGCCGTTCCGGGCGCGGTACCGGCTCGCGCCGTTCGGGCACGGATTCGTGCACGTCGCGCTCGCGACGGGCGCCCCGATCGTGCCCGTCGCCGTCATCGGCGCCGAGGAGGAGGCTCCGCTCCTCGCGAATCCCTCGTGGCTCGCGCGGCTGCTCCGGACCCCCGTCGCGCCGCTCGCGCCGACCCTCTTCGTCCCGCTCCCGGTGAAGTACCGCCTGCACTTCGGGGCGCCGATCCACGTCGACGGACCGCCGACGGAGGACGTCGTCGGGCGTCACGTCGCGACCGTGCGGTCGGAGCTCCAAGCGCTCGTGCGTCGGGGCCTCGCGTGCCGTCGCCATGCCTTTTTCTAGCCTCCTCCTTCCGTCCCGCCCCGCCTAGACGGTGGCGACACGTGCATGCTAGAAGGCGGCCTGATGTACGCCCGGGGGGATGGAGGGCATGTCCGGGTGAAGCTGACATGGGAGCTAGAATGGGAAAGAGACTGTACGTCGGCAACCTCCCTTACCAAACCGAGGAGAGCCAGCTGCGCGCGCTCTTCGAGCAGGACGGACGCCAGGTCGAGGAAGTGAAGATCGTGACCGACCGGGAGACGGGTCGGCCCCGCGGCTTCGCCTTCGTCGAGATGGCCACGGACGCTCAGGCACAGGCGGCCGTCGAGGCCCTGCACGGCAAGCCGTTCGGCGGCCGCCCGCTCACCGTGAGCGAGGCGCGCGAGCGGACGCCTGGTGGCGGCGGCGGTGGGGGACGCGGCGGCTTCGGCCGGCGCGAGCGCCAGGTCTGAGCGCACCCTCATAGGCGGCGCCGCCGCGATCGGCCGCGTCCGCTCCGGAAACGCCCGCGCCGCACGGGGTCGATCCGTGTGTGCGCCTCTCGCCGCCCGCGCGCTCGGATCGTTCGCTCGCAACGAAGACCCGCACCGGGTAGCCTGAACGCACCGGGGGAGGTCGGCATGTGCGGACGGGCTCTCGCGCTGGTGCTGGTCACGACGATCACGCCCCTCGGCGCGGCGGATGCCGCGCCCTCCCCGCCGAAGCTCCGCGCGACCGTCCGCCAGACCGGCGTCGTCACGCTCCGCTGGACGTTCCGCGGGACGACGGACACGCAGACGACGATGCGGGTCGAGCGCGCGATGGACGCCGGTGACTTCGCGCCGCTCGCCACCGTATCCGCGCCGCGGCGGCGGCAGACGTGGCTCGACGCGAGCCCGCCGGCCGGCACGGTCCACTACCGTGTCGAGGTCGTGAGCGACGCCGGCACGTCGGGCTGGAGCAACGTCGCCTCCGTCGAGGTGGCGGGTGCACCCGTCCCGGGCTCCGGTGCCGGGGGTCCACCGCTCGCCGAGGGGCAGCACGAGTGCCCGGCGGACACCGTCGAGCAGGTGGTCGCGCTCGTGAACGCGGCCCGCGCGGATCACGGCATCCGCGCTCTCGCCGCCGACACGCGGCTCGCGCGGGCGGCACGCGCACACACGATCGCCATGGCCGCGAGCCGGAATCTCTCGCACGACGGCTGGCTCGATCACATCCGGGCGGCCGGGTACGCGGGCGGGCTCCTCGGCGAGAACATCGCGTACGGTTACCCGAGCGCATCTGCCGTCGTCCGTGGCTGGCTCGGGAGCAGCGGGCATCGCGCGAACATCCTGAACGGCGGCTTCGTCGACACGGGCGTCGGGTGCGTCGTCGACCCGGGCGGCCGCCTCTGGTGGACGGAGGACTTCGGGGGCTGAGCAGCATGCTTGCGCGCGCGGCGTGCGATCGCTAAGCAGCAGCATGCGCTGGATCGCGGTTGGGCTCGCGCTCGCGGTGTTCGGCTGCGCGTCGCACAAGGCGCCGACCGTGCCCGTCCCGCCGGCAACGAAGGGGCGCATCTCCTCCGCCGCCGTCGTCATCGAGCGGGTCGGTGATGTACAGCCGATCGGCGTCGCGATCACGAACGGCCTGAGCGACCGCGTGCGCGTCGACCCCCAGCAGGTCTTCGTCCCCGGACGGGGCTGGGACCGGATCGCGGCCCTGCCGCCCGGCGAGGCCGCGCGTCGCGCGGGCGGCCGGAAGCTGCCCGGCACGCTCGGCGGCGCGGCGACGGGCGCGGCGGCGGGCGGCATCCTCGGCGCGCTCGGCGGGGCGATCTCCGGCGCGATCCAGGGGGGCATCGGCCTCGCCACCGCCGCGGGGGCCGCCGTCGGCACGACGATCGGTGCCATCGGAGGCGCGGTCGGCGGCGGCCACGGCGCCGAGCCCGACGTCGCCGGCTTCGAGGAGCGCGCGCTGCACGCGGGCGTCCTCGAGCCCGACTTCTCGACCAGCGGCTACGTGTACTTCCCGGCGGGCACGTACCCGACGGTCGAGCTGCTGCTCACCGACGAGCGGCATGGCGTCGTGCGCGAGGTCGTGCCGATCACCGCACCGCAGTGAGGCGGCTCCTCGGCGCCGCCGTCCTGCTCGCGGCGCTCGCCGCCGTCGCGCGCGGCGTCGCGCCTCCGGTCGTCGGGTGGCGCGACGCGGGCGCGCACGTCGGCGACATCGTGACGGTCGAGGGCGACGTCGTGGGTGCGCACACGTCGGGCAGCACGTGCGTCCTCGAGTTCGCCACCGACGACCCGTCCGCGTTCCGCGCGATCCTGGTCGTGCCGATCGTGTCGAGCCTCCCGCCTGAGCCCGAGCGGCTCTACGTCGGCAAGCGCGTGCGCGTGAGCGGCCGCGTGCAGCGCTTCGAGGGCCGGCCCGAGATGGTGCTCCGCGGCCCGTCGCAGATCGAGGTCGTCGATCTGGGCGGGGCACCCGGCCTCGCCGCCGCCCCGCGGGAGCCCGCGCCCCCGCCCGGCGAGACGCCCGGACTCTCGCCGGCGGCGTCCCACCCGCCGCCCGCGCCCGTCGCCGCGCCCACGGCCGTTCCTGCGACGCCGCCGGTCACCGCGGCCCCGTCGGTCGCCGCGACCCCGCCGGGCGCCGCGACGCCGCCGACCGCGGCGACGTCGCCCGCAACCGCACCGCCCGCGGCGACGCCGCCCGCGACCACGCCACCGCCGCGCGGGCTCGCGGAGGCCGTCGGCCGCCAGCTCGCTCAGGTCGACGCTTGCGCGCGCGCCCGCGCCCGCTGGCGCGAGGCCGCCGCGGCCGCCCACGCACGCACCGACGCGCTCGGCCGGTGCCTCGCCGCCGGGGGCTACCACTGCCGGGCCGAGGCCGCGGCGCTCGCGCCGTCGCTCACGTCGCTCGAGTGGAGCGAGCAGCAGGTCGACGAGGCCTGCCGATAGCGGCCCAAACGGACCGCTCTCGCGGTCCGGCCTCCTACGCCCCGGGGGCCCGTCCGGTGCTCGCGCGCCGTGCGCGCTCCGCTCCTCCGATGCCCCCGGACCCCGTCGGCCCAAACGGACCGCTCTCGCGGTCCGGCCTCCTACTCCGTCTGGTTGCCGGGGGCGCCTTCTTCTTCGGTCTCGACGAAGATGTCGATCTCGTCGGTGCCCTTGTTGCCCTTCTGGTTCGTGACGGTGAGGGTGGCGGTGTACTCGCCGACCTTCTCGTACGTGTGGACCGGGTTCTGCTCGGTGCTCTTGTTGCCGTCGCCGAAGTCCCACGCGAACGTGAACGGGCCGCCGGTCTCCTCCTCGACGGAGGCCGTGAACTGGACCTTCAGCGGCGGCGCTCCCTCGTCCGGCTCCGCTTCGGCGATGACGTCGAGCTCGTATTCATCCTCGTCCTCTTCGTTCCCCGCTTCCGTGGTGGGCGTCGTCGCCTTTCCCATCGTGGTCGTGGTCGGGGTGGTCGCGGTCTTCTCGGAGCCGCCGCATCCCGTCATGACGAGGCCGGCGATCAGCGCGGCCAGCAGCAGGGTTGCTCGCATCAATATCTTCCTCCCTCACCCGCCCTGACAGCGGGCCGGAAAACCTGGCATAGCTACCTGGGGGGCCCGAGGAAGGCAAGATGGACCGGACGAGGCGCCGGCGCACCCGCGGCGGTCACCGCGCGATCGTGAGCGTCACCCCGCGGCGCTCGACGTCGCCGAGCGCCGAGAGGAAGGCCCTGCGCAGCGGGGGCGGCAGGCGGACCTCGACGCGGGTCGCAGGGCCCCGGCGGGCGAGCAGGTGCTCACGCAGGAGCTGGACGTCGTACGGGACGACCCGCCCCGAGAGCCGGAGCCGGTCGCGCTCGCGATGGATGACGGCGTGAAACATGCGCGGGTGTGAGACGGCTTGCAGGTTCCGTGCCCGGAAGAAGCCGCGGCGGGGCGAGGGCGCCCGGCCGGCGCCCCGTCGGATCCGTGACGCAGCGGCAGCCTCAGACGTACGTGAGCCACGACGCGTAGCGGGCGTCGCGGCCCTTCACGATCGCGAAGAAGAGCTCCTGGAGCCCGCGTGTCACGGGCCCCGGCCGGCCGGCGCCGATGCGGCGGTCGTCCAGCTCGCGGATCGGCGTCACCTCCGCCGCCGTACCGGTGAAGAACGCCTCGTCGGCGAGGTAGACCTCGTCGCGCGTGAAGCGCTCCTCGCGCACCATGGTCCCGAGATCGGCGAGCAGGCGGAGGATCGCCTGACGGGTGATGCCGCCGAGGACCGTCGGGAGCGGCGTCGTCTTCACGACGCCGTCGGCCACGATGAAGACGTTCTCGCCGCTCGCCTCGGAGACGTACCCGTCGACGTCGAGCAGCAGGGCCTCGTCGTACCCCGCCGCGCGCGCCTCGCGCGCCGCGAGGATCGAGTTGACGTAGTGCCCGACCGCCTTCGCCTTCGTGAGCAGGGTGTTTGGATGGAAGCGCTGGAACGAGCTCGTCTTCACGCGGATGCCCTGCGCGAGCCCCTCGTCGCCGAGATACGCGCCCCACGGCCACGCCGCGATCGCGACCCGCGTCGGCGTCCTCGCGGCGACGCCCATCTCGCCGTCGCCCATGAAGGCGATCGGGCGGATGTAGCACTCGCGGAGCCGGTTCGCGCGGACCGTCTCGAGACACGCGTCGACGAGCCGCTCGCGGGGATACGGGATCGGCAGGTCGAGCACGTGGGCCGATCCGTAGAGCCGGTCGATGTGCTCGCGAAGCCGGAAGACCGCGGACCGGCCATCGTCGCACGCGTAGCAGCGGATGCCCTCGAAGACGCCGAGCCCGTAGTGCAGCGTGTGCGTCAAGACGTGGACCTGCGCCGCATCCCACGGCACGAGCGCTCCATCGAACCAGATCCGCTCCGTCGTCTGCATCCCGACGACGCTACCCCGAAGTCGCGCGGCAACGCAAACTAGCCGGCGGCCTCGGCGAAGCGACGATCGTAGACGTCGCGGATCGCCGCGCGGTGCCGATCGTGGTCGGCGCGCAGGGCCGCGACCACCGCCGCGTCTTCCCCCGCGTACCCCAGGCGGCGCGCCAGCGCGGCGAGCGCGTGGGGGTCGTCGGCGACCGCCTCGACGGGCTGGTCGCGCTCGAGGCGGGCGCGGTTCGCGAGCGCCCGGAGGAAGGCGTAGCCGGCGGCCAGCGCGTCGGCCTCGGCCGCGGGAAGCACGCCCTCGGCGCGGAGCGCGTCGAGCGCCGCGCTCGTCGAGCGGACGCGGAGCGCGGGATGGGCGTGACCGTGGCGGAGCTGGAGCATCTGGACGAGGAACTCGACGTCGACGAGCCCGCCCCGTCCCGTCTTGAAGCGGACGACGCCCGCCTCGTCCTCGCCGCGCTCGCGCGCGATGCGCTCTCGCATGCGCGCGATCTCCGCGACCTCCGCGGGCACGAGCCCGCGCCCGTACACGAAGCGCTCGACGATCACCGCCAGGCGCTCGCGCAGCGCCGGCGGCCCCGCGACGGGTCGCGCCTTGATGAGGGCCTGACGCTCCCACACCTGCGCGCTCGTCGCGTGATAGTCCTCGAACGCCTCGCGCGCCGACACGAGCGGTCCCTGGTTGCCGGAGGGCCGGAGCCGGGTGTCGATGCGGTACGCCATCCCCTCGCGCGTCGGCGTCTGGAGGGCGCTGATCGCGCGCTGCGCGATCCGCGTGAAGAGCTCGTGCGGCGTGCGCCCGCCCCACCACGCGGCGTCGCCCGGCTCGTAGATGAAGATGAGATCGAGGTCGGAGGCGTAGTCGAGCTCGCCGCTGCCGAGCTTCCCCATGCCGAGGACGGCGAGACCGCCGCCGGCCGGCCCCTCCAGGGCGAGCCCGGCGCGCCGGAGGACCTCGCGCGACGCGATGCCGAGCGCCGCGTCGAGGCAGGTCTCGGCGAGCGCGCTCAGCTGCGCGGAGATCCCCTCCGGCGGCAGCTCGCCCTCGATGTCGTGGACGCCGATGCGCAGGAACTCCTCGTGACGGAAGCGGCGGAGCACGTCGAGCTCCGCCTCGAGGTCGGAGGCCGCCGCGAGCCGGCCCGCGAGCTCGGCGGCCAGCTCCTCCCGGGAGCGGACGACGCGGACCAGGTCGGCGCGCACGAGGCTGTCGAGCAGCTCGGGGTGGCGGAGGAAGAACGCCGAGAGGAACTCGCTGGTCGCGAACAGGCGGACGAAGAGCCGCATCACGCCCGGGTTCTCGAGCAGGAGATGGAGGTAGCTCGAGCGCGCGCCGACGGTCGAGACGAAGGTCGCGAGGTGATGGAGCGCGCGATCGGGGTGCGCGGAGCGCGCGATCTCCCGCAGCAGGGCGGGCGCGAGCGCGGCGAGCGCCTGGCGGCGGCGCGCCGACGCGGGCGCGTGCGGCGGTCCGTCGCGGAGGAGGCGGAGGTCGCGCCACGCGGCGGGGACGTCGTGGAACCCGAGGCGCGCGAGGCGGGCCCGCGCCTCGTCCTCGTGCTCGAGCTGGTCGAGGAGGGTCTCGAGCTCCGGCTCGGTCTCTCGCCGGCGCGCCTCGGCCGCGCCGTAGAAGAGCGCCTCGAACGCCGCGTGCACGACCGTCGTGTGGCGCGCGTGCGCCGTCCAGAACGCGCCGAGGCCGTCCGCGAGGAAGCCGCACCGGCGGGCGAGCGCCGTCGCCTCCTCGGGATCGGCGGGGATCACGTGCGTCTGCCGCTCCTGCGCGATCTGCACCTTGTGCTCGACGTCGCGGAGGAAGCGGTACGCGTCGGCGAGCGCCGCCGCGAGATCGGTGTCGACGTACCCGTACCCCGCGAGCGCCGCGAGCGCGGCGAGCGTCGGGCGGAGCCGGAGCCGCTCGTCCTTCCCGCCGTGGACGAGCTGCTGCGCCTGCACGAAGAACTCGACCTCGCGGATGCCGCCGCGCCCGAGCTTCACGTCGCGGCGCGCCGCTTCGAAGTCGCGGAACGACGCGTCCACGCGCCGCTTCATCGCCTGGAGGTCCTCGATCGTCGCGTAGTCGAGGAAGCGGCGGTAGACGAAGGGGACGAGCTCCTCGAGCAGCCGCGCGGCGAGCGCGCGGTCGCCGGCGATCGGGCGCGCCTTCAGCCACGCGGCCCGCTCCCAGGTCTGGCCCCACGTCTCGTAGTACCCGAGCGCCGCGGGGAGCGAGACCGCGACCGGCCCCTCGCCGCCGCCCGGCCGGAGCCGGAGGTCGACGCGGAAGCAGAGCCCGTCCTCGGTCACCTCGCCGAGCGCACGCGTCACCTCCTCCGCGAGCCGCGTGAACCACTGCGCGAGCGTGCGGCCGCCCTGCTGCTCGCCGTCCGTCTCGTAGACGTAGACGAGGTCGACGTCCGAGCTGTAGTTGAGCTCCTCGCCGCCGAGCTTCCCCATGCCGAGGACGGCGAAGCCCGCGGGCCGGTCCCCCGCGAACGCCGGGCCCCACTCGGCTTCGAGCCGCGCGCGCGCCGCCGCGACGGCCACCTCCGCGACGCCCTCGGCGAGCGCGCTGATCTCGCGCATCGTCTCGTCGACGGTCGCGAGCCCGAGGAGGTCGCGCCCGCCGATCCGCACCTGCTCCCGGCGCCGATGGCGCCGGAGCGCCGCCTGGAGCGCCGCCCGGGACACGGGGCCCGCCGCACCCGCCCCCACGAGCGCGCCGACGTGCGCCGCGACGTCGCGCCGGGGCACCTCGACGATCGGCGCGAAGACCTCCGGCCACGCCGCCCCCTCGCCGTAGAGCACGGCGGCGAGCGCCGGGCTGCCGCCGAGCACGCGCAGCACCCCCGCGACGCGATCGGGCGGCGGCGGCACGCCGCTCGCCTCGAGGAGGCGGGCGACCGCGTGGAGCGCACCCGCCGGGTCGGCGGCGGCGACGAGCCCGGCGACGACGGCGTCCGCGGGCGCCCCGGCGAGCCAAGGCGCGAGCGGCGCGGCCGCCTCCGCGATGCGGCGCGCGTCGCCGGCGCCGGCGTCCGCGACGGCCCGGGAGAGCGCCTCGGGCGTCATGCGGAGCGCCGGCCGAAGTCGGCCGCGACGCCGGCGTCCGCGAGCCGCCGCCGCAGGTACGCGTGACGGACGCCGTGCTCGCTCACGCTCACGGCGTCGGCGCCGACGGCCGCGAGGACGCGCGCGAGGACGAGCGCGCCCGCGGGCAGGATGCCCGCGCGGCCGGGGTCGAGCGCCGGCCACGTCGCGCGGACGGCGGCGGGCGTCGTCTCGAGCCGCCGGCGGAGCGCGGCGAGCGCCGCCGCGGAGAGCCCGTGTCCGTGCACGCGGCGCGGATCCCAGCGCACGAGACCGAGGTCGAGGGCCGCGAGGGCCGTCGCGGTGCCGCCCGACGCCGCAACCGCCGCACCGGCAGCGCGGGCCGCGTCGACGACGCCGCTCGCGGCGAGCGCGGCGTCGACGGCGGCCGTCGCGCGCGCGACCTCGACCGCGGACGGCGGATCGCCTGCGAGGTACGTCTCCGTGAGCCCGAGGCCGCCGAGCGGGACGCTCCCCGCCGCGACGATCGCCTCGCCCCGCCCGAGCGTCAGCTCCGTCGTCCCGCCGCCGACGTCGACGACGAGGAGCGCGCTCGTCGCGGGCAGCGCCGCCGCGACGGCCGCGTACGCGAGGCGGGCCTCCTCCTCGCCCGACACGATCGCGATCGGCACCCCGCTCGCCGCGGCGAGCTCGCCGACGAAGGCCGCGCCGTCCCGCGCGCGCCGGGCGGCGGCCGTCGCGAGCCCCCAGACGTCGGTCGCGCCCGCCGCACGCGCGCGCGCCGCGAAGTCGAGGACCGCCGCGCGCGTCTCGGCGCGCGCCGCGGGATCGAGCGCCCCGCCGTCGTGGAGCCCGCGCCCGAGCCGCGTCGTCGCGAGCGCGGCGTCCCGCGTGCGCACGCTGCCCTGGACGTCCACCTCGACCGTCAGGAGGAGCACGGAATTGCTGCCGACGTCGATCACGGCAGCGGTCCGCGCCCGCTCCGCGCTCACGCGACCGACTGGCTCGCCGCCTCGCCGCCGACCTGCGTCTCCTGCCACCGCGCGAGCGCGTCGAGCGCGCGTTCGGCCAGCGCGAGCTTCTTCTCCCGGCCGCGGAGCGTGCGCGCGAGCGGCGGGAAGAGCCCGTAGTTCGCGTTCATCGGCTGGAACGCCTTCTTCCCGCGCTGCGTGACGTACGCGAGAAGCGAGCCGAGGGCCGTCGAGCGGGGCGGCGTGAGCGCCGCCCCGCCCCGGACGAGGCGGGCGGCGTTCATGCCCGCGAGCATGCCCGTCGCCGCGGACTCGACGTAGCCCTCGACCCCGACGAGCTGTCCGGCGAGGAAGAGTCGCTTCCGCCCGATCACCTGGAGCGACGGGAGGAGGAGCGCCGGCGAGTTGACGAAGGTGTTGCGATGGAGGCTCCCGAGACGCACGAACTCGGCGTGCTCCAGGCCGGGGATCATGCGGAAGACGCGCCGCTGCTCGGGGTACGTCATCTTCGTCTGGAAGCCGACCATGTTGAAGAGGCGCCCCTCGGCGTCGTCCTGGCGGAGCTGCACGCACGCGTACGGCCGCTTCCCGTCGCGCGGGTCGACGAGGCCGACGGGACGCATCGGCCCGAACGCGAGCGTGTCGGGCCCGCGGCGCGCCATCTCCTCGATCGGCATGCAGCCCTCGAAGTAGATGCAGCGCTCGAAGTCGCGCGTCGGCACCTTCTCGGCGGCGACGACGGCCTCGACGAACGCGTAGTACTGCGTCCGGTCGAGCGGGCAGTTGATGTAGTCCTCGCCGCCCTTCCCGTAGCGCGACGCCTTCCACGCGACCGTCATGTCGATCGAGTCGACCGCGACGATGGGCGCGATCGCGTCGTAGAAGTAGAGGTGGGCCGTGCCGAGCGCCGTCGCGAGCGCCTGCGAGAGGGCGGGCGACGTGAGGGGGCCGGTCGCGAGGATCGTCGTGCCCTCGGGGATCGCCGTCACCTCCTCGCGCACGACGCGGACGCCGGGAAGCGCCTCCACCGCGGCCGTGAGCCGCGCGGCGAAGTGCGTCCGGTCGACGGCGAGGCACGCGCCGGCGGGCACCTGCGTCGCGTCCGCGGCCTGCATGACGAGCGAGCCGAGCCGGCGCATCTCCTCCTTCAGGAGCCCGACCGCGGTCTCGAGCGTGGCGTTGCGGAAGGAGTTGGAGCAGACGAGCTCGCCGAGGCGGTCGGTCTGGTGCGCCTCGGTGCGGCGGACGGGTCGCATCTCGTAGAGGTCGACGGGCACGCCGCGGCGCGAGAGCTGCGCGGCGGCCTCCGCGCCCGCGAGCCCGCCGCCGATGACGGTGACGCGCTCGTCGCTCATGGCACCGTCGCCTGCCGCGGCGGCCGGGGCGGGCGGCGCGGCCGGCGCTTCGCGACCGCGGCGGGCGGGGCGGCGCCGTCGCCGTCGGCCTTCGCGGCGGCCTTGCGCGGCGGGCGGCGGCGGCCGACCTGCGCGGCGGCGCGGCGCTCGGGGAGCGGGGCGTAGTCCCCGCCGTCCCCGGTGTCGAGCTGCGCCTGCCAGCCGCACTCCTCCTTCGGGCAGCGACGGACGGTCCCGTAGCGCTTCGTCACCTTCTCGGTGACGAAGCCGGCGCCGCACTTCGGACAGGCTTCCGGGATCGGCCGGTCCCAGGCGACGAACTGGCACGCCGGGTAGCGACTGCAGCTGTAGAAGGTCTTCCCGCGCCGCGAGCGGCGCTCCATCATCTCGCCCTCGCCGCAGCCGATGCACTTGACGCCGGTCGGGACGGGCTTGTGGAGCGGCTGCATGTTCCGGCACTCGGGATACCCCGAGCAGCCGAGGAACTTCCCGTAGCGGCCGAACCGCACCTGCATCGGGCGGCCGCACTGCTCGCACTTCTCGTTCGTCGTCTCGGCCTCGACGGGCTTCACCGTCCCGTCCTCGGCGCGCGTGAAGTTCTTCGTGTTCTTGCACTCGGGGTAGCCCTTGCAGGCGAGGAACTCGCCGCGCCGCCCCCACTTGATGACCATCTCGTTGCCGCACTTCTCGCACTTGAGGCCGGTCGGGCGCTCCTCTCGCTTCACGTCGCGCATGTGGACCTCGGCCCTCTCGAGGTCCTTCGCGAAGGGCTCCCAGAAGCGGCGCATCGCGCGCACCCAGGACTCCTTGCCCTCCTCGATGAGGTCGAGCTCCTCCTCCATGCCCGCGGTGAACTCGACGTTCAGCACGTCGGGGAAGGACTCGACGAGGAGGTCGGTCACGAGGAAGCCGAGCTCCGTCGGCTTGAGCCGCCGCTGCTCGTCCTCGACGACGTACTCCTTGTTGAGGATCGTGCCCATGATGCTCGCGTACGTCGACGGCCGCCCGATGCCCTGCTCCTCGAGCTCCTTGATGAGGGTCGCCTGGGTGAAGCGCGGCGGGGGCTGCGTGAAGTGCTGCTCGGGGAGGATCTCGCGGAGGGTCAGGCGCTCGCCCTCGGTGAGCTCCGGCAGCTGACCCTCGCCCTCCTCCTCGGGGTCGCGGGCCTCGTCGTCGCGACCCTCGGTGTAGACGCGGATGAAGCCGTCGAACTTCATGATCTGCCCGTTCGCCCGGAACCGGCAGCGCCCGGCCTCCACGTCGACGGCGGTCGCGTCGTACACGGCGGACTCCATCTGGCTCGCCACGAACCGGTTCCAGATGAGGGTGTAGAGCGCCAGCTCGTCCCTGTCGAGATGGGCGGCGACGCGCTCCGGATCCCACTCCATCGACGTCGGGCGGATCGCCTCGTGCGCGTCCTGGGCGTCCTTCTTCGAGCGGTAGACCTGGGGCGATTCGGGCACGTACGACGCGCCGTAGCGACGCGCGATCCACTCCCGCGCGGCGGCGATCGCCTCGCCCGAGAGGCGCGTCGAGTCGGTGCGCATGTAGGTGATGAGGCCGACGGCGCCCTCGTCGCCGAGCTCGACGCCCTCGTAGAGGCGCTGGGCGATGCGCATCGTGCGCGACGGCTGGAAGCCGAGCTTCCGCGACGCCTCCTGCTGGAGCCGCGAGGTGATGAACGGCGGCGTCGGGTGGCGTCGCCGCTCCTTCCGCTCGACCTTCGTGACGGTCCAGACGGCGTCGTCGAGCCCGGCGAGCACCTCGTCGACGCGCGCCTTCGCGTCCAGCCGGAAGGACTTGTGGTCGAGCTTCCGCCCCTCGACCTCGACGAGCCGCGCGACGAAGGGCGGCGGGGTCCCGGACTCGAGCCGCGCCTCGACCGTCCAGTACTCCTCGGGGACGAAGGCCCGGATCTCGCGCTCGCGCTCCGCGATGATGCGGACGGCGACCGACTGCACGCGGCCCGCGGAGAGCCCGCGGCGCACCTTCGTCCAGAGGAGCGGCGAGAGCTTGTAGCCGACGAGCCGGTCGAGGATGCGCCGCGCCTGCTGCGCCTCGAAACGGTTCCGGTCGAGCCTGCCGGGGTTCCTCAAGGCTTCGAGCACCGCCTTCTTCGTGATCTCGTTGAACAGGACTCGGTGCACGTTCTTCCGCTTCGAACCGAGCTTCTGTGCGATGTGCCAGGCGATCGCCTCGCCCTCGCGGTCGGGGTCGGGGGCGAGGTACACGTTCTCCTTGTCCTTGGCCGCCTTCTTGATCTCGTCGAGGACCTTCGCCTTGCCCTGGATCACGTGGTACTCGGCGGCGAAGTCGTGCTCGACGTCGACGCCGAGCTTCGACTTCGGGAGGTCCATCACGTGCCCGATGGACGCCTTCACCTGGTAGTTCTTCCCCAGGTACTTGCCGAGGGTCTTCGCCTTGGCAGGAGACTCGACGATGACGAGGTGCTTGGCCATGGCTCGAGACGCGGGCCGAGCGCTCATGCCGCCTGCCGGCAGAACCGCTTGCCGGGCAGCTGGCGGACGAGCCCACGGAGCTCGAGCGCGAGGAGCGTCTCGAGCGCAGCGGCGGCGGGCAGCGCCGCGCGCCGGATGACGTCGTCGACGTGCCCGCCCTGCGGGCCGACGGCGCCGAGGACGCGCCGCTCGATCGGCGCGAGCGCCGCCTCCGCCTCGGCAGCGCGCGCGGCCACGAGACGCGCGCCGAGCGCCGGCGCGACCGCGCCGAGGACGTCCTCGGCCGACGTGACGAGTGTCGCGCCCTCCTGGATCAGGCGATGCGATCCGCGGTGGGACGCCGCGTCCGCGGGCCCCGGCACGGCGAACACCTCACGCCCCTGCTCGAGCGCGCAGCGCGCGGTGATGAGCGAGCCGCTGCGCTCGGCCGCCTCGACGACGACGGTCGCGAGCGTCATCCCGCTGATCAGGCGGTTGCGGCGCGGGAAGTGGAAGGCCCGCGGCGGCGCCCCGCACGGGAGCTCGCTCACGAGCGCGCCCCGGGCCGCGATCGTGGCCGTCAGCTCCCGGTGCCACGACGGATAGATGACGTCGATGCCCGTGCCGAGGACGGCGATCGTGCGGCCGCCCGCGTCGAGCGCGGCGCGGTGCGCGGCGGCGTCGATGCCCGCCGCGAGCCCGGAGACGACCGTGACGCCGGCGCGCGCGAGGTCGCGCCCAAGGGCCGCCGCCATGCGCCGGCCGTACTCGCTCGCGCGCCGGGCGCCGACGATGGCGACCGCGACCTCGTCGGCGGGCGCGAGCGCTCCCCGGACGGCGAGCGCGAGGGGCGGGTCGGCGATGGCGCGAAGACGCACCGGAAAGCGCGGCGACGGGAGCGGGACGACGGCCGCCCCCGCGGCGCGGACTCGCACGAGCTCCGCGCGGGCGCGCCGCCGCGCGCCCTGCACAGCGGCCACCTGCGCCTCGTCGAGGCCGGCGGCGGCGAGACGCACGGGCGCCGCCTCGAGCACGGCGGCGGCCGAGCCCAACCGCTCGACCAGCCCGAGCGCCACGGTCGGGGGAAGCCCGTCGACCCGCGCGAGCGCGAGCCAGTCGAGCACCTCCACCTCGGCGCTCGGAAGATCCGTCCGTTCCGTCATCCGAAGAGTGCACCCGGTACTACAGCAGCGGGGACGTTGCAAATCTGTGGCATTTTCGCACCCTGCGTCGCGGAGTGAAAGCGGCGCTTCGCCGCGCGCGACGCGCTACGACCGGCGCCGCTCCTCCAGCTCGTCGAGCGTCCTCGGCCAGTCGGTGCGCAGCAGCCGCGAGAGGGCGCGGTCGGCGAGGAGGCGGCCGCCCGTCTGACAGCGGGCGCAGTAGTTCGTCTCGTTGTCGGCGAACGCGATCCGCTGGACCGGCGCGCCGCAGTCCGGACACGGCTTGCCGTACCGCCCGTGCACCGCCATGCCCTCGCGGAACGCGGTCACCTTCTCCGGGAACCGGCTCCCGGTCTCGGCGCGCAGCCGGTCCGTCCACTCGCGGAGCGTCGCCTGCGTCGCCGCGTGGAGGCGCACCATCTCGTCGGCGGTGAGCTGCCGCGTCTGCTTCACGGGCGACAGCCGCGCCCGGTGGAGGATCTCGTCGGAGTACGCGTTGCCGATCCCCGCCAGGATCCGCGGGTCGGTGAGGGCGCGCTTCACGGTGTGGTTCTCGCGCGTGAGCGCGGCGGCGAAGGCGTCGAGGTCGGCCTCGAGCGGCTCGATGCCGCCCGCGTCGAGCGTGCGGAGCGCGGCCTCACCCCGGACCACGTGGAGCGCCGCGCGCTTCTTCGTCCCGGCCTCGGTGAGGACGAGCGTCCCGTTCGCGAAGTCGAACGCGGCGAGGCCGAGCTTCCGGGGTACGCGGGTCCCGCGCTCGACGAACCGGAGCCGCCCCGCGATCATGAGGTGGATCACGAGGTAGAGGTCGTCTTCGAGCGCGAAGACGATCCGCTTGCCGACGCGCCGGAGCGCGAGGACCTTCCGTCCCTCGACGGCGGCGAGCGGCGGCTCGACCGTCCGCAGCACGAACGGGCTCGCGAGCCGGACGCGGTCGAGCGCACGGCTGAGGACGCGGCGCTCGAGCGCTTCGAGGTAGACCGTGACGTCGGGCAGCTCGGGCACGACGCCCGCCCGCTAGTGTCCCGGACCGGAAGTCCGTTGCCGAAGTCGGGGCGGGATCGGCGACGCTGACAAGGCGCGACGACGAGGAATAGTTGGCGCCATTCCGAGGAGGAGCAACGCAGTCAGCGTGGTCGCGAGGGCCCCGAGTTTGGTGACGGACGTCCGGTCGGGGACACTAGGACTCCCCGCGGGGCTCCCCGATCCGGAGCGCGACGACCTTGCCGGCGGGAGGGGAGTCGCCCGCCGTGCCCTGCACCGCGCTCGGCCCGCCCTCCGGCGGCCGCATCGCACGCCGCGCCCGGCGGAGCGCCCGCGCCGACTCCTCGAGCCGGCGGCGCACCGCGAGCGCGCGCTTCGCGTCGCGGTAGCCGGCGGCCATCAGGTTCCGGTTCTTCCGCGGATGGGCGTTGAAGACCGTGAGCGGGCCGAACCCGCTCCACTGCTCGCCGGGCTCGATCACGACGACCGGGATGCCGTGGAAGCGGCCCTGCTCCATCGGCGCGTAGAGGTAGCCCATGTTGCCGATCGTCCGCCACATGACGTCGACCAGGCGCTGGGTGAAGCCGACGAACGTCCGGAAGCCCCGGCGATACGGCAGCTCGCTCGGGATGGGGGCGAGGAGGTAGATCTCCGTCGCGCCGAGATCGACGGCGCGGTCGAGCGGGACGTTCCAGGCGAAGCCGCCGTCGACGAACCAGTCATTCCGGAAGCGGACCGGCGGGAAGAGCAGCGGAATCGCGTAGCCCGCGCGCGACACGGTACGGAGCTCCTCCCAGTCGGCGCAGTCGCGCTGGCCATACACCTCGCCGCGCCCGCGCGAGAGGTTCAGGAGGACGAACTCGAGCTCGAGGGGGCTCTCGAAGATCTTCGGGAAGTCGACCCACCGCTCGACGGCGGTCGTCAGTCGGTCCATCGAGAAGAGCGACAGCCCGACCAGCGGGTTGTGCCGGAGGCTCGGCGAGAAGATGCGCGGGAGCGAGCTGAAGCTCCGCCACGCCTCCTCGAGGCACTCGACGCCGCCCGACGCGTAGGCGCAGGCGTTGATGACGCCGATCGAGCTTCCGATCATCGCGTCGGGCACGATGCCCCGCTCCTCGAGGAACTTGAGCGCGCCGACGTGGTGCGCGCCGAGCGCCGCGCCGCCGCCGAGGATGAACACGCGCTTTCGCCGCTTCGGCATCTCGCGCGTTCATAAGTCCGGACGCGGACCGCTTGCAACACCGGCCCGCGGCCGACTCACGTTCCCGTACGTGCGACGCGCCGGTCCGCCGCCGCCGGCGCGACCGCCATCGCCGGAAGCGTCACGCGGAAGAGCGCGCCGCGGCCGGGCTCGCTCTCGACCTCGATCTTGCCGCCGTGCTCGATCACCATCTGGTGGACGAGGGCGAGACCGAGGCCCGTCCCCGTCTCCTTCGTGGTGAAGAAGGGATGAAAGATGTCCTCGAAGAGCTCTTTCGGGACGCCGGGCCCCTCGTCCTGCACCTTGATCGCGACGGTCTCGCCGCCGTCGTCGCCCACCTCGACGGAGACCCGCACTTCGGCGCCGGCGGGGCTCGCGTCGATCGCGTTCAGGAGGAGGTTCAGCACGATCTGCTTCAGCTCGTCCGGATCGCCTCGGACCTCCGGGAGCCACGGATCGACGGCGTACGTGAGGCGGACGTCGCGCTTCTGCGCGGTCGACTCCATGAGCCGCACGACGGGCTCGAAGGTCGGCAGCAGCGCGACGGCCGCGCGCTTCGCCTGCGTCGACTTCCCGAGCGTCAGGAGGTCGGAGATGAGCGTCGTCACGCGCCGGAGCTCGTTCAGGCTGAGCTCCCGGAAGTTGTCGACGAAGGCCCGGTCGTCGATGCGCTCGGGGAGAAGGTCGAGGAACGTCTTCACGGCGACGAGCGGGTTCCGGATCTCGTGCGCGATGCCGGCGGCGAGCTGGCCGAGCGACGAGAGCTTGTTCGCGCGCTCGAGGCCCGCCTCCGACTGCCGGAGGAGCCGCGAGAGCTTCGCGTTCTCGAGCGCGACGCTCGCCGCCGCCGCGACACGCGCGAGGAGCTGGATGTCCTCGGTCGAGTAGATGCGGAGGTCGCGGTTCGGGCCGAGCCCGACGATGCCGATCGCGTCGCTGCGGACGCGGAGGGGAAGCCCGAGCTCCCACCCCCGGGACGCGAAGAGACGGGCGAGCGGGTCGTCCTTCCGCAGCTCCGCGGCGAGCACGGGGTCGGCCACCGC
>Ga0070741_10003836_pt1 | contig 36175 bp, 51 predicted proteins | sample Coa_R1_4_FD_66440 | JGI IMG/M metagenome (GOLD analysis project Ga0070741, IMG submission 66440) | Surface soil microbial communities from Centralia Pennsylvania, which are recovering from an underground coalmine fire - Coalmine... | ecosystem: Environmental > Terrestrial > Soil > Unclassified ... | reverse complement strand
TCCTACGATCTGCTCCACAGAAAAGCGCTTCCTCTTCACGGCAAATCCCCCTTCCTTCGTTGGTTGATTTTGCCGGAAACTAACCTTCAATGTGTCTCAGAAAATGGGGAGCCGATCAAACCGTCGGAAACTAACTCTGGGAGTGTTACAGAATAAGGGGACCGATCACTGAAGCGAAGTCCTTTGCGAGAAGTTGTTCAAATTACAGGGAGCGGGCACCGCGCGCCTTCCTCAAATGTCCTACAGATCCTGCAAGAGTTCCCAGACCTTCTCTTTCGATTTGGTCGTTTTGCGGTTATAAATCGGTTGCAAATTTCGCAAACCGCCGCATGCAATCGCCTGCACGAGATCGACAAGCGACTTGTGCGATGGCTACTCATGGCGCAGGACCGCGTTCAGGACGGTGTAATTCGAATGACGCACGATTTCCTGGCTACGATGCTGGGCACGGACCGTGGAAGTGTTACAGAGGCGGCTGTTCGCCTGCAGAAACGTGGACTGATTGGATACTCACGGGGGGCCGTGAGGATTCGGAATCGCAAAGCGCTTGAGAAGTCATCCTGCGAGTGCTATTTCCTTATTCGCGAATACAACGTCGAATTGACTCGCTGATCTCATGACGCAGCCCTCCGGATGCCCAATAACGTTTGGCAGCGATGCCTTTCCGACCCACGGACCGTTCTCGGCAACAATATGGAGGAGACGGGGACTCCTCGTCAGCACTCGGGGAGGATTCACAACCCACAACCCAACCCACAGAATGCGATGTCTTGTACGATTTGCGCCGTGTTTGGTAGTCCCCGCATGTCTGTTAAGTCGTTGTAATGCCTAGTCCCGCTACGCTGTCACGCAGAAGCCCGCGGGTTCGAGTCCCGTCGCTCCTGCCATTTTCAGTGGAGTATCTACGCGCTACGATTTTAACCCAGATCACGAACCTCGACATGGGGCAGGCTAGAGAGCTGTCGCGGCGCGTCAGCCGGATCACCCTCGGTGAAAAAAGATGGCCCTCTTCCCCGACATGCGAATTTTATCCGAACCGAAAATCGCTTTCACTTCTTAGTGAATCTAGTAAGGTGCGAAAGAGCGCACTCCCATCGCCCGTTTTGCTTCACAAAAACATCCGTCGCCCTCTCCTGCGTGGTGAAGGCTTGCCCGCTGAATTTTCCCTTGGTCGTAGTCAGCGCCGTGACAATAGCAGTGTTTCCGTAGATGCGAACTCTGGTGTCATCGGACTCCATCATTTCGTGGGTCAAGGCACCGGACTTCAACACGCCGAGGAAGGTCGCCCTGTCGATTATGCCTCCGTCCGGGTCGATGATGATCCAGTCATCGGCAAGGAATCGACCGACTGCCTCAACATCATTTTTCACAATCGCTTGAGAAAATTCCTTTTCGAGTTTTAACACTGCGTCTTGCATCTCATTGCTCCTAACTTGGCCGAGAGCGAGAGAAGGCAATGCAAGTGCTAGTGTGATGAACATCAAGGCTCGTTTCAATCGCCCACCTCATTTACAGCCGCTATTCTGTACCAACGGATTCTACGCCGACCACGGCGGCGACACATCGCCTTACGCCTACTACTGTCATACCAGTCCCGATCACCCTACGGACAACACTCCCTGCGGCAACGTTGTTGATGCCTCTTGTTTGCGAACCAGAGCGCGGACGCTCATTCTGCGCTTAAGCGACTCCTTAATTACTTGCGAATGGTCGTTCTGGTCATTAACTTACTGAGCGGACGAAGAAGTGCAGTTTAGGGAAAAACAATAGAGCACCGCGGTGCTTGCGGTCGAAGCCGTCGCATTTTTACAAGGTCAACTGAGTGCATGGAAGCCAGTTCTACCATCGGCGGAGGCCTGATCCACTTGCCACTCGTTGTGGGACTGGATGCGTTCTTCCACCAACGATCATCATACTATCAGCGGTCAGCAGCCCTTCGTAGAACTGATTGTCTTTTCGTGAAATGAGAACGTACGTTCTCGAAGGCAACTTCCATGCATTCGGGGCCAGTGACGAAGTGGGGTGTGAGGTATCTTCAGGTGAACTGACTGCCGTCAACAAGTGGTTTGTCGTGGGCGCCAAGGGGTAGATTGGCTGGTCATGCCACCTTGCGGGCTCTCGTCGCCGTCTTTCGCGCCGTTCGTGGCTTTTTCCGAGATGATGCTGCCGCAGTTTTTCTCGCTTTGGGTGCGGCTTTAACTGCAGATGGCAGTTCCATCTTGGGCTGTTTCGCGGTGCGATGGTGGCCATGACGCAGCGGCTGGATGCGCGCAGCCTCTTCTTCCGTCCGTAGCTGAGCGTCTCTATCTTTTTGGCGCTCGTCCTCAAGATATGCCGGAATCGTTTTGGTTGTCATTGCTCGAGTGTGACAGAACTAGCTACTTCCAAGCTGTCCAATTTTGGCCACTCCGTGACGATTCATGAGCCGCCACGGAAGTATGGTTGTAATGATTTTGTGAGCCTTTACCCAACCCTGGAGCCGGAGCAAAGTAGGGGCCATGAGGCTCGCACCAGCGTCTACCCATCACTAAGTCTCAGGCTACGGGTCACATGTGCATGTGTTGGACGCCCAGAAGTCCCCCCTGACGGGTCGGTGAAGGATGTTGCAGTTCTCGCAATCGTTCTCTGATCGCCTCGCTCGACATAACAATGTGCACCCGCATTTTCTGCATATCAAATTCCACTAGAGCAAGATCTTAGGATCTGCCGACTTCGCGCGTTGGCTGGTAAGCAAAGAGCCCTTTTGGTAGCAGCAGCTACGCTGCCGCTGATTTCCGCATGACTTTCATGTAGCTCTCCATGGATTGTGTCAACTGCGCATCGACCTCGTCCGCGATCGTCATGACATCGGGTAGGAGCAAGCTGAAATCCAAAGAATTGAGATTGCTCTGCAACGTCCCGAAGATGGTTACCTGAAGTATTCGCGATTCATGCACCAGCATTGCCGGAGTATAACCCTGCCGAAATCGCAGCTCGCCGTGGGCCACTGCGGCATCGGAAAAAATGGCATCGCTGTCCTTACTGGTCTCGCTGGACTTGCTCAGGCGGAGAGCCAGGTCTTCTACCAGCTTGGGAAGATGTCCAGTACGCTCATCATCGCTGAGAGGAACGCGGTTCAGTTCACTGCTTTGCTTCGCACGCGTCAACCACCCTTCGACGATACTGGTAAGGCAACGCTGCAGGATCACGCCCACTCTTTCCTTTTCCATTCGGGCGGCAGGTCTGCGAGCAAGCATCTTTTCGCGGACGAGTTCGGCGAGTCTGCCCACTTCAAATGGTTTCACGATGATTTCGTCGGCTTCCAGGAGGATCGCGGCCATAGCGCTTTGCACGTCGGGATAGCCGCTGACAAGCAGCGTCAGTGCCTCCGGTTGGGAGTGGCGCATTGCGGTAACCACCGTAAAACCGTCACCGGGGTCCGGCATGTGGAGGTCCGTGATGAGGACGTCGAAAGCCTCACTAGTGATTCGTTTCAGAGCTTCTGTCACGCTGGCGGCAGCGACTACGTCAAATCCTTTGCATTCCAGTGTCGCATTCATCATTGCGCGAACGGCATCATCGTCATCCACAAGCAGGACTTTGTGCGCAACGGGCGGTTCAGTAGGACTCATACGGCACTGCCTTCTGATCACGTAATGAGGATAGTGTCGCCCAGGCTTATTTTCGGAAATGTATAAACTTGAACAGTTATTTAAACCGTTAATAGACTACAGTGTTTGAGTCCGACAGCTCGATACGCGGTCATGGGTTAGCGGCGGGAACACCCACCATTCGGACCCTCACGACCGCTCTACTATTCCTCCCCCATGTGCTCGCTTCAGGCCGGACTCACAAGGTCCGGCTTTTCTCTGCGCGGACGACAAGCTCTTTCGCACGGGTTTTTCCCTCTACGCGACCTGCTTTGCACAGGCACGCAGGGCGGACGAATCAGGACATCTTTGCATCGAGAAGATCCCGTACTCTTTTCGCCAAAGCTTCCCGTGTAAAAGGTTTCTCGAGAAGGGGACATCCTGGTTCGAGTTCGCCCTGCTCAACACAGGCGACGCTCGAGTATCCTGATGTATAGAGCACTTTCATCTCCGGCCTTGCCGCGGTTAGTGTTTTTGCAAGAACACGACCATTGATCTGAGGCATCACCAGATCCGTGATCAGCAACGGTATCGGCCCATCATGCCACTCTGCGGTGCGAATCGCCTCCGACGGGTGCCCTGCATCGAGCACGGCATACCCGAGCCCTTCCAGCATGGTTCGAGCCAGCTCTCGCAGAGGGGCATTATCCTCAACCAGCAGGATCGTCTCCGTGCCTCCGTGCGTGGACAATTTCTCCTCTCGCTTGAGGATCTCCACTTCTTCGCCGACGCGGGGCAAATATAACCTGAATGTAGTGCCCCTGCCCGGCTCGCTATAGACATATATATAACCCGCACTTTGCTTCACAATACCGTAGACAGTCGACAAGCCCAGACCGGTACCTTGACCCGGTCGTTTGGTTGTAAAGAATGGTTCAAAAATGCGAGCCTGCGTTTCCTTGTCCATTCCAGCCCCTGTGTCACTGATGGCCAGCATCACATAAGAGCCAGGGGTAACCTCGGCGCGCTGGCGCGCATCGTCCTCCAACTCTACATTGGTCGTCTCGATTGTGAGCCTGCCTCCACCCGGCATCGCGTCGCGCGCGTTCACGGCCAGATTCATCAGGATCTGCTCAACCTGACTGGGGTCGGCTTTCACACGACCTAGATCCGGGAGCAGTGAAGTGGTGATTTCGATGTGCTCGCCGATGAGCCGTCGCAGCATCGTTTCCATCGCGGTTACGACCCTGTTCACGTCCAGTACCACGGGCCGCATCACCTGACGCCGGCTGAACGCCAGAAGCTGCCGGGTTAGAGCCGCAGCATGGTCAGCTGCGTTGTGGATCTGTTCCACCATCCTTCGCTGCGAGTCGTCCGAAGCGAGCCGTAGCTCCAAAAGTTCGCAATAGCCCAGGATCACGCCGAGAAGGTTGTTAAAATCATGGGCAACTCCTCCCGCCAACTGACCTATGGCTTCCATCTTTTGGGATTGCCGTAATCGTTCGTCCACTTCTTCCGCGCGCTTGCGTGCGCTAATGTCACGAATATTGCACTGGATTATGCTCTTGCCGTTGACCCCATATACGTTGCTGACGAATTCAACGTTGACGCGGCGCCCACTTCTGGCTTCAAGGGGCAGATCCTCGTATCGGATGTATTCCTTTTCCTGGAGTTCCCGAAAAGCCGCCTTCGATGCTTCAATATTCCTGAATGGGCCAATGTCCCAGAGTGTTTTGCCAATAAATTCTTCTCGAGGATAGTCCAATAGATTAATCAAGAAAGGGTTTACATCGATGATCAATCCTGAGTGCCCATCGAGAATCAGGATTCCATCCTGGGCAGTTTCAAACAGTCGGCGATATCTGGCCTCGGAAGCACGAAGCGCCTCTTCCGCCTGTTTATGTTTCAACGGGAGATCATCGTTCACACGGTCTTCCATCCAAGAATCTCCTCCTGTTTTTGCGGTGATTGCTCAAATCGCAGGACAAACTCAAAGCAGTTCTATGGCGGAGGGCCTGGAATGGCTATCGCCGATCTTCGTGCTGCATTATTCATGGTTCGACTGCGTCAAATCCCTTGCATTCAAGTTTCGCATTCGCCCTTGTGCGAATAACATCATCGTCATCCCGAACGCAGGACTTCATGCGTAACCGGTCGTTGTGTTTTGGATCCATACAGGACTGCCACTCGTCGGGGATAATGACATTATGACTCAGGTCTATTTCCGGGAAATGCATAAAAGCAAACGAGTCCTGAAATCGTAAATAGACAACGCGATCGCGAGTGGTGTTGGAAGCCGAGGTTTGGACCTCCGACCGCTGTCCCTTGCCTTTCCCAGACAGGTACGCTGCAGGCGTCGGCTCCCATGGGTTTGTCCTGAGACAGGTCGGGATAACAGTAAGGTGCTAGCTGAAGTCGTCTAGAAGAACGTCCGTGGGAAGAAGGCAACCCCGAATTCTGATTCAAGCGAGCGCAACAGATCTTTCATCAGCTTATCGATATCGGAATGTATTAGGCCGGCGAAGTTGTTCTGTGACCTTGCCGGGTCGAACAGCGGTTCTGCGTTGACTTTCGGGCGCTCTGCTGACTTTCCTAAATCGATGTCGTGCTGCCGACGGCGGGCAGGGTCGCTCAACGTGTGATACGCCTCCAGCGCTTCGCCGAATTTGCTGGTGGAAGAACCTCTCCCGGCATCGGGATGATATTGTCGCGCCAGTGTGCGAAAGGCGCTGTGTATGGTCGCCGCGTCGGCAGCACGGGACACACCCAGGATTGCATAATAATCCTTCGGCATCCACTCACCCTCGTGTGTCGGACAACATGCGCTCCGAGCTCTATACCTCCAGGAGCGGACTTGCGGTAATGACGATCACCCGCAGAGGAACTCGCGCATTTTCCGCGGACTTCTCGATCGCCGGATTTCCAACCAAGGCTGCGGCCGCTCGCAGTCGAGCATCGGCGTCCATCAGGACCAAGCCACCCTCATGCCGAGCGTTATGCACGGTCGCTCCGCTCGCTATCTGATTGGACACGACAACAGACAAAATCTGGTTGTGCCGGGCGATCGAACTCTGTGGCACGCTGGAAAGATCGTTCGCGTAAAGGCTGGCTGGAAACGCCACAATCAGCAGCAACACAACCCCCATCACGAGCGGCATACTTATCGTCGGTGGTATCCTCCGCATCTCTCTACCTCCTTTCGAAAACATCGCACTGACGGCACGCGTCCATCGCTGCCACGCATGCCGAATGCTGGTTACCTCCTTCGCGCCTTGAAAGCGCAGCTGCCAGATGAAATTGAACAGGAATAGCAAGGTCAACATGGATCCTGTGAGAGTCAAAAACAGACCGTCGATGGTTTGGTCATGGATAACCAAGGACGGCCAAAGTGCCAGAGCAATGGCGGCAATCAATAGGACTAGCGATAGCAGGATTTCAACCATGGGCTCATACCTCCGCCGATGGGCTGATCTGCCACGAAATGCTCGTGGCCCTTTTTGATTGGGCCGCGGGAATCGGAAGCGAGGCCAATCCCGCAACCCGAATTCGGGAGTAAGCTCGGAACGCTACTCCCGGACTGGAAAACTCACTGGACTAAGCAGAAGCCGAAGCAGTCAATTCCTTGTGGGTAAACTTCACTGGAATCTGCTTCGGTTTTGCCGACTCGTGTTTTGCGAACACAATCTGCAGAATGCCGTTCGTGTAAGTGGCATTGATCGTGTTCACATCCACAGTGCTCGACAAGTTGAATGAGCGCGTGAACATCCCATAAGGACGCTCCGTCCGGGCCAGGTTCTCCGGTTTGAAGCCGTTTTCAAGCTTGCGTTCCCCACGTACTGTCGGGAGTTGGTTGTGCAGTGTGATGTCGAAATCCTTTTCCGACAGGCCAGGAACTTCGATCTTGATGGCTACTTCGTCGCCCGTCTCGAAGACTTCGGCTTTCGGCACAAAGCCTGAGACGACTTCAGGAGTCTGGGCAAATGAGTTTATTGTCTGTTGAAGAGTCTGATCCATCCACTGTTGAAGGGAAGTGAGTTCCCGGAGCGGATCGACCGTGTCGTACCAGTAGGTCCGAAGCATAGTTTTTCTCACCTCAGTTCAATAGTTGAAGCCAAATTTGGCCGTTGCGGCCTCATCTGGCTCGCTTACCGCGATTTCGAAGATAATATGAGTCAACCTTAGTCATATGTCAAGGCGACGTAGAGTCGTCTGCTTTGTAACTGATTAGTGATAAATCACTTATCCGTCGATCTAAACCCTAAAAAAATGCCCTTGACAGAGCGGAAAGTTGTGGTAATAAATTCTTGAAAATACCTTTTGCGGTGCTCATCATGGGAGGAAGGCGATCATGAAAGTGAAGACCTGCCCCGACTGCGGTGAGCGGTGGTGGTGTGTGAAATGTGGCTACTGCCACTGGTGCCACCCCGATTTCGAACCGCCGGCGGGTGTTGCCGTAAGACCGCGGGGAGGCAGTCCCACTCTGCCTTCCCAGACGGTCACCCTCCTATAGGTTCCATGGGTTCATCCAAGAACCGCGTCGCACCTAAATCTGATTGGAGGCCAGAAGTATGAAAGTCCTCAAGTCTGGAGAAAAAGTGCCGGCATCCGGAATTTATCGGGTCTTGCACTCGCTGCCGCATGCAGGCGAGCAGCGAGAGCTGTACTTCGAAGGAAGCAGCTTCCCCGAGTGCCAGATTTGCCCGGCGGGTGTGCTCTATCGCTTGGAATCTCCATGCGTGCCCATGGCAGTGCCGGCAACAGCAGAGTTGGCGATCGCCGCCTGCTAGCGCAAACTGCAAAAAACTGCTGGGTCGGAGGCAAATGCTTTGCTTCACGGGCCGAGCGTCGACGGCGGCAGCCATGCTCATGTTTGCTGTGCTTCTGCTTTTCGCAAAACAGAATCCCCGGCCGATGCGTCTGGAACAGAGTTCGCCTTTGTCGAACCGTTGGATCGGCCGCGCCCTCGGGTGGCGAACCGGCTGGATGGCATTCCGGCAGCTGTGCCGAAACTGGTTATGAAAAAACGAACCAGCGAGCAGGATCTCCATGTCAGACGACCCGCACCACAACCAGCGTGCCGTCGTCGTCGAGCGCTCGGTTTCCCCGGAACTCGATTACGGATTCGTATATGGCTTCAGAGATGTTCTCTGCGGGCTCGTTCATGTGGGCGAGTGCCACGGCTTCCAGGCGCTGCGCCGAATAGAATTCACCGTCAGGGCTTTCGGCTTCCACGAGCCCATCGGTGTATAGAATCAGCAGGTCCCCTCCCCACCCAGAACACAACGCAACTCTCATGCGGCCGTAGCGTAATGTTCCGGCTTTTCCTCAAATGCTTTTTTGCATTGTTCAGAACAAAAGTAATACTTCCTGCCCCCATACTGGGATTCGAACTCAGCCTTAGCTTCATCCACATCCATGTTGCAAACTGGATCCTTCGTCATGACGTGCCTTCCTCCTCGCTTGGTTTTCGTGTTATTCGCGAATGTTAACTCGGACCTTCGTAGTTTGAACAGCCGCCCGAAAAATCCTGTTCTTAACCCTTCTCGAAACCCATCCATCGCTGCAAGTAACCGCGACGATGAACACTGCGATAAGGGTAACTCCCTCGGCTCGCAGGGTCGATTCACACGGGCATGGGGCAGGGGAATCTGGGGGCCTCAGTCCCCCAGGTTGGTCATGTTCGTGAAGGTGAGCTGTTCACGACTCCCTCGCTGGGGCGAAGACTCGTGCTCTGGTCGCGCGGTACCGCGTTCCCCATATTTACGATGCTCATGCAGAGCCTGGACGAGCTCGGAAATCAGGACTCCGAATCTTTCGCGGATCGCCTTCATTGCAAACTGCAGCGCAGAGCCCCAACCAGGTTTCGAGTGCGGTTCCCATACATAATGCGTCATCTCACCCTCTATTGCTGAAAGTTCTAAACCCGACCCCTAAACAGAGTTTCCAGTGTTGCAAGAATTGGACCGCACCATGCTTCCAAAATTGTTCGAAGATTGTCCCGCCCCCAAGAAGAAGAACTTAACTCACAGTTTCCTCCTGCTGATCCAGGATTCTGGGCCAAAGCCAGCCCTAGCATTTGTCGAGGCGTCAGTTCCTATCGAATCGGTCGCTAAAAACTTCCAACAAGTTCTGGGCATGCGAACAGCGTGGGAAATGGAGGGTTTTCGGCTGGCGCCCTTTCAGCGCGAGCCGCGCTTTCGGCCTCAATCCCTATCCTCAGGAGTTTCGGCACAGAACGAGGCTGGATGTCGGGCGGGCAGCACGTGATAGAGGTAACGTTCGAAGATAAGGATTACGCGGTCGAATCCGTCAAAAACTCGGGCCGCCAACCGACAGCGTGCAAAGTCAAAAAATAGGCAGCGCCGGAGCGCTGCCTTCATCGTTGCAGGAGATTCTACTTTCGCACTTGCAAGACCATCTGGGTCCCACTGTCCAGATGCACGTTCGAGTTCTGCGATGTGAATGTTCCCGAACTGGAATTCGAGGTGGACGACGCCAGATTGAGATTGCGAAGCCCGATTACACCCTGACTGCTCGAATTCAACGAGGACGAAGTTCCCGCACCTAGCCCAGAGGCATTGTGTATGGCGGATCCGCCAACATTCGTTCCGGTGTTGACGAGGGTTCCGGTGGTCGAGCCAACGCCGCCGACCAATCCTCCTCCAGTTCGCGCTGTTCCCGATGCCGCTCCGCTCATGCTGCCAGCCGCGGCTCCTGAAGTCATCGGCGACTCCTCTTCTGTCTGCGCCGCCGCGGAAGTCGCGCTGCTCCCGACCGCTTGCACTGCCAGCGACAAAGGGACATGGCTTCCGTCTTTCAGGACCGCATGATCGAACGCGATTCCGAGCGCTGACTCCGCCTGCCCCTTTTCATGTGCTTTGGCTTCCGTTACGTGGCCCATGATCTTCGACCCGCGTGGAATCACTACCTTCCCATCGGACTTTACGTCTTCGGTGGTTTTTGCCACTACCTCGTCGCCCGGTCGATTCTTGCGTGCATCGACTGGCTTCACCAGGGCTGCATGGATTGTGTTCCCTGACTGCAACTGGCTCGCTGCCCCTGCTTGTGTGTGCGGATTGGAAATGCTTTCAGGCCGCGCTGCGCTTGCTGAGCTTTTCGAATCGAGCTGAGCGCCTGATTGATCGGCAGAAGCCGACGCGCTCTTTGACGCTGCTGCACTGGCTTGAGAGCTGGCAGAGGTCTGGGCAACGACTGTGCCGAGCAGCAAGGTACCCACGAGACTGAAGACTGCAATTACTTTCATCGGTAAGATCCTCCGTATCGCCGGGCCGAGTTCCCCGGATCCGAGAATTTTCGTCCGCCTAGTCCGTTAAGATGCCGGACCAGTAAGGTTGAGTCTTGTTACTGGAGTTCTATGCACCACGGCTGCCAAACCATGGTTTCAAAATGCGTCCTCATGTACTTGAATCAGGCGGATTTGCTGATCTACTGGGAACCGCCTATTACCGCCGTAACCATGAAAATATGGCGGAAGCAGAGATGTTTTTGAATAGGTGGAAGCTCGTTCCATGGGGTGCAAAGTTGCCCATGGTTCCTTGGGGCGGCATCCTTACTGGTGCTCGGACGCGGTGCTCGCGGAGACAGCCTCGGCCAACTTCGTCTGAAGCTCATCCTCACGAAACCAATGCCCGTGGAGCATGACGCCTTCCTGTCGAAAAGTGTTGTCGACATCGGACAAGGGACTTGCGTCGAGCAGGACCAGGTCTGCCACTTTTCCTTCCGCGATCGTTCCGGTGTTTTGTATCGTGCCTAAAACTGCGCGGCATTGGAAGTGGCGGCTTGGAGCACCTGATAAGGCGTTAATCCAGCTTCGTACAATTGTTCAAGTTCGTCTTTCATGGAAAAGCCTGGAATCACACAGGCAACAAAAGGGTCTGTGCCTGCGAGCAGCGGAACGCCAGCATCCAGAAGCGCCCGGACGAGGCGTTGCATGATGAAGTATTGCGCGCGAAGATAAGGAATTCGTTCTGGTGGCCAGCGCTTCACATAAGGATTATCCGGAGGATACCATCCGAAGTTCGTGGCCCCCACTGCAGCCCCGGTTGTGAGGTGCCTTGGCATGTAACGCATCACAGGGCGCTGGAGCACGGCGTCAATGTCTGCCGCCTGGAAAATGATTTGTCGAAAAACTGAGAGAGTCGGGCTCACCCATGTTCCAGACTCGGCTGTCCGCTTCGCAATCTCATTGACCATTCGCTCGATCTCCGCCGTGTCCGTTGGCAAATCGCGATGAAATTGAAAATAGGAGTATAGAAACTCTTCTGCATGAACGATCAGGGCCTGCCGGCCGAGCGCGGCGTCAATGCCAAGATTGCTTGGCACGTGTCCCACGACGCGAAGATTTTGCGCACGGGCAATTTCAAATGGAGCGTCGTACGTGTCTTTTTGTGAGATCACCATGCACTTTGATGAAATCGTAACCTAGGGCCTTTTCAGAAACGACCTCCTTCCTCACTTGGTCCGCAGTCATGAAGGCTGGCTGCTGAATGAAGGGGCCAGTCGTGTAGATTCTCAGCGCGATAATTGCTCCGTGTTCCACCTGATCGCGTAAAGCCACAATCCCGGGCGAACCTTCCATGTTGATTGCGGTAGTAACTCCATTTGCCAGCGGAAGCTGAAGCACAAGCAACTGATCTCGAGAACCCGCCAAGGGAAGGTGCACGTGGCTGTCGACGAGACCCGGAATTAGGTACCGGCCGCGACCGTCAATGTCATAACACGCGTGCGGAATTGTGAGATCGCGGGCAGGCGCAATCTGCTCAATTCGACCGTCGCGGACTAATACTGTGCGGGGCGGTAGAGTCTGCTCTCGGTCCATCGGTAGCACAGTCACATCGTCGAATGCCGAACAACCGCCTGATTGTGCCGAAGCCGACGCCACCAGTAGTCGGACGAGGAGAACGGATAAGCAAGCCATGTGATGCGATTTCATGTTTTTGGGCTCCTGATGTTCGCAGCTGAGTGCGACTGAAATGGTGACCTCTGGAGCGTGAGTCCGTCAATAAACTCCGCCCGCCTAAAATTGGGGGCCCTCGCAACGCCTAGCGCCGTCGTATCGGCTTACACAGGAGCGATGGCGAGGCCGGTCTGCAAGCGACGCAAAAATCCTGCCCTCAGCCGGAATCAGGAGGCTATGTGCGAAGAAATTGATCGCGTGGAGGCCCGAACAGGCTTCGCCGCTTGAGTGTCGTCCCACTGCCTAAGGGGTTCATCCCAGTCTTGCTCCCTGCGTTTAGTTAACAGGAGCACGCGCTGGACCAGTCGAGGCGATTGAGCTAGAAGCCAGCCAATCAGCTAGTTGTGAGCGAAGCCGATTTCGCGAATTGGCGTTTAAAACGTAATCGAAGCGAACGACCGGTGGGCTGATTGCGAACAGCGGGATTGCGAGGCTACACCGCTATAAACTGACCCTCATCTCGACTTCAGACGGTGTGCCTACCATGGGGGTTGTAGGGTAAAACTTGTGACAACATTGGAGCAGGGCGTCGGTTCGACGATTGGTATTTCTGAGATTTAGGCAGGCTTCTTTTCGACTGCGTCAGCTGGCGCCTCGATGGTGACATCGACCTGAGCCCCCGGTTTGAGCCTCACTTTCTCGCCGGACGCATTCTCGAGTGTGTTTTCGACACGGATCTCTTTGTACAACTCGTCAGCTCCTTGGATTGCGATCTGCGCTTTCTCGGGTTCGCTCGGGAGGATCGGTTTGACAATCTTTTCCACAACTGCGGGCAACGTGACAGCGGGCTTTTCGCCGTCACCATTGTGTTCGCTTTCTGGATTGCTCACGATTTCACCGCTCTCTGCCGAAAGACGTTGGGACTTCCGTCATTGTAACGCAGTAACTCCGCTGCAACTCACTCCTTAATTTCACACCCTTCCTGCAAGAATCGATTGCGTCCCCATGAGCGATTGAATCCTGCGCACCTCTGAGATCAATTCACTCGACAATTTATCTTTGGTCACGTAGCCGCTCGCTCCCGCGGCGAATGCCTCTCTCATGAACGCCTGAGACCGTGAGCCGCTGACAACTAAAATTTGAGTGGCGGGAAGTTCGTGCTTGAGCAGCCGAGCAGCGTCGAACCCGTTGATGACAGGCATAGCCAGGTCCAAGAGCACGAGATGCGGATTGTGTTTTTTGGCGAAAAGAATTGCATCGAGCCCGTTGGAGGCTTCGCAAACCACGTTGATGTCCGATTGTGACCTGAGAAGGTCACAAATAGCGTGCCGAACACGCTCATCGTCGTCAACAACGAGCACACACAGAAGAGGCGCCCGCATTCATTTCTCCCCGAGCGAGCATTTTCTTCTTGTGAACCTGAAAGCCACCAAATTGGGCTCGGGTCGAAAGAAGACATCTCATTCTAACGCTTTGTGGGATATCCAACAGTTTCGATTTGCCGGGGGAGGAGTGTGAACGCAGCGCGTCTCTGCGTCGTTGCAGTCGCCCCCTCTTTCAGGCCCTCTGAACCTAAGCAGTCCATCTGAAGTTCACTTCCTCTTAGCCCCATGAAAGGGGCACAGCCATGGCAGTGAAGCGATTCTGGACGAGGTTAACCAACTCCACGGCGTGTCAGCACACGTCTTGAAGGATTGGCGGATCAGCACCGGCAGCACCGGCCAGTGTCAGAAGCGCTCATAACGATCGCGGGACATGTGCGCGGTAGCGCCACATTATTGGCGGTTCTGGTAGCGACAACGCTGCACCGGGGGCATGGCCTCCCATTGTCCGACTAAGAGTAAACTTGGGAGCGCATTTTCCCAAGCACACTGCCCCGAGTCCGCATGTAGCCCTATGCGTCTTGGGACCAGCCTTGGGCAACTATCCACTGACTGACAAAACGGCTCCCGTTGCGCACGGCGCGGATAGCGTTCAGAAGGTCCAATGCAGCATCGATTTTCACAACGCGGCGTGTCCTCCCACCCTCAGTGCTTCCTTCGCCATGTGTAAAGAATCATGCTGGCTCAGAAAGATGATTTGGGATTTTGGAGAGACTCTCCCTATCTGACGCGCAGCCTCGATGCCGTTTATTCCCGGAAGGCCGATGTCTAAGATCACCAGGTCTGGCTGAAGCTCCCCGGCTTTCATGACGGCTTCTTCGCCGTCCGCTGTTTGACAAATTACATCCACCGCCAGGTCAGAAGAGAGGAGAGAACAGATTGAGCGACGGACAATCGCGTGATCGTCCACTACGAGAACCCGAACTGCCGGCATGCGTCACAACTTCTGAGGGTGAGGATGAGCTGCCCAAGATATTCAGACCCTATCAGTTTTCCTGTGTTCTGAGCCTAAAATCAAGGCCTCAGCCAGCTCTACCTGAAGAGGGAACGACCAGCAACACCCCCAGCGGCCAGGAATAGGGCTGGCAGGCGGGGTGAAACGATTCGTCAAAAGTGAGGAAACATAGAGGGGTCACAGGTTAAGCTGTCCTGTGTGTGAGCTGTTTTGTGGGATTCGACTATTCGACTGGCTGCATCAATCGGTTAATCGTGGACAACAACATTGAGGAGTGAACTGTGAACTCACACTTTTCCGTTGTGGTGAATAAATCCCAAGTTCCTGGACCGGTTCAGGAAGAAGCTGACGCGAGATCGGGTGTGCCAATCCGTGACCTGGGCTACCTGCGGTGCCGCTATCGGGGAAGCTTGTGAACTGCATACGGGCGCTCTGCCCACCTAGTCATATCGAAATCGGCAACTCGCCGCCGAGGCTCTCGAAACGAGGCACGTCGGCAAAGTGTCCCAGCCGTATTACCTTGGACAGGTTGGATACCCGGAGCGATTCGGAGGTCGTCTGATTCCAGGAGAGCGTGCTAGGGTCGATAGTGCTGCGGCCACCGTGCTGATGTCTCGACCCATAGCCTAGACGAGGAAAATCCAATGTCCCTCGAGACCACTTCGCTTCGCTCTCCCTTGACGCTCAAGCAGCATTAAAGATTGTCGGATTTCCTCTTTTGTCTTCCTGAAATGAAGTGCAAGCGAGGCTTCCTCGACTGCGATCGGTGCTCGCTGATTCTGCTCTTGAATCTGCCTTGCGAGGAGAATGATTCCTCCTGCCAAGAATTCCAGTTCTTTCCGTGCTCCAGTGTCAAGCTGCTCTATATTGATGGCGGACCGCGTTGACCTATTGATTTGAGATCGGGATCCGGCTTGACGATTGTTGCGAATACGGCCAAGTCGTCTCGTGAACTTCTTTCGAGCGGCGGTCCACCATTCAATCAGAGATTCAGATATGGGTCCGAACCCAGACCGGCGTTTTGATCCCAGAGCATTACGGGGAACGAACTCTGCACCGCCAAAGATGTGTACTGTCTTCATAAGTCACCCCACTGTTAGCACATATACGGAAAGCGCGCGTCAGCGCATGAATCCAGCGATCGACAGGCTGCACGAGACAGGCACTGGCGCGCGTGTCTTCCGTTTCAAGCAACCTGCTATCTAAGCGACTCGCTGCTGCCCACCCCCCTTGTTTAGCTCCGATAGAGGAGTAAATAGAAGATTCACTTCGAGAACATGTTCAACCACTTCGATCAAATGTGCCGGGAGCTCGCTCTTGGACACAAGTGCATCCGCTAATTGCAGAATGCGATCCGGCAGATCTTCGTCACCCGACAGCATGACCACTGGAATATCGGGCTGAGCAGCTTTCATACGTTCGGCGACAACATCCCCGTTCATCTCTGGCATGTGATAGTCGAGTAGTACCAGGTCGACCTGTTGCGAAGAAAATAGCTGTAGCGCTGTGGCCCCGCTTTCAGCGACCAGAACGTCATATCCGAGTTCTTCAAAAAGCATCTTGCGACCTTCCAGGCCGCTCGGCTGATCATCAACGCACAGAATCTTTGCTCTCTTCTGCGTCATGGCATACCTCACATTTCTCGCTCTCGCTGAGAGAGACAGACCGCTCGACGCGACTGGCACGGGCGGAGTCTGCGAAAGGATAACGAGCACAATGCGTTCCAAACTGGCAAACGATGTCGGAAGAGGCGCTTAGCTCTCAAAAGGACCTTGTGTAAGGTAAACGCCGCTCAGTAAGAACAACCGTCCACCCGTAGAAAGTGCAAGCGATCGCTGTGTTCACGCCATGCTGTTTGTTGCGGAGACTCTTCGTTCAGAAGACCGACTGCAGGTATTGCTGTAGCCCTCTCTACAGGCTCTTCCGGCGCGCCCTAAAGCATCGCCCTTGCTGGCCGAAGCAACTAGTGCCGGGTAGGAATTACGTGGTCTAGGTGCGTCTGCTCTTCTTAGATGCGACGCCCCAGCCAGTTACAGTTTGGCAAAGCTTGTGCTTGATCTTGTATCGGAGGGCGATATAAGACTTCAGGTCCTGAAGCGCAATGGGTTGAGAAGATGTCGTCCTTACGAGGGCCGGAGAGAGGAGTACTAAGGTTATGAATATCGGGAAGCTAGCGATGACTAGAACGCTGTGCGTTATTGCAGCCATTGTGGGCCCATGCTCGAAGGTCGCGGGCCAAACAGATCAATCAACGGCGCAGCAGCAAGTTGAGCCCATGGAAAAGATGCCGGTGTTTCGCACCCAGGTAGTTTCCCGTACGACCAAGGCGGTTGACTATCGCCACCGCGGTGGATCAACTCGAGTCGATCTGAAAGGTACTGAACTCATGCCGCGTGCCGACGGTGAAGCGAGAGTCGAGAGCAAGCAGGGGCGTCTGGAGATCAATGCGAAACTGGGCGGACTGGAACCGGCTAACAAGTTTGGACTGGAGTACCTCACCTACGTGCTTTGGGCCATCACTCCGGAAGGCCGGGCGAACAACTTGGGAGAACTCATTCTCAACGACGGAAAGAGTGAACTACACGTCACTACCGACCTACAGGCATTCGGCCTGATCATTACCGCGGAGCCGTATTTTGCCGTCACGCAGCCGAGCGATCTTGTAGTTGCGCAAAACATGGTTCGATCTGACACCAAGGGAAGAGAGGAAGCGATTGACGTCAAGTATGAGCTGTTGCCGAGGGGACTATATACCTCGCAGGTGGAACCGCTGAAAGACGTGGTGTATGGAATCGATCGCAAGGCTCCCCTGGAACTCTTCGAAGCACGCAATGCGGTAAGAATCGCCCGCTCAGCCAAAGCAAACCAATACGCCGCCAGCACCTTCGCCAAGGCGGAACAGGATTTGAAGCAGGCTGAGGATTATTACCGTCGGAAGCAGGGGAAAACGCCGATCGGTACGGTGGCGCGCGAAGCCGCGCAGACAGCGGAGGAAGCGCGCGTAATGTCGCTGAAGCGCCAGGGAGACGAGCGGGTTCAGCAAGAAAAAGACGCTGCAGCGGCTCGCGAGGCGCAATCCAAAGCCGAAGCTGAGCGCTCCAGAGAAGAAGCTGAGCGATCGAGACAAGAAGCAGAGCTAGCCGCGCAGAAGGCTGCCCTCCAGAAGCAACAAGCGGATGCGGCCCAGGCCGCTGCTCTCGCTCAGCAGCAGGCGCTGCAGGCGGAGAATGAGAAAGCGCGCCTCCAAGCCGAAGAAGCTGAGCGCGGTCGCCAAAAGGCGGAAGCAGACAAAGCGCAATTGCGAGCAAAGATTCTGCAACAGCTCAATGCGATCCTGGTGACCAGGGACACGGCTCGTGGGCTCATCGCCACCATGCCGGACGTTCTGTTCGAGACCAATAGCTTCACTCTCAGACCTCGTGCTCGCGAGAGCCTGGCGAAGTTTGCGGGCATTCTGCTTGCCTACCCTGACCTACGACTCGAAGTCGATGGCCACACGGACAGCACGGGGAGCGACGAATACAATCAACAGCTATCGGAGAAACGTGCCGCCTCGGTTCGAGATTATCTCGTGCAGCAGGGTATCCCGATCTCGTCAGTGGCAATTATGGGCTTCGGAAAGACTCAGCCGGTCGCATCCAATGCGACGGCAGCGGGACGACAGCAGAATCGTCGCGTCGAGTTGGTGGTCTCCGGCGAAGTCATAGGCACTCCAATCGGTGGCGGCAACTCCAACTTGATACAACCGCAGAACGGACCTCAGAATTCCACAATGGTGCCGGCTCAGCCGCAACGCTAGCAAACCGGCTTGCCGCTTGGATTTTTTGACAGCAGCGAAAGGGTGACGAACTATGGCTAGCTTTCGCAAGACCGAACGCTCAAGCTGTGGTGTGCTCCTTTGTGTTGTCTGCCTGTTCGTGTCAAGCCTGTACGCAGGAAACGATGTGTTGGGAGAGATCCAGTTAGTGGGCGCCACCAAGGTGGAGAAAACCTCTGGAGTGTGGATTGATGATCAGTACGTTGGTTACCTGAAGGAGCTGAAAGGATCGAAGAAGATTTTGCTTCTGCCGGGTGAGCACGAGATCGTCGTACGACAAGCCGGTTACCAGGATTTCTCCCAGACAATCAGTGTTCAACCTGGCGAAAAACAAGTCATCCGAGTCGCACTACAGAAAGATCTCCGGATGCAGGTTCCGACGATAACGGCGGAAATCAAACTGTCCGTTGCCCCGGATCGGGCGGCGGTTTTTGTGGACGGTCTTTTTGTCGGCCATGTAGCTGAATTCGGCGGAGTGGGAAGAGCCCTGTTGGTCGCACCCGGAAAACGCAAGATCACCATCAGCCTGCCCGGGTACCAGACGTTTGAAACCGAGGTCAACCTGGTTGCCAATCAAAGATTCCAGGTCAAGACGGAACTGGTCAAGAGCGGCAGCCCCCAGTCACCTCCTCTGTAGCCTGGAAGGGAGAACAGCAAACACGCATCTTTTAGGGAACATTATCCACGCGGTGGACTCCGACGAGTGGTGGGTCGTAAGCAGTCCTTCACTTTACATCCGGATAAGGGCGAGGAGACAAATTATGCAACCCCATGCGGTCAGCGTACCTGTAATCACACCAGTCCCGATAGAATGCACATTCTGGCCCGAGGACGACGGCTGGAAGGGGGCTTGTGTCGAACTGGGAGTCGCAGTGCCCGGCGGCAACTTCGAAGAAGCCAAAAAGAATATGGAAAGTGCTTTACAAGAGTATGTCAGCGCCATCCTCCGCGATCGAGGGGTCAAGATTGCGGCGTAGACGAGAGATTTTGAAGCTGACCAGGAACTCAAATGCTTTCGGGGACGCCTGCTCGGTTCACAGGGAAACCCTACCCGGGATCGCTGACACTCAGTCCCTTTTCCGAAGATCATATGGGCTCGACCACGTATGATCAGCCGGGTGGTCTGAGGACGCTTACAATTGGAGGGCGGACGCGCTGATATTTTGCCGCACAAGACTCCATGTTCTGACCTGCGGCCTTGGCGGACCTTGTACGCAAAGAGACCAACCGAGTTTTCGGACTCATTATATTAGCGGTATGACGGATACTTATTCGGAACTGGAACCTCTCTACTGCAACGGCGAAATCGTAAGGTGGAAATGCAATCGTTGCGGATGGGGGACTATGCGAGATAACAATCTGTCCGAGATGGATGCGCGTGCTGTTGCACAAGCAGCGTTTCTCTACCACACTTGTGTCGGTTCCGCGGGCGCTGTGCAAGAGCGCTGACACGCGAGCGAGGCGTCAAGCAGAGCCTTGCATCCCCCACGTGAACCCTTCGGCCTCCGGCTGGTTCACTCGGGAAGAACTCTCGCCGTCGGTGCAAGAAGCTCCGAAGTCGGCCTTCAACGAATTAACTCTGCGTTGTATTCGCGGATGAGGCTGTAGCACTCGCATGGTTTCCCCAAGAGCCTTCCGATTTAGTACTGTCACCGAGCCCCTCGTATATCGAATAATTTTCAGTTTCTGTAAAAGCCCCGCAGCCGCGGTCACGCTGCTTCGGTCTGTGCCCAACATGGTCGCCAGAAAATCGTGCGTCATAGGCAGAAGGCCCGCCTGCACGCGATCTTGGGTCATGAGCAGCCAGCGCGCCAGACGTTGGTCGATCTCGTGCAGCCGATTACAAGCCGCGGTCTGAGAAACCTGCATTCGATTGACAACAGCGAACCGGCTAAAGCGAAAAAGGATCTCCGGAACTGATTGGAATATTTTCTGCAGCCTCGTCGCAGGTAAGCGATAAGCCGTTCCCGCCACCTGGACGATTTCGCGCAAAGGGCTCCTCTTCAATCCGAACAGGCCTTCTAGTCCGACGACGCCTTCGTTTCCCACCACACCCGCCTCCGCGGTCTTGCCGTTCGCCATCACGATGACCAGGGAAATGAGGCCGCCGTTGGGAAAATAGATGTTGTCTACCTTGCGATGGCTCTCGTGCAGGATGTCGTGATGAGCCATCCTTACCAGGTGAAGGCGCGGACGCACGATACGAAATTGGCGAGTCGACAGCGACAACAACACCTGGTTGGATACGGGTTTTCCATCAGGACCCGTCCGTTCGCCCGGTTGCAGTAGCTGAGACATATCTGCTCCTGTCGGGACAACAAGAGATCGCGCCCATGGTTGGGCACAGATAAAAGGGGTTCAACCAAGGAAGCACGGAAAGACTTGGCCCCGGTTTTAGGCTGGGCTGCCGGGCGCGACCTCGGGCAAGTCCGCGACGGGACGAAAAGTGCCATCGATGGAAACCTTCACCTGCATCAAGAAGGCGACGGCCAAAGCCCACAAGTTTTGGCGGAGGGAAGTCTCAAAGGCTACCGCTGTCGAAGACAACCGCGGAGTCGTAACCGACGAATAACAATCTGAGAACGAAAGAACCACGACCACTAGTCAAGTCTTTCTCATTAGCTCCGAAGGATATTTATGATCAGCAAAGATACTCTCAACCTCGCTGCAAAAGATCTTCTGAAGAAGATCGGCAAGGAGAAAACTTCTCGGGAGTACGGTAATAAAGAGACCATCTTTAGGCAAGGCGATGTGGCTGACGCGATGTTCTACATTCTGAATGGCAACGTGAAAGTCTCGGTCACATCCAGGCGGGGCAAAAGGGCGGTCCTCGCGATCCTGCGGCAAGGCGATTTTTTTGGTGAGCGCTGTCTCGTGAGCCGGTCTCTGAGGAGGTCGACCGCCACGGCGATTCACCAGTCCACCATCGCCCGAGTGAAGAGAACAACCATGGCACAAATAATGCAGCGAGAGCCTGCGTTTGCAAAGCTGGTGATCTCTTATCTCCTCTCTCGCATAGTCCGAATCGAGGAAAACTTCGTAGATCAGATTTTGCATACCAGCGAGAAGCGACTCGCGCGGATTCTTTTGCATCTAGCTGGTTCTGGAAAGCAATCCGAATCGAAGTCCGGAGTGAAGGTGAGCCAGCAGACTCTAGCGGAGATGGTCGGTACGACGCGCTCGCGAGTGAGCTTCTTCATGAACGCCTTTAGAAAAAGGGGATTCATCCAGTACAAAGGGGGCTTGCGGGTGCATCGGGGACTGTTCACCTTCGCCCTCCAGGAGTAAGCGGATCTGAGTTCCCGCACGAGTTCACAAGGAAACCCGTCCACAGCATGACAGAAAACACTTCGTCGCGAGAGTCTGTTGGCTAGTCCGCCTGAACGGTGTGAGCACTATTGCTCAGACCCCATGACTCCTGATTTGCTAAGGTTCGAGATGACCTCCTACCCCTGCATATCTACTAGGATTTGAGTGCAAGTGAACACACAGCACGAAACCAGCGATGCGGCGCACGGAGGTCACAGAAATGAGGCTTTCCCCATGAAAAACGTCATCTTCGTACTCGCGATGTTGGGTCTCGGGACGCTGTGCTGGGCAGACTCGGCACGAGAAGATGCCACCGACCGACTGGACAACGCCACCCAAGTGTTACACGAAATTATGGGAATGCCAGACAAAGGAATCCCGGAAGAAGTGTTGGAGCACGCAAAGTGCATCGCGGTTGTCCCCCACATGGTCAAAGGTGGCTTTGTGTTCGGAGGTAAGGGAGGCAAAGGAGTAGCGACTTGCCGTACAGCAAAGGGCTGGAGTGCGCCGGCGTTCATCACCATTTCAGGTGGAAGCTGGGGGCTGCAGATCGGTGTAGAGGCTGTGGACGTTGTGATGATCATTCAGAATGAAAAGGGTATGCAGAAGCTTCTCTCAAGTAATTTCCAAGTTGGAGCGGACGCTTCAGCAGCAGCAGGTCCAGTTGGGCGGCATGCCGAGGCCGGTACGGATTGGAAGATGGATACGGAGATCCTGACCTACTCCCGTGCCAAGGGGGCGTTCGCGGGGCTCACGCTGGAAGGTGCATCGATCCGACAGGACAACGATTCCAGACACGCGATATACGGAAGCAAGGTTACAACTCGGGCGTTGCTGTTGGGCAAAGTGCCGGCTCCAGCCGAAGCCAAGCCGTTCCTTGCCGAAATTCGCGGAGCAAAAGCCCAAGCTGTAGCCGAAGGGAAAACTGAACCCAAGCAGAAGCCCATCGTTCATGCCAAGACCGTGACCGGGTGCTTGCAGAAAGGCGATGAGCCAAACGAATTTTCCATTGCCGGAGAAGATGGCAAGATCTGGGGTCTACGGAGCAGTAGCGTTAAGCTTGATCAGCATGTTGGCCACCAAGTGACGGTCACAGGCTCTCCGGCCCGCGAAACAAGAGCAGAAGAGAATAAAGAACAAAAAGAAGGGTACGTTGAGAAGGCATCCAGCAAAGAGGAGTACGGTGATCTCCGCGTTACAACCCTCAAGATGGTCAGCGACACCTGCGGCAAGTGAATTTTGGCAAATCGACACGGCGCCGGTCGTAAGCGGAAGGCGTGCCTCCATTACGGTGGATGTAGGTCTTTGTCTGGTCACCCCAACGAGCTGCGCGGCGAGTTGAGACGGCCTCATCGGTTATGCCCGTGATCTCTACGTGCGGTCTCTCGTATATCCTCCAGACTTCGGTGCCGGATCGATCCTCAGCAAGCGCTTGACGAATAGCAATTCGAATGCGCGCGCCGTCTCGTCCTGATTCTGTCCACATGAATATTCCGATTTGCTGTATTTCGGCAAGGATGACCGCCTGGCGCGCCGTCATCCGGTTTACGCCCAGACGGAGCGAAATCTCGTGTTCCGAGGGTATCGGCTCCCCCGGCGGAAGTTCACCTGATTGGATCTGCTCCAGAAGCTGCCGATGGATCTGGTAATAGAGAGGCACAGCGCTTTTGTTCGTTGGCGCGAAAGCTTGCTTCGTGTGGCCTGCAGTGAAAATTGGTAGACACAAGGGGCATCGGATGAATCGATGACCTCACTGGTACCTTCAAGAGCGGATACGCTGGTAGAATCCTTGTCCGAGTCCCTCACCTTTGGTTTTGAATTGATCGCAGGATCGCGTCCAACTTTTGCTCGATGGCATCGAACCGGCTCCGGAGATAGGCTTGAAGCGCAGACTCGCGAGCTGTTGCAGCCCTCTTCCGGGCTTTGCGGGCGGCAGCCTTGGCCTCTTCGACTGGGAGGCACCCGAAATGTAGTTTGCTCGTCTTTTGCATTCGGTCTTGTGGCTGGCACACACGCCAATTCATTTTCCCACATCACTGCTCCACGTCAGACCGGAGGAAATACGCCTGATTGCGCGTCTCGAGGTGAGAATTCCCATCGTACAGCGCATTCCGCTCTGGAAGCTGAGGTGTCGTTTATTGGTCCTCACCAACCCGGGAAAAATGTCTCGATATCGTTAGCCTGCGCCACCGTCTAAAAATCCCGCCGGAAGAGCGTACAGCTACTCCCGAATCCCGGGGGGATTTGATCTCACGAGCAAGTGGAGAAAGAAGCTGCCTGCCACGGTAAACAAGATTATTAAGCCGCTGGGAGCGGGACAACCTGAAAACGCCGAAATAGACATCCATGACGCCGCGGACCTGTATCGGGAAATTCGAATCGAAAATACACTGACGGACGAGCACGGCGAGAAAACAAGACTGAAGCAGGGCGCGACCGTCGATGTGATTGTCGAAGCAGATTCGAGCGCGACGACAAAAGCAGGGTGATCATCGGCGAAGGGCCGGCTTAAGGGAGTAAAACAAATCGCGGCCAGGATGAGTGTAAACAGGAGAGCTGATGGCAAAGGGAGCATCGTCATCTCGGTTTCTCGTATATCTTACCGACATCGGAGCTCCGGGTGCCGTCAAGGCACCTTGAATTAGCGATCGTATTAAGCGCAGGCTCCAATTGCCGGGGCCGTACCGAGCCATTTTGACCACGCGAAGATTATGCTTTTGCATGGCCAGCCTTCGCGGAGGCGGCATCGGGGAGGCTTTTCGCTTGGCGGATCGAAACTTTGAGGCGGAAGTCTCGGCGAGGGCAATCGTGGTCTTCTGTTGCGTTTCTGTTTCGTCGTATCAGAATTTTCCCACAACTTTCGACTTAAGTGACATCCCCCCGCGAAATCCAACTTCATGAAAGCGGCTTCTACGTCAGGGTCGAACCAAAACTCAAGAGGAACTCATCCAGCTGTTGGCCCGCACACGCACTGTCTTACCCATCGGGCAAGCGTGCTGGAGAGATTGCTCGCCACGAGTGGATTTTGTATCAGGCTCCCCTTCGGTTGAAACTCTGTTCTCGGCGATTTCAAGGGCCACGCAATTCGGTGCATGGGGTGGCTGGCGCACCAATTAGATTACTTACGGTCCAGGACTTGTGTGACCTCATCACGGACTCCCCCTCTCAGCGAGAATCGTGCTGACGAGTTGTTCCTTCTTGATTCTCTTAGGGGAGATCGCCGAATGAGTTCAGACGTGGAGTTTCCGATTCGCATTAGCTCAGTTGTGCTTGCTTTCGTTTTGTTTTCCTCGATGGCATACGCCAAAGAGGCAAAGCCCTACCAGTCCGGGAAGCTATTACAAATGGATTCTGTGCAGTGCGGTGCAGAGGAGAAAAACGGCAAGACTCTTGCCGGAGAAATGCTGGGCACCGATTCTGCGCACAAGAAAACGCATGAGCTGCTATGCCAGGAGTACCTGCTGCAGACCGACCGAATGATCTACCGAATCCGACCCAAGGACGATAAACATCCGGTGTTGTTGCCGGTGGGCGAGAAGGCCCAATTCCGCTTGCACAAGGACAAGATGCTGCTGCGAGTAGAAGACCTCGACGATAAGGAGCGCGAGTACATTGTTGTTTCGATGACACCCCGTGGCGAGAGCACGGCAGACGCTACCGCTCGCCCGACTGATTCCCGGTAGCGACAATCCGTGGAGTGCCGTGGGCAGATTGCGCAGTCCGCGCCTTCAGCCCCCGATCCGCGTAGTTCGGATGCTCTTTGCGGAGCGCACTCTTTTGCACCCTCACGACCGAGAGTTCTCGGCTATACTCCGCAACCATGTCACCTACAAACACGGAACGCAGCAATTGCCAGTTCGTGGTTCAGCAAACTGCGGACGGAAAAGTGGTGGTCGTGCTCCAGCTTCTTCATGAGACTATTTCGTCTTTAAAAAACTCCTTCGTGGGATTTGGTCTGCTCGGCGGGACGCGGGCGGAGCAAGCCAAGAAGTTGGCAGATCATCTCAATGAATACGTGCTTGGTGTGTTCGTCACCGTAAAGGAATCAGGGGCTGCGTCCTAATCGTGTGACCTGCCTTTATTGATTCTTCGCTCCGAATGCGCGCCGTTCTTCGGGCAGCCTGGCGTACATCTCTTCCGCCCTGGCCTCGTGGATCAGGACGTCACAGCCATTGCAAGCCTTGATCGTCTCCTCACTGGGACTTGTATCGCCTGCGATTACGATGCTGGCGGTCCGGAGTGTCGAATCGGTATCCGTAGCTCTCCATCGCATGCTTTGTAGGGAATGCCGTGACTGTGACTTTTGCATCTTTGTAGATCACGCCGGACTTGATTTCATGAGCGTTAACCTTCCAGCCTTCTGAATTGCCGCGCTGATCTCCCTCTGGATTCGTCCGAGTCTCAATGTCAACGCGATATGCCTGCAAAATGTGTTCTGTCATGGATTGCAGTCCCGACGGGCCATAAACTTCGAGTGGTATGCGACGACCGGCGGTCCAGCCGGTTAGGATGAGATCCGAATAACCGGCGGTATGATCGGAGTGGAGATGCGTCACAAAAGCGACCTTGAGGTTCGCTGGCTCAAGGGCCGTAATGCGCCTCGCCAGGACAGCCGCTTTTGCACGACGCACGACCCCCGGTCCGAAGTCCACGAGATAGGCGTCATTGTCAACGACGAAGGCGGTTGCAGGGCCGGAATGATCAGGATCGGGTACGGGCGTGCCAGTTCCGAGCAGTATGACTCTGTTTATGTCTTCTTGGTCAACGGAAAGATCGGCGTATCGATTCCTTGATTGGACGCCCTTCGGAAACTGTACTCCCCCAATGAACAATAGGAGGAATTTTACTAAATTGAAATCCTCTGTCAATGACCGTCAAGAGATGGCCGACATCGAAGCGATACACACCGCGATACACAATAGCGTTGCCTATAGTGTACTTCTAATGACTTACAGTGCCGTCCGTGCTCTTCTATGTCGTTGCTGTCACGGCAGCGGCTGCGGGCTCGAGTCCTGTTGTCCCCCTTTTTCACATTTTCACACTACCGTTGGTCACACACCGCACGAGTGGTTCGTCCACTTTCGGCGACACCTTGATGACTGTGTCAAAACTGTGCCAAAACCCCTCTGATTCGAGCCCTTGGAGCTTTGCTTGAGCGAAAAGCAGACTCCCCAAGTTATTGTTTTTTCGGAGAAGTTGTCAGAACGAGGAGAGCGTTTAGAGCGGGCGGGTGTGCGCCCAAGGCAGGTGCGCTACCAGGCTGCGCTACGCCCCGACTCTGTCGCCTCATTATATCTGAGCGCGAGTTCGTCTCACGCGCTACGCTCCCTTGCTCCGCGTTTTTCCGAGAACGCCTTCGCCGAAGGCTGCCTCTCCACCGTCCGCGTCATCCAAGCCAATTCAAAATACGGAGGTAGGTCTTCATGAAAACTCGGGTTGCACTGATTGCCGGAGGAGCGTTGCTGGCGTTTGAAGCAATTTGGTTGTTCCGTCAGCTGAATAGGAACCCGTCCACACGGGAATCGGACCCGCAGCACCGGATGCAAACTGCCGAGGTTGACCTGAATGATGCCGATCCCGGGCAGTTGTCGCGATTGGGATTGGATGCGGAATCGATCGAGCGCCTGATCGAAAACCGCCCTTACCGCAACAAGCTGGAATTGCTCTCGCGCATCATCGTAACCGAAGATGTGTACGCCTCCATCAAGCACAAGGTTGCGGTGCACGGCGCCACCGAACCGGTAAAAGTCGCATAAGCAAATCCGAGTGGAAAGTCCCGTCCAGTTGAAAGGACCCCTCCTCAAAGACTGGACCGGGACTTTCTCTCGAATGCAGAGCGTGCAGGCTGTGCGGCCCAGCCATCCAGTTCTGCTTCCACCCTGACCGCTGCGCGGTACCAGCACCAGGTGTGCGGTCGTCACCTGGTTGCTTTGGAGCGCCGCAAGCTTGAAAACGAATCCAGGTTTGGAGCGGCCCACTGCGGCGAGCCGCTCCGACATGGTTACTGGTTTGTGATGGTCACCTTATTCCCGTCCAGCTTGGTAAAGGAGATTGTGAACTTCTCGTTGTAGGTCTGGGCCCGATCCTGGAGATAGCTGATCGCCAGAGCTTCGCCCAAGGTCATGGAATAATCCGTGTCGGTGCGCCAGTGAATGCCGGCGTGCACACCGTGGCCGAACGACACGTTGCGCGCGAGTTTGTTCAACTCGCCACCCAAGGTGATCTGCCCTGCATCGGGACCGGTATAGGGGACCAATGCGGTGCCGTCGCTGGTCGGCACGAGCGGATTCGGAATGACGTAATTCTCATCGAAGAAGAACTTCAGCATGGTGATGCAGGCGCCGGCCACCGTTCCGTGACCTGTCGGATAGGAAGGGTGGGTTGGCGAGCCCTCCGGGAAGGCCTGTGAGAGCAGGTAAGTGCCGTATTTGCTGAAGCTCTGAGCCACCGCCTGGGAGTTCAGGACGTTGCTGTTTAGCGTGGCCTGAATCTTGTTTTGATTGCCGGAGAGGATCTGATGCGCCACTCCCCCACCCGATTCGGGCCGGTGGGTCAGATGAATCAGCCACTTCTGGTACCAGACACGGTCCAGAGCATGGGCCGCAACTTCTCCCTGCGAAGCGGCGAAATCCGGTCCGCCAAAGGTGCAGAACCCGTTCTGGGTTCTGGAGCCGACATAGGGATTGCCTGGATTCACCGGCATGCCTTTGCTCCCCATGAGCAGGAAGGCCGTGAGGAACTCCTGGTAGAGAACGTCCACGTGGGTGAAGGCAGCCAAGCCACGACCGTCATGCAGGTAGCGACGCGTCGGGTCCACCTGGTTGCGAAGACCGGTGTCAATGCCATTCTGGACCTGCAGAAAAGTTGTGGTATCGGTCATGTAGTCGATACCGGGCAGGTAGGTCGTCATGAGCATGTCCATCGGCTGCGCCCCAAAGACGGTGGGGGTGATGAAGAACTGCGACATGTAAGGGCCGACGGTTTCGCCGGGAAAGCTGCCGCGGAAAAGAAGGTTGGGGGTGACATTCCCGCCGCTATCTCTCGGACCACGATAGTTCGGCAAGCTGGTGAGCTCGGCTGCCGCAGCTGCTGCCGTGGGGTTGCTGGCATAGTCGGTGAACGCCACATCACGCAATAGCGAGGCCCAGTACATCTCGATCAATTGCGCGCCGTACTCGGGACTGTTGATCTGGTCGAATGGAGGGACGACCGGGATGCCCGTGGGATCTCCAGGAGACGGGGCATTCCCGTATTGCACGGAGTCGAGACCCTGCAAATCAAATGCGTAGGCGCCTTGCGGCCCGTTCTGGGTGCGCGTGCCGCCGATGATGATCGCTTCCCAATCCGCCATGCTTCCGCTGTGCAGCGCTTTCTTGAAAGAAATCCATGCCGCCGGGTTGACCACGCCGATATCGTCCTGCAGCAGGCCCTTGCTGTAGCTGGCAGACTTGTCGGCATAGCGCTGCTCATCGCCGTTGGTGGTGTGTGGAGGAATGGGGACCTTGGAATCGGCAGTGGCCGCGGAAACGCGTAAATTCAACGCTTTCGCGACCCGCGCATTCAGGTTTGAGGGAGCAGAACTGGAGTTCGCGGCACGAGTTGTGCTCTGCGCGAAGCCTGGAACAGTACCAAGAACGCCTGCCGCGGTTGCCGCCATGCCAACACGGCCCAGAAACTTGCGGCGATCCGACGCCTTCACGACTTTCTTGACGCGCTTCTTGTTTTTTGGTGGGCGAAGCTCGCTGGGCTGAGCTTCTCGGGGGGTCTCATGCATGATGTTGCTCCTGGTTGAAATGACCTGCGATACGGAGCTGGTGCACTTACCGATCCAAAGTTGCCGCTGGGATGTACGGGTGATTTCAGGGATCGCAAGGCGGTCTGGAAACAGAAACTTGGAAGAGCCGCGGCTACGGGCGCGTCTCATACGGCCGCAGCTACAAAGCACATGGAGTTGCAGAAGGCTGCGCATAGTGCGAAAAGAATTGGTTATGTGTCGTTTAACGATATCGTTTTACGATATACATACGGGGCCCTTATCCCCCAACGATGAGCACACTGCGGCATCGCACGCGGAGATGCGGCCTCGACTGCGGCCACTCAATGCATGGCAACGGAATGGTTGAGCGAGATAGATTCCCGACCAGGAATGCAGAGGCCGCACGCGGACTGCGCTATCCACGGTTGAGCCGGCAATAAGTCCACGCCTGCACGGCCCAGGCCGACAAGGCTCAAGGCTGCGCTCAGACTTCAGGGATTCGCTCGTCAGCGAATTGCAGCTGACGTAAGGCGCGGCCGGGAATTTTCAGGATTCAGCAAGCGGGCGGAGGGCGGTTGTAGCGGCTGTAGTCAATTAGTGGAGGCCGGGGCAGGCGGATGGGCCTGAACTCTAAACGCTCGGGCCGGGGCGGCAATAACAACGTCGCAACCAGAATCGGCGCTGCCCACTGCAATGCATCCTTTTCCAGATCCTGGCGCTTGGACTTGGCAGAAAACTCAGTCGCCTTCGTGCCGGTCTCTAGGGGCCGATAGTAATGAACGAACCGAGTCGCGACGCTGACCGCAAGCGAAAGCGTCAGCACCGCAACCGGAACCACCATCCGCAACTGCCGACAACGGAATGAGGCGAGACATCGCATGCTGAAGGGATTGATTGTATCGCTCGAGAACTCCTGATTGGAAGAGTTGACAATGATAAGAGGGTAAGTAGCTGACTCTCATGGCTTTGAGGCGTGCGCCCATGGCAGCATCGGTCACTCGCAGCGCCGGTTGTGCCGAAACTAGAGGTTGGGAACCTAATTCATCTAGAATTATGGATTTCGCCCGAGGAACGACTTTCCCGGGAACGATCCTTTGCATCTATAGGAAGCCCTATTGAATCAACATAACCTATTCGCTTTCAAGGGTAAGCGGTGTTTCAGGATGATCGACTTGACGGCCAACAGGAAGCTCTTTGTTTTTTTCCTGAAATTCTCGATGGTCGCCGCAGCGACGACGGCAAGCCTGGTTCCCCAGACCGCACGCGCACAACGGATGGGTTCGTATCCGAATGCGCCTTCGATGCAACGGATGGAGTCCGGAGGGGCCAATGCCGCAGTATCCAGCAGCAGCCCGCAAAATCCTTTCACCGGAAGCGTCCCGGAAGGAAAGGCGAGTCCCACGGTGCTCGAACTCTCGTTCAAGGACGCGATTGATCGGGGTCTGAGGAACAATCTGGGACTGCTGTTGCAGAGTGACAACGCACTTTCGGCGCGCGGGCGAAAGTGGACCGAACTCAGCAAACTCCTGCCTAACCTCACTACCTCTACTAGCGAAAACGTAGTGCAGGAAAATTTGGCAGCCCTGGGCATCCGGTCGCCCGCGTTTCCCACGATCGTAGGTCCGTTCGGTTATTTCGATACCCGCGTGTTTCTGTCCCAGTCAGTCTTCAGTTGGGAATACTGGCAACGCGAGAAGGGTGCGTCTCGTAATGAAGTGGCGGCCCGGTTTTCCGTAAAGGATGCGCGCGACCTGGTAGTGCTGGCAGTCGGTAATTCCTATCTTCAGACGTTGGCGGGCGCAGCCCGAGTGGAGACCGCGGAAGCGCAAGTGCAGACCGCGCAAGCCCTCTACGACAAGTCCGTCACCCAGTTGACCGCCGGTGTGAGCCCGCAGATCGATTCTCTACGGGCAAAGGTCGAATTACAGAGCCGTCAGCAACAACTGATCCAGGCACGCAATGACTTGGCAAAGCAGAAACTGACCTTGGCCCGGACGATTGGAATTCCGCCGGGCCAGGATTTCATCCTCTCCGACAAAGTTCCCTACGAACCGCTGGCCGCGCTAAGCCTCGAGCAGATCCTGCAGCGCGCTTATGCTTCTCGCCCGGACTATCAAGGAGCGATGGAGCAGGTGAAGGCGGCAGAACACCTTCGGAATGCCGCTTCAGCGCAGCGCTATCCCACGCTGGGCATTGACGCCAACTACGGAGACATCGGCATCACGCCGGGACAGTCTCACGGCACCTTTACGGTGGCGGGTAGCCTCAATATCCCGATCTTTCAGGGTGGCAAAGTCCATGGAGAGGTCCTGGAAGCCGAGGCAACCCTGAAACAGAGCCGGCAGCAACTGGAGAATCTTCGCGGGCAGATTGATTACGACGTCCGCACTGCCCTGCTGGATCTGAATGCGGCGGCCGAGCAAGTGGAGGTGGCCCGAAGTTCGGTAGACCTGGCGACCCAGACCCTTACTCAGGCCCGCGATCGCTTCTCAGCCGGAGTCGCGGACAACCTCGAAGTAGTGCAGGCGCAGGAAGCGGTCGCATCCGCGAACGAATCTTACATTTCCAGTCTTTACGCCCACAACTTGGCCAAGATCGAGCTCGCGCGGGCCATCGGCCTCGCCGAAGAGGGTGTTAAGCAATATTTGAAGAGCAAGTAATCCTATGGCACAGACGACAGATACCGAGGTTCGAGAACAGCGGCCATCAACCCCGAGCACCCCGCAACCGCTCCCTGCGTCCGAACGCGACCTGAGGTGGAGGAGGACGGCTCGCAATCCGCGGTTTCGCCTGGCTTTGATCATTGGTGGAATCGTGCTGCTGGTTGGCGGATTTTTTCTTTGGAGATACTTCACCAGCTACGAATCAACCGATGACGCGCAAATCGACGGGCATCTCAACGCCATCAGCGCGCGGGTTTCCGGACACGTGCTGAAACTGCTGGTGACGGACAACCAATACGTGCAGGCGGGGACGCCGCTGGTACAGATCGATCCGCGGGACTACGAGGTTGCCTATGAACAGTCGCAGGCGCAATACAACGACGCCCTTGCGACAGCGCAAGCCATGAAAGTCAATGTTCCGATCACCTCGGTGAGCACGACCAGCCAGGAGGCCGCATCGCAGGCCGATGTGGCTACCGCGCACGCCGGAATTGCCGCCGCCAAACAGCAATACGATGCTGCCAAGGCGCAGCTTGCCCAAGCCGAAGCCAACAACGTAAGGGCTCAAGCGGATCTGCAGCGCTACAAGATTCTCGTAGACAAGCAGGAAATCTCGGCGCAGCAGTACGATCAGGCGGTTGCAGCCGCCAAAGCCAGCGCGGCAACCGTAGATGCGGCCCGTGCGCAGGCCTCGGCAGCTCAGGCCCAGGTCAACCAGGCGCAAAGCAAACTCTCGCAGGCCGAAGCCAATTTGAGAGCAGCCCGTACCGCCCCGCAACAAGTCGCGGTAACGCGCGCACGCGCCGAATCGGCCCAGGCCATCGCGGAACGTTACAAAGCACAACTGGACCAGTCGCAACTGAATTTGCAGTACACCACCATTGTCGCTCCCGTCAGCGGCGTGGTAACCCAGCGGACCGTAGAAGTAGGGCAGAACGTTTCCATCGGGCAGCAGTTGATGAAGATCATCAATCTCGACGATATCTGGGTCACGGCAAACTTCAAGGAAACGCAATTGCGGAACATGCATCCCGGCCAGCGGGTAACGATTTCGGTGGATGCCTATGGACGAGACTACAAGGGGCACGTGGACAGCATTGCAGGCGCAAGCGGGTCGATTACGAGCCTGCTGCCTCCGGAGAATGCGACCGGAAACTACGTCAAGGTTGTGCAGCGGGTCCCGGTGAAGATCACCTTTGATTCCGGCGAGACCAAGGAGCACATCTTGCGTCCTGGCTTGTCGGTTGTGCCTAAGGTCTGGATTCGATGAGCACCGCCCCGCTGGTCGCAAGCGACAGCAAAGCGTGGCAACCTGCGGTCAATCCCTGGATCATCGCTCTCGCCGTCACGCTGGCGACCTTCATGGAGGTGCTGGACACCAGCATTGCCAATGTCGCCCTGCCGCACATTGCCGGCAGCTTGTCCGCGGGAACCGACGAAAGTACCTGGGTCCTCACCTCGTATCTGGTATCCAACGCAATTGTGTTGCCGCTCAGCGGATGGATTTCCACCATCATCGGCCGCAAGCGTTTCTACATGACCTGCGTGGCCATCTTCACCTTAAGTTCGCTGCTCTGTGGCTTGTCGCTCAACCTCGGAATGCTGATCTTCTTCCGCGTGCTGCAAGGCATTGGTGGCGGCGGTCTTCAACCCAGTGAACAAGCCATCCTCGCCGACACGTTTCCCCCGGCAAAACGTGGGATGGCATTCGCGGTCTATGGCATCGCGGTGGTCATGGCGCCCGCCATCGGACCGACGCTCGGCGGCTGGATCACCGATAACTACACTTGGCGCTGGATCTTCTTCTTGAATATCCCGGTGGGGATTTTGTCTCTCACCCTGACCTCACGTCTGATCCAGGACCCTCCATTTCTGCGGCGCCGCAAGCTTTCCGAACTCAAGGTTGACTATACGGGATTGGGCCTGATCGCGGTCGGCCTCGGCGCTCTACAAGTGGTGCTGGACAAGGGGCAGCGGGATGATTGGTTGGAGTCCAACTTCATCCTCTTTTTGTCTCTGATCTCGGCCGCCGCCCTGATCTTCCTGGTGCTCTGGGAATGGCGCCAGAAGGACCCGGTAGTGGATCTTCACCTCTTCCGGGAGCGAACGTTTGCCTCCGCCAACGTCCTGATGTTCATGCTCGGCTTTGCGCTACTCGGGAGCACGCTGCTGTTGCCCTTGTTCATGCAGACTCTGCTGGGGTACACGGCGGAACAGGCTGGGCTGGGGCTCTCCCCCGGCGGTTTCGCCATCATGTTGCTGATGCCGCTAGTTGGATTTCTGCTCTCCCGCTACGATGCGCGCTGGCTCATGATGTTCGGACTCTGCGTGCTTTCTTTCTCTTTGTTCCACATGACCAGCTTTGATCTTCAAGTCGACTTCCGCACCGTGGTCTGGGCTCGTGTAATCCAAGCCTCGGGCCTGGCGTTCTTGTTCGTCCCTATTAACACCGCCGCCTACTCCCAGCTGCCGAGAGAAAAGAACAATGCAGCCTCTGGGCTGATGAACCTGGCACGCAACATCGGGGGTAGCGTCGGGATTTCTGTGGTTACAACCATGCTGGCGCGACGGGCGCAGCACCACCAGTCCAATCTTTCCGCTCACCTGTCGGAAACCAACCCGGCATTCAGTTCGATGATCCACTCCACGGCGCAATCTCTTCAGACCAAGGGACTGTCTGCGGCCGATGCCACACAGCGCGCCTACGCCATCGTGCAGAATACCGTGAACCGTCAGGCCAACATGCTGGCTTATATAGATAATTTCTGGTTGCTCGGCCTCGCCATCCTATGCATGGTTCCTCTCGTATTCTTGATGAAGAAGACGAAGCCGGGTGGAGAAATCGCCGTACACTAGGAGGCAGCGTGTACCGGAACATCACAATCGAACGGGAATTCGGATCCGGAGCAGGCGAGATTGCCGCATTACTCGCAAAAAAGCTGAACTGGAAGCTCTGGGACCGCGCCCTCACCGAGGAAATCGCCAAAGTCGCCGATGTGGATTGCTCGACCGTCGAGCGCTGCGACGAGCGCGTGGACAGCACTTTCTATCGCCTCGCCCGTGTGTTCTGGCGCGGCAGTTATGAGCGGACATCTCCGCTGGCGACTACATTCGATGCCGATTGCATGGTGCCATTGGTACAAAGAGTTCTGCAGCAGGCGGCTGAAACGGGAAACAGCGTGATTGTCGGGCGTGGGGCTCCATATTTCCTGCGTGAACGCTGCGACACCTTCCATGTATTTCTTTATGCTCCGCGGGCCGAGAAAATGCGCCGCTTGCTCGCCAGCGGAAGAAGTCCGGAAGAAGTGGAAGAAATGCTCGACACGGTGGATCGCGACCGGGCTCTGTTCGTGAAGCGATATTATGGAGCCGATTGGCCGACGCGCTCCCTTTACCACATGATGCTGAATACCGCAGTCGGAAACGAGAACGTGATTTCATCCATTCTCAGCACCATGAAATCGTTGACAGGCCAGGAAGTCCGGGCTTGAGTCATGGATCCCGTTTTGAAGGACAAAATTGCCGTAGTCACCGGGGCGAATGGCGGACTCGGCACCAGCGTGGTCGGCGCTTTGCTGGACGCTGCCGCAACCGTGATCGGCGTCTCTCGCCAGATTGAATCTGGTTCAGCCGAGCGCAAGAACTTCCATCCGATCGCCGCCGACCTTGTTCTAGGTTCGGCCGTGAGGCTGATTAGATAACCGTGTCGGCTCCAAAGCCTCTGAGTAAACTTGGAACGCTCAGAACCAAGGCTCGGAGGAAAGGAGCCGAGCACATGAAGATTGTAGGTTGTGATTTACACACGCG